>LAZR01002374.1_pt1 | contig 10977 bp, 9 predicted proteins | sample 329461 | NCBI WGS metagenome assembly LAZR01 (sample SAMN03002196, study PRJNA259156) | marine sediment metagenome | biome: sea floor; feature: Hydrothermal impacted sediments; material: marine sediment; isolation source: Loki non-amplified sample from Loki's castle hydrothermal vent sediment ...
TTATTATTTTTTTATGGTACACCAATTATGATTTCTGATGAACATTTGTTTTCGGATATTGGTATTGACTCTATAGGTTTCTACGCTCCACGGCATTTTGTAAAACTGGAAGAGCTTGCTCGAGAGAGAAAAGTAGACCCTGCGAAGTATGCTAAAGGACTCCTCTCTAAAGAGATGCGAGTTGTTGAAGTGGACGAAGATATTATTTCTCTTGGATTAAAGGCAGGATATAATGCCCTTCAAAGAGGTTGTATCGATCCTAAGAGTATTGATGCTTTATTCGTCGGAACGGAGACGGAAGTATATGCTGCGAAGAGTATCTCAAATATTTTTGCTGAGATGTTAGAGATCTCGCCCAACGCTTTCACCCAAGATGTTTATAACGCCTGTGCAGGCGGGACGCTTGCTATTATCAATGCCATCGCGATGATTGAAAAAGGCATAATGAACAAGGCACTCATCATCAGTTCAGACATTTCATCATATCACCTTGGTTCCCCCGGCGAACCAACACAAGGCTCAGGTGCCATTGGTCTTGTTATATCTCGTAATCCGAGAATTGCTACTTTCAGCAGGAAATTTGGAAAAATCTCAGGCAATGTCAATGATTTCTTTCGAGCTCCAAACGATAAAAATGCGAGAGCTTTTGGAAGATATTCTCAAGATACTTACCTTGATTTTCAATTAAAAGCTTACGATGATTTAATTCGCAACATTGGAGAATTTCATGCAGATTTCTATACTTTTCATGCACCTTTTTCGAAATTACCTTTAAAATGCATGCAAAACATAATTGTAAAGCGTTGGGTAAATCACCTCAATGATCTGGGAAGGTTTGAAAAAAATAAGATTAGATCTTCCATCTTTAGAAAGCTTGATAATTTCTTACATGATGTCACTGTGCTCCCCGAGTATATTTATTTAAAATTAAATGAGCTTGGGCTTTCCTCATCTAAATTAGAACGAGTATCACGTTGGTTGATTTCAAGCGTTAAGGAAAGAGTTCTACCTCAGTTGAAAGTTCCAATGCATTTTGGTAATATGTACAACGCGGCAGTGTGGGCGCAGATAATTCTTTTGCTCGAAAATTACGCCAAAGTCAATGACACTATTTATTTTGGTTCTTACGGTTCAGGAGCTACATGTATTTCTGGCCTCTTAAAAGTCCAAGAAGGTTTCAAGGAAATAGTTCAAAAAAGTCCAAAAATAGATGAATTCATTCATTTAAAGAGCAAACAGAGTGTTTCAGAATATGAATTAATAAAAACTGGTGATATAAGACCAATCGTAATGCTTGGAAAGATTTCCGAGCATGAACAGAATAATCAAAGAGGCTTTACACTCCATTTCTGTGATGAAGGATGCATTATTCCCAACATTAAAGGTCTGGATCGTTGCCCAAAGGGACATACAGGATTTCATGGAAGATTCTTTCCTCTTTTTGCGAAATTGACCTCGGATCCTATTGTTCATAATGGTGTTGATGGCCTTAAGTACTTGAGCAGTGACTATGTAAGAGTAGCTGGTAATGTGAGTAAAGGAAACACTTTAGAATATGAAATCAGAAGAGTAGAAACAGAATTTGAGGAGAACGAGAATGCAAAAGGGTTACTCAATTGGTCTCCAATTTACATAAACGTTCCAAATCACCACGTCTATTAATATTTTCATTTTCTATTCTCTTTTGCTGAAATTCTTTGTATATTCGAGCTCCTCTCCTTTAGGTGATTATGGAGTATTTCATCAAATTTCTCACAATTCTTAAGATATTTTCTATTAACTAATCTTTCAAATAGAAAAATTTATTAAAATTTTCATATTTGTGAAATGATAATGAAAGATTTTCACTCAAATATTTCTGGATTTTACAAATTGTCTATTGACGAGCGTCAAAAATTATTATCCAATCTCGTAAATTTAGATCCAGAAGATTTGGATATATTAAAAGAGTTAGGTTATTTCACACCAACCCAAATTGATACACTAATTGAAAACGTGGTTGGGAGTTATCAATTACCCTTTGGTCTTGCCTTTAATTTCAAGATTAACGGTAAGGATTACATCATTCCTATGGTTATTGAAGAACCTTCTGTAGTTGCTGCAGCTTCAAATGCAGCAAAAATGGCCAGAAAACACGGTGGGTTCCAATCAGACGATGTACCCCCTATAATGATTTCACAAATTCAAATAACAAATTTGAAGGATATTAAAGCAGCAAAGGAAGTTCTTGAAAGTAGAAAACAAGATCTCATAAAAATAGCAAATGAGCAAGACCCTCTATTAAACAAATTAGGTGGTGGTGCTCAAGATATAGAAATCCGAGAGATTCAAACTAATAAGGGGAAGATGATTATTCTCCATTTACTTGTTAATGTCTTAGATGCTATGGGTGCAAATATAGTAAATACAATGGCTGAGGCTATTAGTCCGTATATTGAAGATATAAGTGGTGGAAAAGTCTACCTTCGAATCGTTTCCAATTTAGCTACTCATCGAGTAGCTAGAAGTAAAGCCACATTTGATAAGGAAATGCTAGGAGGTGAAGAAGTAGTTGAGGGGATAATGAATGCATATGAGTTTGCTTTAGCTGATCCTTATCGAGCGACAACACATAATAAGGGAATAATGAATGGAGTTGTAGCCTTAACATTAGCAACAGGAAATGATACTCGTGCTATAGAATCTGGTGCTCATGCTTATGCATCTTTGAGTGGACGATATTCACCATTGACTAAATTCGACGTAGACTCTCAGGGAAATTTAATTGGTGAGATTGAGTTACCTCTTGCTCTAGGAATTATCGGTGGGATGACTAAAATACATCCTATGGCACGTCTAGCACTGAAGATACTAAATTTGAAAAGTTCAAGTGAACTTTCACAGGTGTGCGCAGCTTTAGGTCTAGCCCAGAATGTTGCAGCTTTGAGAGCTCTAGCTGCGGAGGGCATTCAAAAAGGCCATATGGCTCTACATTCCCGTAATATAGCCAAAGTTGCCGGAGTACCCGATGATTTAATCGAAAAGGTCTCAAAAAAAATGATAGCGGATAAAAAAATTAGAGTGGATTATGCTAAGGAGATCCTACAAAAAATAAATGACGGGGAAAACCTTTAGTTTTATAAAAAGTGTTTCTGTTACTTCCCTTAGAAAAATTATTATTATTAATTTATAATATCAATTTAAATACACAGTAGAGATAGACATCATGGGATTTAGAGAGTATTTAAATCAAATTGATGAGAAAGGTTTACTTAAAAAGGTGGATGTTGAGGTTTCTAAAAATTTAGAGATCTCTGGTATTTTGAAGGGGATTGAACCCACTCCTGTTTTGTTTAATAAAGTTAAGGAATCAGAATTTCGCGTTGCTGGAAATATTTTTTGTACTAAAGATGTAATTGCCTCATATTTCGGTGTAACTCCAGCGGATCTGATACCAATGCTTTCAAAGGCAATTGTTAATCGTTCTGAACCAGAAATTGTTTCAAATGCTCCCTGTCAAGAAGTTGTTGAATCAAGTGTTGACTTGGATAAGATTCCTATTTTGTTTCATTGCGAGAGAGATGGAGGAAACTACATTAGCTCAGCAGTTGTTGTTACACGAGATCCTGTCTATGGTCAGAATTTAGACTTTCACAGAGCAATGCAATATTCAAAAGATAAATTTTCTGCTCGGATAGTTAAAGGACGTCATTTTTATAAGTTTTTAGAAAAAAATGGAGAAGTAGAAGTAGCATTTTGCATCGGAAACACTCCTAACATCCTAATTGCTGGTGCAACTTCTGTAGATATAGGGGTTGATGAATTACAAATTGCAAATGCACTAGAACCGATTAAAATAACAACAGCGAACTCCGTTGATCTTATGATCCCGGCAGAAGCTGAATTTGTCTTGGAAGGAAGGGTGTTTTTTGATGAAAGGCACTCTGAAGGACCATTTATTGATCTGACAGAGACTTATGATACTATTAGAGAAGAACCTATTTTTGAAGTTAAAAAAATCACACATAGGAAGGATGCAATATGGCAGGCTTTATTACCAGGGGCACTTGAACATAAAATTTTAATGGGAATGCCTCGAGAGCCAACTATTTTTAAAAAAGTTAATGAATCCGGAGTTAAGTGTTTAGATGTAAATATTAGCCCTGGAGGTTCATCATGGTTGCATGCAATAGTTCAAATTGATAAAAAATCAGAAGAAGATGGGAAAAAAGCAATAGAAGGAGCTTTTGTTGGGCATACAAGCTGTAAACATGTTTTTATCGTAGATAAGGATATAAATATTTATGACCCACTTTCAGTAGAGTGGGCAATGGCGACTCGTTTTCAAGGTGATATTCGGATGGTTGTGAAAGATAAGGAACCGGGAAGTAGCTTAGATCCAAGTGCAGAACCGGGAACTAAAATGACAACAAAAATTGGTTTTGATTTAACGAAACCACTTGTAGTGAAAGGTAAAAGTTTCGATATCGCAGAATTTCCAAAAGTTGATGTGAGTAAATACTTTAAATAAATGAGGTAGTGAGAATGAAATTAACGTCAGAAGAACAAGCTATGTTAGATGGCGAGGATGGAAAAGCAACACAGAAATCAATGGAAATTTTGACAACTTTAGGTGAAATTTTTGAAGCTGAATCTATGATCCCAGTTTACAGTGTTCAAATCGCGGGAGTTTCCTATGCCAATTTAGGTGAAGCTGGTTTAGAATTTTTAAGTGAAATGGCTGAAGATGGGAAGGTTAGAGTTTTAACAACTCTGAATCCTGCTGGAATGGATCGTGAAAATTGGGAAACATTAGGGATTGATAAGGAGTTTGCTAAGAATCAAAATCGAGTAATAGAAGCCTTTGCAAAAATGGGAATAATCACGACGTGTTCATGTACGCCATATTTAATTGGAAACGCACCTCATTTTGGTCAGCACCTTGCATGGGCTGAGAGCAGTGCTGTTTGTTATGCTAACTCTGTTATTGGTGCTAAAACAAACCGTGAAGGTGGTCCAAGTGCATTAGCCGCAGCCCTTACGGGTAAAACTCCAAATTATGGGTATCATTTAGAAAAAAACCGCCATGGGGAAGTTTTTGTAAATATTGAGACTGGTGTTAAAGGAACTGACAGTTTTGGTGTTTTAGGGAAATTAATTGGTGATAAATTGGGTGAATTGGGAAAGAAAATCCCTTACATTACGGGAATTCAAGAAGCAACTGTTGAAGAACTCAAATCCTTTTGTGCCTCAATTGCTACTTATGGAGGAACTGCGTTATTTCATATGGAAGGCATTACTCCAGAGTATAATAAATATCCAAAACCAGTAAAAATCGATATTGAAATAACCCAAGATGATTTAGATAAAGTACGGTCTGAACTTATTGATGATAATATTGATATAGATTTTGTGAGTATTGGGTGTCCTCATGCTTCCATACGTGAAATCGCTAAAATAGCGAGTTTATTAAAAGGGAAGAAGGTAAAAAAAGAATTTTGGATAACCACTGCTAGACCTACAAAAAAAATAGCTGATGAAGTTGGGTATTCGAAAATAATTGAAGAAGCTGGAGCAAAATTTGCTTCAGATACGTGTTGTGTAGTAGCACCAATTAAAGGTCGTTTTAAAGGAATAATGGTAGATTCAGCTAAAGCTTGTTATTATGGTCGAGCAAAAAATAAATTTAAGGTGAAAATTGGCCCGATTGAAGAATGTATTGAAGAGGCTATAAAATGAAGTTAAAGGGTAGAAAAATCTTTAAGGGAAACGTTAAAGCAGAAGCAATTGTCACAAATAATGGGATCTCATTTTATGGGGGGGTTGACCCTGATACTGGTATAGTAGTAGAGGTTGGACATGAACTTGAAGGGCAATCAATAACAGGAAAAATATTAGTATTTCCAACGGGAAAAGGATCTACAGTTGGTTCTTATACGATGTATCGGATGAAAAAGAATAATACTGCCCCGGTTGCTATTGTAAACAAACAGATCGATACAATTATTGCTGTAGGTTGCATTATTAGTGAGATTCCATGTGTAGATAAAATTGACATTAGCAATATTAAAACGGGACAAATTATTATTGTTGATGGTTCAAGTGGAACCGTGGAAGTGATTTAAATGGCAACGGGAAGGGGATACGGTAAAACAATCTTATTCGGAGAACATTTTGTCGTTTATGGACTTGCAGCAATCGCATCAGCCTTGGATTCTGTCACAATAGCAGATGTTAAAGTTATTGAAGGATCTGGATGGATTGTCAATGATCAAAGACCTGCAACCCTTGGATATAAAAAAAAGAAATATAATGAGGCAATGCAATCTATTCAAAATGTGATAGATTATCTTAAAATAAATACAGAGAATCAAAAGCTTAATATCACCTTTAGTGGAGATCTATTTGCTGCTAGTGGTGTAGGGGCTTCAGCTGCTCAATGTACATCACTTTCCCGAGCTTTAAATAAGACTTTTAACCTGAATTTAGATGATGAAAAGATAAATGAAGCTGCATACGAAGGAGAAAAAGCTTATCATGGAACACCTTCAGGTATCGATAATACAATTTCTACATATGGTGGATTGATCTGGTTTGTAAAAAACTTAAGCGGGGGAAAAAACACGATGGATCTTTTACAGTCACCAAAGAAGATACCATTAGTAATTGCAAACACAGGAATAACAGCATCAACGACAAAAGTTGTCGCTGATGTTCGACGTTTGAAAGAGGAATCCCCTGAGGGATTTGAAAGAATATTTAAGGAATATAAAAATCTAGCGGAAAATTCAAGACAAGCTTTACTTAAGGGAGATATTAACACTATTGGTGCTTTAATGAATAAAAACCACAAATTACTCCAAAAAATCACCGTTTCTGGTGAAATTAATGATAAATTAGTTAAATTAACATTAAGTAATGGAGCAATTGGAGCTAAGCTGACAGGAACCGGAAGAGGAGGATTAGTAATTGCGTTAACAAAAGATATAGAGACCCAGGATATTGTTGCCAAAGCTGTAGAAAAAGAAGGATATGATGCCTGGAAAACTATGATTGGATGAGAGAGAAATAAAATTGAATAAAGTTAATGATATTATTCTTCTAAAATTAGGTGGTGGTTTATTAACTGATAAATTAAAACCTTTATCCATCAGAGAAACTATTGTTAAAAGTACGATTAGGCAAATAATCAACGCTAAAAAACAATTGGTATTGATACATGGCGGTGGCTCCTTCGGACACCCTTTAGCAAAAAAATATAGTATCTCAAAAGGAATAAATTCTTCTATCCCAAATCAAATACTTGGTCTTGTTGAGACCCACCAGGCAATGGTTAAATTGAATTCTTACATAACTAACATCTTTTCAGAAGAAGGGCGTCCTACTCTCTCGATGCAACCTTCAAGTATGTTCCTTAAGGACGTGCACGATTATTCCTTTAATTCTATTGAAATAATTGAAGCTGTTCTTGATCTAAAAATAATTCCAATATTATATGGAGATATTGTTCTTGATAAAAAAGGATCTTTTACAATAATTTCTGGAGATCAGATCATTTTAGAGCTGTGTGAAAATCTTAAAAAATTTAACATTTCAAAAGTTATTTTTGCAACAGAAACAGAGGGAATTTTTATAAAGGATGCTAAAAGCAACGTTAAATTGGTAGAAGAAATCAGTTTTGACGATTTAAATAAATTAGATCTGGCAGATCTAGGTCATAAAATTGATGTCACTGGGGGTATTCAGGGTAAGATAGACTCAATCAAAGAACTTGCTAAATATAAAATACCTGTGCAAGTAATTAATGGATTAGAAGAAGGAAACATCCTAAAATCATTAACAAATAAAAAAATTACATCAACATATATAAAAATTAACTAAAAATGATAGAAAAAAAATCCAGTTCCATGCCAAAATCAAATCAATCTAAAGAAATAATGGAAAGAAAGGTAGATCATCTTAAAATACCCTTAGAATTTGATGTACAACATTCTAAGAACTATTTTAGTAATATAAAACTGATTCATCATCCTCTTCCAGATGTAGATTTTGAAGAAGTTGATCTTTCAGTAAATTTTTATAATAAAAAAGTCTCTGCACCAATTTGCATCTCAGCAATTACAGGTGGTCATCCTATTTCGAAAGAAATTAATGAAATTTTAGCAAAGGCAGCAGAGGAGGAAGAAATTATTATGAGTGTAGGGAGCCAACGGGCAGGAATTGAAGATCCAACCTTGATGGGTTCATTTCAGGTAACTCGTGAAGTTGCTCCCACAATCCCTATTATCGGAAATATTGGTATAGGGCAAGTTAGTTCTCAGGATTTTAATATGGAGGAATTTAATGCATGTATAGAGATGATAAACGCGGATGTAATGGCAATACATTTAAACGTACTACACGAATTAGTTCAAGATAGGGGAGATCTCTGTTACAAACTCTTTCGCAAGAATTTTCAAACTTTACGAGAGAGATACAAACTCCCAATAATTGCAAAAGAAGTCGGAACTGGCTTTAATCAAGAATTAGCAACAAACCTTGATAAATTAGGATTTGATGGTTTTGATATTGGAGGTGCAGGGGGTACCAGTTTTGCTGCAATTGAAGCGAAGCGTCATAATTTTAAAAATCAAAAATACACTAGGGATCCGGCAGAAGTTTTTAGAGAATGGGGAATCCCTACTCCTGTTAGCATAGTGTACGTGAGAAAGTCGACTCAAAAATTAATAATTGCTACAGGAGGTTTAAAAACAGGGATTGATATTGCAAAATCTATTGTTTTAGGGGCGGATTTTGGTGGATTTGCTTATAAATTTCTCCAATCAGCATGGAAAGATAGAAAGAATGGCTCAATATCTAATACAGTTAAAGAAATACAAACGTTAAAAAATGAATTGCGCTCGAGTCTTTGGTTAATGAATGTTGATAAGATTGATAAATTAAAAGGAAAAAGAGAAAAATATGTTATTTTGGGTGAATTATATCAATGGTTACATCAATAGGTTAATAAATTCAATTGTCTGCTTTATATTCTTCTAAAGAATCTCCTATTTTATCTAAAAACGCGGAGAAGACCCCAATTTGGCCTCGATATTTTTTAACTTCATTAGAATAGAGTTTTAAGAATTTATTTGAAATTTTATCCAATTCACGATTGACTTTTTTCTGATTATATTTTTTTGAAGAATAGGCAACAAATATTAAATTGCTTTTTTTGATAGTTGTTATTCTTTTCTTATTTAATTCAAAATTAGATAAACCCCCCTCTGAAAGTTGTTCAGCAAAAGTGTTTAATGCACTCATCATTGCCCCAAATAGTTGAGGGGATACAGACTCAATAAATGGTCGATGAAAGATAACAATTCCTGACTTATGCAGAATCCATAGATCTTGAAGTACTTTCAACTGATTTCCTCCAATTTAGAATCTTTGATTATTAGATCACCTTATATTTTTTAGTCTCCCCATCTTTTAATATCAATTTTTAAACCTACTTGATCAAGTATTCTTCCTATAGTATGTTTAATAATGTCATCAATGTTTTGAGGTTTATGGTAAAATGAAGGTACTGGAGGAAAAATAATAACTCCAAGTCTAGTTAGTTTTAACATATTTTCAAGATGAATCGCATTCAATGGTGTTTCTCTCACAACTAGGATAAGTTTTCTTCGTTCTTTTATCATAACATCAGCAACTCTACTGATTAGATTATCAGAATAACCATTTGCTATTGCTGCTAAAGTCTTCATTGAACACGGAATTACAACCATTTCATCAATCTTATAAGATCCACTAGCAGGAGCTGCTGTCAAATCGTCTACATCATAATGTTTAGTTGCTAAATTAGACACGTCTGAAATGGAATAATCAGTTTCAGCTTTTATAATAATTTTTGCTTTATTAGAAATTATTAATTCCGTTATTACATCAATATTCTTTAATTCTTCAAGGAATCTAATACCCATTATAGATCCGCTTGCTCCCGTTATTGCAACTATCAATTTCTTTCCACCGTTTCACTTAAATTATATGTCATCAAAAATCCCGATTCAAAACAAAATTTAAAAGGTTTTCGTAGAATTCTGCCTCAGAATTATTAATCACAGTTCTTAATTTGTTGATAGCATCAAGTGCTTCCTGAAAATAAGAGTTTGCAAGATTTTTACATGAATTAATAACATGTGCTTTAATAAATAGATTTTTAACTTCTTGAACCTCGTCATTTGTCATATTGGGTTTTTCTATAAGTTGGGTTAAATGATTTTTATCATTTTCTTCTAATTTGCTTAGAGCATCAATTAATAAACACGTTTTCTTTGCTTCTCTGATATCTCCATCGGTAGGTTTTCCGGTAACCTTTTCATCTCCAAAAGTCCCAAGAATATCGTCAATTATTTGAAAAACAATACCAAGGTTTATTCCATAGATTGAGAGGAGTTCCTTATGTTTTTCACTAACTTTTGCATAATTTGCTCCAATCAATATGGATTTTTCTATCAAAGCTCCAGTTTTTAGCGAGATCATTTCAATATAGTCATCAATAGATATATTTTTCCTATTTACCATATCTGTTTCAATTAATACTCCATTTGCTACATCAATAAAGGCGTTTTTATAGATCTTAATTGCGTTAAGGTTTAGATCGTTATTAAAATCACTTGAGAAATATGCTTCTAATCCTAAGAAAAAAGCAGTATCACCACCAATTATCCCCACAGAATAACCGAATTCTGTAGCCTTCATTTTCTTCAGATCATATTTATCATGATAATTTCGAAATCTGAAATGAAACGCAGGTTTTCCTCGTCTAAAATTATCTCTATCAATGATATCATCATGGATCAATGATGCGTTGTGAAGGAATTCTGTCCCTACGCTTGGTAATATAATTTTTTTATCATTCTTATTTGTAAAAGCGTTGAATGTAGCAATGCAAAGTAAAGGACGAATTCGTTTTCCTCCTGCAAGAAAATAATTATTCATCTCGGAATAATAATC
>LAZR01002375.1_pt1 | contig 10973 bp, 15 predicted proteins | sample 329461 | NCBI WGS metagenome assembly LAZR01 (sample SAMN03002196, study PRJNA259156) | marine sediment metagenome | biome: sea floor; feature: Hydrothermal impacted sediments; material: marine sediment; isolation source: Loki non-amplified sample from Loki's castle hydrothermal vent sediment ...
ACTGGGATGACGAGGATGGTGGTCGTGCTGAGTTTGAGTTTGATGATAATAAGATAAGTTTTTCTGAGGATATGAGATTTCTTAATAATCTTAGAATACCTGATATTAAAGTAGATGAAAATGGTGGGAAACAATTTGTTCACACTTTTTATATTTATTTTTATGATAAGGATCAAAAAGCATTGATCTATAGAAGAAAATATGAGTCTATAGGAAAAGAACATACTCATCATATCAAAAATAAAAAAGATGGTAATATCATTAACATTCACATTAGCTTATGAAAGAAAAAAAATGAGAGCAACTAAAAAGAAATTAGAGGAACTTAGATGGATGTCTCCTGAAGAGTTGATAGAGAGAAAAGAAGCTTTAAATAAACAAATGTTTGAAGTGAGACAACAAACTATAGGTATGAAGGGTATGAATGCTGGAAGACCTCATATGTATAAGAAGATAAAAAAAGAAATAGCCAGGATTGAAACTATCTGGAAAGAAAAGAAGTTTAATTTACTCTAAGTTTGTTTCTTTGTTTTTGTTCTATCTCTTCAATTTCATCTGGTTTGAAAGTAAGGGCTTTAGATACTGCTTTTATATCTCTTATCATTTTAGATAATCCTTGCGGCTCTAAGCTACAGATAGCATCTGAGTGAGCAAATATACGATCATCTATAAAGTGCCTTTCAAAATATCTTACATTTAATGAATAGGCTACTGGCTCCATTGCCACCCCATATCCATGATTTGAATATCCTACTTTATTAAATATTTTAACCAATTTAAGTATTTCTAACAAATGAAGTTGCTCAAATGGGACTGGATATCCGCTAACACAATGATAAACTACAACTCTATCTTTAAATTCTAATAATTTGTGATATAATTTTTCTCTTTCTTTTTTTGTAGTCATGCCAAGAGGGACGTGGATTTCCCCTTGGAATTCATTGTATAACATATCAAGGATTTTAAAATTATGATTACAGGCAGATGGTATTTTTATCATTTTTGGATTTAAGGCAATTACTTCTTTTGTGCTTGTAATATCCCACACAGAAGTAGAATAAATAATATCTATACTTTCACAATATTCTTTTAATTCTTTGTGTTCTTCTATAGATAATTCTAAATTAATTCTATGTTCAAGATAAGTGTTTCCATAGCTGAATATTTGATTAGGATGTGGTTTGTTCCATAGTTCTTTTTTTACGGATTCTTTGGGATTTCTTTTTTGTGTTTTTAACACATCTGCTCCTGCTATCTTGGCAAGATATGCTAATTTTTTAGCTCTTTCTAGAGAACCAATGTGGGTCCCTCCTATTTCCGCGATAACTGTAAAATCTTTCATATTTTTATATCGACATAAAAAAAGTGATTTCTTAAATAGTACAATACTGCTATGATAAATTATTAAGAAATAAGAAAGGTGAAAGATATGGAAAGATTATTATATCGACAAGGTAATTATGGTTCTATTTGTTTTCCGTATAAAGAAAGTTGTGAATTTGCCACAAAAAAGTGTATTAAAGAATGTACAGAGCAACATAATAATATGTCATGGTTTAAAGAAATTTTTGAAGATTTTAAAAAGAAGTCTTCTATTTCTCTATATGCACAGATTAAACAGGAAATGCAGGAAAATAATTTTACAATGTTATCTTGGTTTGACTGCGGAGATTGCCCTATACGCTTAACTATAAAAGTAGTTCAAATAATGGAACAGTTGCGGGAAGACGGGTTTTGGCAGATTGGTTTTACTCGTAATAAAAAATTATGGAAACAAGTAAAAGATCTTTGTAATGTTCGATTTATGCTTACTGTAGAACGAGGTACGAAACTTGAACTTGAGGGCTACTATTCTATTCCTGATTATAGCAATCAGCGTACCGCGATTGTTCATTATCATACTTATGATAAACCAATTGATGAAAGTATAGACCAAATTATTTCAGAAGGGTATGCCAATATAAGGTATTGTGGTGGAGGAGGGTCTTATATAGAGACTAAGAAAGTCACTGAACCTAAACTTGTAGATCAGTGTTTTGCTTTTAATTCAAATACAGGTACTTGTAATAGTAGTGGTGATCCTGTTAATGTGGTTCATGAGGCAAATTGTCAATATTGTTATGAAGATAATGAGGGTTGTTTTTCGGGGTAGGATTAGATTATGACGATTAATTATAATAATATAAAGATATCTATTTTCGATCTAGACGGAACTTTAACTGATGGAATATATCAGGTTAATAGCGAAGGAATTACAACTAAATCTTTTTATACTAGAGATTTTTCTGCTTTGGAGCAACTGTTGAAGAATAATATAAAGATAATTATTATTAGTCAATCAAATGATCTTTGTGTCTGGCAGAGAATTAATAATATAAGAACCAAAACACGTTCTGATATCTGGAAGGATGCTTTTGATAAGAGAAGGATAATTTTATTTCAAGGAATAGATAATAAACGTAGTCATATAGAGCAACTGGTCCTGCCCCTGTTTGGGTGTTATGGTAAAACTTTTTCATGGCATCAGGTTGCTTATATGGGAGATGCTGAAAATGATATTGAATGTATGAAGAAAGCGCATTATACAGGTTGTCCTTCTGATGCTATAGAAGAAGTTAAAGAGAATAGTAATTATGTGTCGAATTATTCAGGAGGCAAAGGATGTGTCTATGATTTTGTTATGCATATTTTAAGAGAAAGGGACAAAAATGGAAATTCTAAATCCTAATACAGGAGAAGATGTAAAATATATTTCTAAAGAATATATTTATGTTCGTATAATGGATTTTAAATTAAAAGAAATTTTACAGGAAATTATTATATCTCCTGGACAGCATTCTTGGGAGTGGATTTCTTTATCTCCTGATATTCCTATAAATATTAGTGATTTACAAGGAAGGTATTCTACTTTTAATAATGCAATTAATAGATCAATCAATGATCCTTATTGTACTATATATTCTTTTAGGGATTTTAGGGAGATGATGAAGGATTGGGATGAAATAAAATATAAAGATATTATTAAAACCCAATATGAAAGTAGATAAAGTGATTTATTTTTATTTGTTTTGTTATCTGTATATGGGTTTTTTTTGGGAAAGAATTTGTCAAATTGCAGATATTGCTCAGGAACAGAGACATTCTTATTGTAAGTGTTTTTTTAATGTGTTATTATGGCCTGTAGGTTTTGGTTATGGTCTTTTATCTTATGTAATAGGGATTATAAATGTCAGAATATAGAGTGGTAGAAGTTGAATTTAGAAACGAAAGTGTTTTAATAGAAGCACTTCAATCAATGGGTTATAAACCAGAAACACATAATAAGGCTCAACAACTAGAAGGTTATCGAGGAGATAAAAGACAACAGAAGGCACATGTTATAATCCCTCGTAAACAAGTTGGAGGAGCTAGTAATGATGTTGGTTTTGAGAGGGTTGAAAAAAGTTTTAAATTACATGCTTCTCAGTATGATAGAGCCTGGAGAGAAGGCGGTCAAAAATTAAAAAAATTGAAACAAACTTATTCTGAGAAATTTGTTATAAGGAAAATAAGAAAAAATTCTAAAATGTCTTTAAGGTCAAGAACCCTTACTGAGGATGGGAAAATAAAATTAAAAGTAAGAACATTAATTTAGAATAAAGGAGTTAGGTATGTCGGAATTTACAGTTGTAGAAGTTGAATTGAAAGAAGAAGATGTTCTTGTGTCTGCTTTAAAGCAGATGGGATATAAACCTGTAATCCATAAAGAGGCTGTTGAATTACAAACATATTATCAAGATAGAGTAAAGCCGAAGGCCCATATTGTAATTAGTAAAGGTCAAGTGGGGGGTTATGGTGCGGTTGGTTTTGAAAGACAAAAAAATGGCTTTAAGATGCATATTGATAATATGGATCAGCGTCGGTTTAAAACAGGTAAACTTAAACAATCCTATGCAGAACAAAAGATTAATAAAGCTGTAAAACGTAGGGCAAAGTTCTCAATAAAGTCAAGAAAAGAAGAGGATGGTAAGATTAAAATTAGATTGAGGAGAAATTTCTAAAGACACATGACTAGATTAAAAGGAAGAGCAAGAGCTAATGCGAGTAAGAAAAGAAGAAGTAAAGTCAGGTATGACGGGGTAATATATAGAAAAAAGATGATATCTAAAATAAGGAAGTATGATGATCTTATTTTAGAAGCTGAGTGTGATTGGGTTGATAATGAGGAAGATGTTTCTTTTATAATTAAAGAATTGAAAAAAGTTCTTATGGCCACTAAAAAGGGGATAGGTATATCTGCTTCCCAGATAGGTTACACTAAAAGAATAATTGCCATAAGACCTGGAGGTTGGGGGGGGAAGATTTCTATTTTAATTAATCCAGAGATAGCAGAACAGAGCGAAGAAAAGATTAAGGGCACTGAAGGCTGTCTTTCTTATCCAGGAGTGCAAGCAACTGTTGAAAGATTTAAAGATATTAAACTTAAATATAAAAATGAAGATAATATTCTTAAAGTAGAAAAATTTAAAGAATTAGAGAGTATTATTATCCAACATGAGATAGATCACTTATTAGAAGGTTGGTGTAAAGTGTATTATGCCTGGAAAGAACAACAGAAAGAAACAAAAGACGGAAAAGACGGAGATTAGCGGGGGTTCTCTCCGTCTTTACGAGGATAAAGAGGGTAGGTTAAAGTGCCTTCTTTGTCCTCATTTTTGTTTATTAAAAGAAGGAGAATCTGGTAAGTGTTTAGTTAGAAAGTCTGATGGAGAAAAAATATATTTAGCTGCTTATGGTTATTTGACCAATATAGCAGTAGAACCTATTGAAAAGAAACCTATTACTCACTTCTTGCCAGGAACAAAAACTTTATCTATAGGAAGTTTTGGGTGTTCTCTTTTCTGCAAATTTTGTCAGAATTCTCACATAAGTCAAATTACAGGATTTGAAGATAGCTCTATATTTACTCCTAATGAAGTTGTTAAAATGGCTATTGAAAAAGAGTGTGCTTCTGTTTGTATGACTTATAATGAGCCTATTATTCAATATGAATATTTATTAGATTTAGCAGAAGAATGTCATAAAAATGACTTAAAATTTGTGATAAAAACAAATGCCTTTATTAATAAAGAACCTTGGAAAAAAATATGTCAAGTAGTCGATGTCTTTAATATAGATTTTAAAGGAAATAGAGAAAAGTATAAAACAGTTTGTGTGTAAATGATTATGTTGTAGAGGAAAGGATAGAAGAGGCTATTAAAAGCGGAGTTCATTTAGAGATTAGTGTCCCAGTTTATTCAGGTAAAAATAATTCTATAAATAGAATTGCTCAGAAAATTGCTGTGTTGTGTCTAATACAGGAGCCAGATGCTCCTGAAATTCCCGTTCATCTTCTTAGGATTTTTCCTGCTAATAAGTGGGAAGGAATACCAGCAACTAGTCGAGAAACCATTGAGCATTCTCGTCAAATTTTTTTTAGTTGTGGTATAGAAAACCCAACTATTCATATTTAAAGACATTTCTATAGGATTTTTCTCCTAAAAGTCGAATTAATTATAGAAAAGGAGAAAAATGATCACGATTGCCCATTTGATAGATAATGCTGGCTTAGGAGGAGCCCAAACTATGCTCTTTGAGCTTTATTATGCTATTAATAAATATTACCCATCCTATAAGCAACTTATAATATCTCATGATAATAGGAAAGCTGATAAAAAATTTGTAGCATCTTTTGGTATGTCTTATTTATCTAAAAAAAGTGATAAAGATATACTTAAAAAGGTACAAGGTAAAGAAAATCCTATTATTTTTTATCATAAATTAGCCAGTTCTACTTTTTCTACTATTAAAACAATTAAAAATAATTCTAAAATTCCAATTATAGTTATAAATCATACTCTTTTTAATTCAACTAGTTGGAAAAATGTTAATTATTGTAATGCAATGGTTGCTGTTAGTAATCATATGAAAAAGAAAATTAAGAAATGGTATCCTAAAATTAAAAGGATTGAGTGTATCCATAACGGTGTTAATTCTGAGGCATATGATAAAATAAAAGCAAGTCGTGACTATGATAATAAAATTTTATTAACTGGTAGAATAAATAGAATTTGTGGTTGGAAACATTCAGATGATTGGATTAAATGGTGTTTAAATATGAAACTTCCTAAAAAAATGGTTCATCAATATATAGGGGATGGTCCATTTATATCAAGGGCAAGGTCTATTGCCCATAAGGGTTCTAATAGGGGAAATAAAGTTAAAATGTTAGGGCTTATTAGTAGTTTTCATACTAAAGTTGCAATTTTAAAAGGTTGGGACTTATTTTTGTATGAAACAAGAAAAGATGAGGGAATAAGTATGTCAATTTTAGAGGCATTATGTTGTGGAGTTCCTGTTATTTGTAGTAATCATTATGGGAATAAGGAGATTATTAAAAATGGAGTTAATGGTTATGTTTTTAAAAATAAAGCCGAAGGACAGAAAATATTAAATGAGTTGTGTTCTAATCCTAAAAAATTAGAAACTCTGAAAAAAACAACAAAAAAACATTTTAGAGAAAATCTAGATGCTAAATTTGCTGCTGATAAATATATAAAATTAGTTAATGATATTATGGAAAAAGGAGAGGTAGTTATAAAAATACCAGAAAAGAAAGTTGTGGAGATGCCAAAAGAGACTATTAAAGAAAATAATGAATTTACTGTTTTGGCATCCGCTTATAATAAAGAAAAATATATAAGAGATTGGGCTAATTCAATTTTAAAACAAAAATATAGACCTCTTGAAGTTGTGGTTGCTAATGATTTTTCATCAGATAAAACTTTAGATCTTTTAAATTCATTTTCTGAAGAATTTAAGCAAAAGGGGATAGATTATAAGATTATTAACAATGTTGAAAGATTATATTGCGGTTCTTCTTATAGAAATGCAGTAGAACATACTACAGGTTCATATGTTGGGATACTAGATGCTGATGATATGTTGGTTGATGATTCCGTTGAATATGTGATGAAATTGTATAAAAATAATCCTAAAGTAAGTTGGATATATACTCAATTTCAAATATGTGATATGAATATGAAAGTAAAGCGCAGGGGATTTTGTTCTGCTCCTGGGAGAGGAGAAAGTCTTTTATCTCTTGCCGATAGAGGGGCACATGGTTATGGGCATTGGAGAACTTTTAACCAACAAATAAAGAGACCTGATAAATTGTTTGGTAAAAATATGAAGTGTTCTGTTGATAAATATATGGGGTATAGACTAGAAGAATTTGGTCCAGGAATGTTTGTTGATAGAATTTGTTATAATTATCGTCAATATCCTGTTGGTTTTAAAGAATCTGTTTCTTCGACTAAACATGCTATGGATGTTTGGAGGGAAGTTGTTAAAAAAGTTCATAATAGAAGAAAGAAATATAATTATAAACCTTTTCCTATTATATTTTGTAAAAAATGAAAAAGAAATTCACCATATTAACTGCTTCATATAATTGTGCTAGATATCTACCAAATTTAGTTGATTCTATTATTGCTCAAACTTATAGACCAATAGAACACATTCTAGTTAATGATAAATCAACAGATGGAACTTTGAAAATAATTGATGATGTATCTAATAGATATAAGAGAGGAGATATAGAGTTTAAGTTTATTAATGCTTCTAAAAAATTATATTGTGGATCATCTTATAATTTAGCATTAAAAAACGCTACAGGACAATATTTTGGAGTATTAGATTCAGATGATGCACTGGAGCCTTTTGCCTGTAGTTATGTATCTTTTGTTTATGAGAAATTTCCTGAAGTAGGTTGGATATATACCCAGTACAATAAATATAATAGGCGTATGGATAGAGTAATAAAAAAAGGTTGGTGTGCCCCCCCTAATAAAGGTAAAACATTATTAGATATGGCTAAGAAAAAGATTCATAGATATTCTCATTGGAGAACTTTCTCAGATAGAGTACCTAAGAGAAATACTCTTTTTAAGAAAAAATTAAGATTAAATAATATTCTTTCTTAAAGCTTAAGATAAACGATGATTCAAAAATATCTATTCTAAAAATATGAAATTTTTTAATAATCATTTAATATTCATAATTTATATGAGGTTTTCTAGAGCATTTTTAATTATTATTCTTTTTCTATATCAAGCAACTGAAGCGACTCAAATGTTCAATTTCTTTTTAGTTTTTTTTGGAATTATTCTAATAATTATTATTTTAGTATATATCCTTTTAACGTCGAAACAAGAATGATTATCTATTTTTAGAGGATACGATTTTTATAATATCTTGATGTTCTAACTCATAGTTTTCTCCTAATCTTTTCTTGGTTCTAGCATCAATTCCAAACATAAAATTTTCAGCTAATTCACCATGAATCTTCTCCCTTACAAAATCTCTTAACAGAGTCCCTTTTTTAACAAGGAATGCGTCAGGTAAAACGTTATTTTTATTATCTGAATACGCATTAATATCAGAAACAGGATAAACACAAATTTGATTTGTCATCGTAAACGTAGCAAAGTTTAAAGCTTCTTGAATTCCCGTTCCTTTATAAGTTGTTAAAATTTTCTCCTTTATCTTATTTAACATATTTAATTCATTTGAATTCAATTTATTTCCTCCAGTAATTTCAAAATCAGTTGACCCAGGGATGTAAGTGATAATGTTTTTTTCGTGATATTTCCTTAAAAAATGTTCTGCTAATGCACTGCAAGGAATAATAGAACCCTTTAATTTCTTTTTTAATTCAATTAAATTTTGCCCACTAATTTCTTTGTCAATTTTATTAGCCACAATTAAAATAGGTTTTGATATTTTCCTTAAAGTTTTAGAGAATTTTAAAAGATCTTGATCCGTCCAAGTTGATGGATTTTTGGCTTCTAAATTTGAATTTTTTAATGATAGAATTATTTGTTTTTTGCTTATCTTCACTCCTGAAAGTCTTTCAAATATAGCCTCAACAACTCTTCTTTTTTCGATTAAAATTCCTTTAGTAAATTTAGTCCAATCTGTCCTTTCAAGAATTTTTTTAAACCATAAATTTATTTCATTTTCTAAAAACAAAATATCTTCATATGGGTCATTCTCACCCATTGAAATCAGTTTTCCCGATTTATCAAGCGATCCCGTAATATCAACAATATGTATAAGCACATCAGCTTTAATTAAATCATTCAAAAACTGATTCCCTAAACCTTTACCTTTATGTGCATCTGGAACTAAACCAGCAACATCAATTAAATTTATAGGGATAAAACGAGAACCATTAATACAAAGAGAATTTTTTGGATTGTCTGTAACATTTAAATCTTTACAAACACATTTACTCTTGACATAAGCTACTCCTTTATTAGGCTCAATTGTAGTAAAAGGTATTTCACTAACCTTAGCATTTGTTAAACACGCAGCATTTAAAAATGTAGTTTTCCCAGAACCTAACCTCCAGATACCTAAATTTTATCTGAACTTGGTTTTCCGACAATTCCTACAATTATATTAGTCATATATTTGATAAATAATGAATAAATTAAAAATTTTAATCATAATTTCTTAAATCTCAAAAAAGAATTTAGAATCTACTGCTTGTTTATAATGTTTTTTGTTATTTCTATAACTTTATTCTTCAATTCATATACCTTAGTAGTGCTAGATTTTCCATTAATACCTACTGTTAATGCTATAAGTATATTGAATTATAATCTCTTAAAACTATTCCTTTTTCTTCTCTAATTTATAAAGATGAGATAAATAAGTTTTTAAATTACTGAATGAATTCCTCTCAATACTATTATTTAACAAATTGACATTTGTTTCAAAGTTTTTATAGCATGGCTTAAGTGTTTGAGATTTGCTTCTTTCTTGTATATCTCCCTTAAATCCTCGTTTCTTTAAAATTAATTGATTTTTTTTATTGATTTCTGAAATATCTAATGATTTTCTTTTAATTAGAGGGACACTAAGCAAAAATGGTCTCTTAATAGAATTTACTCTCACAATGCATTGTCCTTCTTCTAAAATTGATAAATAATCTTCATTATCCATGTCTAAGTTTAATAATTTGCATAGAAATTCCTTTTCCATATGAGTTTTAAAACATATTAATACTCCACAGTTCGCCAAGATTTCTTCACTTATATCAGGATGTGTAGCTAAAGAAATTAAACATTCTCCCGTTCCTCTTTGGAGTAAGGCAATATCTTCTAAATAAGTGGTTAATTTATTCTGTCTAGTAAGATTTTTAGGGGCAAAATATTGTGCGTCTTCAACTATAGTAATATGTTTTATTCCTTGAAAATTAAATGCACCACGAGCAAGATTTTTATCCCACAAATATTTTAAAACCATATTTAGAAAGAATAATGCATCCTCTTTTTCTCCCCCTAGACGAATAATGGAACTTAAGTCAATTAAAACGTTTCTATTAAATAGTTCACTAACTTTTAAATTATTATCAGTATCGAATAAAGTTTTTAACGAACCTAGGGAAAACCTTCTAATTCTATTTGTAATGCTGATAAGTGTTTGACTTAACATCGGGATTTCATTTTTCTTGTTAATAGCATAACCTTTACAATATTTGAAGAAACCCTCCCAACTCTGAAATTTCTTGTTTTTACAGACTTTAATCAAGATTTCCACTAAGACTTTTTCCATCTGAGGAGAAAAATCAACATTTTCATCTAATAATTTTCCACTCTTTAATATATTAAATATTCTCTCAGCGTGAATTTCAGGACGCGCCCCTTCAGGATTAAATATATTAATCGAAAAATTCTCACCTGGTCTTATAATTATTAAATTCTCAATTTCTTTTTGCAAAAAATGATATTCCCCCTTAAATTCAACAAGCATGAAAGGAATTCTGTAATATTTTGTAAAGTTCATTAATAAATGCTGCAAAAAATTAGTTTTCCCTGTACCAGTTGCCCCACAAATAAACATATGCTTCTCAAGATCCTTGAGGGAAAGAAAAAAATTATGTTTTT
>LAZR01002376.1_pt1 | contig 10972 bp, 11 predicted proteins | sample 329461 | NCBI WGS metagenome assembly LAZR01 (sample SAMN03002196, study PRJNA259156) | marine sediment metagenome | biome: sea floor; feature: Hydrothermal impacted sediments; material: marine sediment; isolation source: Loki non-amplified sample from Loki's castle hydrothermal vent sediment ...
ATTGAACTCACACCGAGTTGTTTCACTTTGGGTAAATCAGCAAGGCATACATCAAATCACGGTTTTTCTAAACTAGTATCTAAAAGCGAAGCAATGGAGATCCTAAAAAAGATTGAAGACGCTGGGCTTGTTCATAAAGCTTATCACTTACGCGGTGATACTGGAAAAGATGAAGTAGCAATTTGTAATTGTTGTAGTTGTTGTTGTTTAACCGCTAAGGAGCCTTTAATTTTCCCTGTTGTGAATGCAACTAACTACCTAGCCTCCATCGATGAAGACTTATGCACAGGATGTGGCATCTGTGTTGAAAAATGTTATAACCAGATCATTGAACTAAATGATGACGATAAAGCAGAAAGAATTGAAGAATTTTGTGTCGGCTGTGGTGTTTGTGCTTATCATTGCCCCGAAAATGCAATATCGCTTATTGAGGGTCAAAGAACTGTTAGATTGATGCCTTCTCGTAAGAATTAGGTTGTATTTCTTTTTTTATTTCTTTCTTTTGCATCTCATTAACATTAATGGATCAGCAAATTTCTTACTAGTATAAATAATAGGAAGATGATTTTATATATAAGGCAGTAAAAGTAAAGATATTAAATTTATTTATCATTTCTAATGGATGAATTGAGAATAAAACGCTATCGGGATAAAATTTATCATGTTGTTGATTATACAAAGGATTTACCAATAAAACCAAAAACGAACTTGAAAAACGTAGTATTTTTTATTCTTTACAAACATCTATTGAGGCGATCATTATCTAATCGCAATGCTTACAAAAGATTTAGGAATTTAAGTTAAAGTTGATAATACAAATATTGCTAAAATTGTTAATAAAAGAAAATTAGAACCAGAATTTGGGGAAAAATTAAAAAAAGCTAATAGTATGTGAAATATAATAGTCCATCGCTACAATGATTTTGAAGAACAGATTATTTTAAATTCTGTTGAAGAAATTAAAGATCTACTATCAAAATGGTTAAATGTCGTAGAGGAAACTTTAAATGAAATCTCTCGAGATTGAGGAATTACAGGAAAGTTTGAGATCTTTAGATGAAGAATATGATGTTATTCTTTACGGGTCTCATGTGGAGGGAGGAATTCGCCCTAAATCAGATATTGATATTGCAGTGATTTCCTATGAAAAAAATGTTGATAGGAATATAGTATTACAAGAAAAATTGTTAGGTAAATTTCCTTTAGCTTTTGATGTTAGAGTGTTTGAATTATTGCCAATTTATATTCAAATCTCTATTATCGACAATTACAAAGTTGTTTTTGGGAATATATTGGAAATTTCTGAATATTTTTATTCATTTCGTAAAAGATGGGATGACTGTAAACATCGGATCCTATCTAACCAATTCTCAAGTTATCGTGAGAAGCTTGCCTTAATTAGAGATAAATAATGTAATTTTATATTAACGTTCATGTAATCGAATTATTATAATGGAATAAATATTTATAGCCAAAATTCCTATCAGATGCAGGTGAGGAATGAATGACTACGATTCCGGTTAAAAAAGAACTATTAGAAGAATTAGTAGATCTCAAATTAAAATTTCTGTATGATGAAATTGATAAAATTTTAGCCAAGTGGAGTTATGAATCGCCCACCCAATTTTTACAAGATACTAAATCTGGAATTATAGAAGAAGCTGAAAATGATGCAATTACCATAAATTATTTAATTAAAATTATCGCTTGCTAATATTGGATGATTTTTTAATGAAAAATAAGAAGTTTTGCTTCCTTAAAAGGCTTTGCAACTGTCTTTCTATTACTCAATCAAAATAAACTAAATGATGAAAAAAGAAAAAAAGTAAAATTTTAAAAGGTTATTCTACAATAGCATAAGCATTTCCAAGAACAACTGAGCCTTTATCTGTTTTTACTTGGATTATATAACGCCCGTTATCCTTCCAACCTTCTGTTATGAGGGTCTCTCCAGGGATCACGATGCCTTTAAACCTTGCGCTGAATTCTTTAAAACGAGAAACATCCCCATCACATAGCCCATATACAATCGCACGTGTAGCAATCCCGTAAGTACATAAACCATGAAGAATTGGTTTTGGTTGACCTGCCATTTTAGCAAAATTCGGATCTATATGAAGTGGATTTGCATCTCCATTTAATCTGTAAAAAGCTGCTTGATTTGTACTGGTCTGGTAAGAAATGCTAAAATCTGGTTCTACACCCTCAGGAGGGTTTATGGGCTCAGTTTTTGGTCCTGAATCTCCACCGAATCCTCCTGAACCAACAACGAAAAAGCCAGACCTTGTATCAAATATATGCTCACCTTCTGACGAATGTCCGGATACTTTTGTATATATGACAGCAGCTTTACCTTTATCGTATATATTTTCTATGACACCTTTTGTATTTATTGTTCCGCTTGGTTTAAATGGCACATAAAGATGGATCAATTGCTCACCATGCAATAATCTGACAAAATCAGTTCCTTTAGGGAATAGCAATCCACTGCCTGCTACAATTGTTGCAAAACTCGGAAACACTTTCATACCATCTTTTACTCTTTCATAAACAAAGGATAAATCTTCTGCCTGTGCACCAATTCCCAAATTATACAAGGCACTCGTTTTCCAATCGTACTTAAATGATCCCTCTCTTGTTTGTCCTACTGAATTTAAATCTATTTTTGACATTCCGATTTTTCACTTATTATTATTATTATTTGAATTTTTAGAGTAATTATACTAAATACAGATCAAATTAAAAATAATTTCTAAAAAAAAAGTTTTTAAAAAAAGGTAAATAAAGGGGATTTGTAAAGCAAAATTATTTTACTCAACAATAGCGTAAGCATTACCTAACACTGTCGCTCCTCTTTCGGTTTTCACTTGAATTATATAGCGACCATTATCTTTCCAACCCGAAGTTGTCAAAGTTTCACCAGGATAGACTTCACTTGTAAATCTCGCTTTAAATTCTTTAAAACGTGCAACCTCACCATTACATAAACCTTCTACAATTGCTCGAGTTGCGTGACCATAAGTACATAATCCATGAAGGATTGGTCTATCAAATTTTCCACTTCTTTTAGCAAATTCAGGGTCTAGGTGAAGTGGATTATAATCTCCTGAAAGACGATAAAGTGCGGCTTGATCTTCGCTTGTCTTATATGATACGCTAAAATCTGGCTCTTTTCCCTCAGGAGGATTTAAAGGTTCAGCTTTAGGACCACGATCTCCACCCCAACCACCTTCACCAATATAGAAATGAACATATTTAGCATCAAATATATGCTCTCCATCAGGTGTTCTCCCCGACATTCTAGTATGAACAACAGCAGCTTTCCCCTTGTCAAACATATTTTCACATACACCTTTGACTTTTATCTCTCCTTCGGAAGGAAAGGGTTTAAAAAGTTTTATCATTTGTTCTCCATGGATAAATCTAGCCCCATCAACTGGCTTATTACTTAACCTTGGGAATCCTGCTCCAGCTACAATGCATGCATAACTAGGGAAGACTTGCACACCTCCAGGTGTTCGTTCATAAACATAAGGTAAATCTGTGGCTTTGGCACCAATCCCGAGATTATAAAGAATTAAATCTTTCCAAGTATATTTAAAGGTCCTTTCTTCTGTTTCTTTACCAATTATATCTAAATTTAAACTTGTCATTTTTACATCTCTCTAAATTATTGAATATTTTAATTAGGTCTTATCTCGAATTATTAATTAATCATTTCAATTAAACGTTATTTTTGATTAATCGCTCTGGGGTTTAATTATAATGAAAGAAAATCTATAAAAATAAAAAGAAAAGAAAAATTTGTAATTAAGTTAAAATTACTTTCTTGAAAATTACTCTATAATTGCATGGGCGTTGCTAAGCACTACGGTATCGCCTTTTCGAACTTGAATTATATAGCGACTGTTATGCTTCCACCCTTCTGTTGTGAGAGTTTCCCCAGGATAAACTACATTAGTAAATCTCGCTTTAAATTCTTTGAAACGAGACACATCACCATCACATAAACCATAAAGAATTGCTCTAGTTGCATGACCGTAAGTACATAATCCATGCAATATTGGTGCCTTTTGACCACCTTTTCGAGCTAACTCTGGGTCAATATGTAGTGGGTTCATATCACCACTAAGTCTGTAAATTACGGCTTGATTTTCTGTAGTCTTGTAGGAAATACTAAAATCAGGCTCCACCCCTTCTGGTGGTACTAGAGTTTCAGTTTTTGGACCTCGTTCTCCTCCATATCCACCGCCCCCAAGATAAAAGAAGGCAGATTTAACATCGAATAAAGGATCTCTATCTTTAGTAAGAGCTGTGAATTTTACATGGACAACTGCTGCTTTCCCTTTATCAAAAATATCAGTTACCTCACTAAAACATATTACATCTCCTTGTGGAGGAAAAGGCTTGTGTAAATGTATTAGCTCCTCCCCATGAATGAAACGGGGGAAAAATATATCACCTAATCTCGGAAAAGCTACTCCTCTAGCAATGGTCGCAAAACTAGGAAGTACCTTAATTCCCCCAGGAGTGTTTTCATAAACCAAAGGAAGTTCATCTGCTTGCGCACCAACTCCTACTGCATAAAGTACAGCATCTCTCCAAGTATATTTAAAAGTTCTTTCTGGGTTCTTTACACCAACAACGCTTAAATCTAATCCCGACGACATAATTCATTACCACGTATTTTTTTAATCTAATTTATTCTTATTTCTAATAATATTTCAATCATTTCAATTTCTTTTATGATAATAATATTTCAGATTTCATCATTTAAATAATGCCACTTCGCCTCAATCCTTCTAAAAACCATGACATAGTCCCTTCTAATAATTCAATATTTTTTCCTCTATATCTATTAGCATTGGGTGTAAAAGTATCTATGTATTTCTTGGCAATATAATTTAATGATGGATTCTCATTATACCAGTTGATTATCGCATTCTTAGTACTAAAATGTACTTCTTCCATATCTTTTACTATTTGCTTAAAGTCCTTCCCTGTCCATACGCCATAGTGAGATAAAGAAATAGAATCTAATTGATTATTAATATTTCTTAGTTTTTGAAACGTGGTTAAAAGTTCAGGTTCATGGAATTCCGGTGGCATAAAAGTGCCCTGGTAATAATCTTTTCGTTTATTCATAATCGCATCACCAACGAAAATATTCTTATTTTTCTTATCAAAAACAGCAATTGAATCCATAGTATGACCAAAAAAATTCAAAATTTTAAGTTCCAACCCATTCAGGTCTATAGTATCTCCCTCATTTAATGGGATGGCACTTTCAAAAGGCTTCACTTTTGCTTCAAAAGGGTCGTTCATAAAATTGGGGCTTTTTAAATGCTTAATTGCATTGCTAGATGCAAAAACTTTTATATCAACATCTTTCATTAATCTTTTTAACCTATTTACTCCTTGTATGTGATCAAAATGACTATGTGTCAGTAAAATCTTTTGAGCGGGATAAATACCAAATTCTTTTAATTTTAAAATAATCCTTCTTGCCATTAATGAAAATGAGGTATCAATCAGCATAGTCTCACCTTCATTTTCTATTGCATAAACTGCAACAGATTCTTGGGCTCCAAAGAGAGGGATGCCATCTATTAAATAAGTATTCTCGTTGAATTTTCCTTCATTTTTAATATAAACTATCTTAAACACCTTCTGAGATAATGTTTTGACTAAATAAATCCACTTCGTTTCAAACCTTCTATAAGCCATTTTATATTCATTTCTAAACCGTCTAACAATCCATATTCTATTATTTTAGAATTAGGAATATAAGTTTCAAAATATTTAAGAGAAATTTCTCTACTCGAGAGTTTTTCATTGTACCATCGAATTATCGAATTTTTCGATTTAAAGTGAAAATCTTCCATTTCATTCAGGAAAATTTCAAAATCTCCTTCTGTCCATACTCCAAAATGGGCTAAAGCAATAGAATTCAGCTTATCTTTCATATCTCTAAGTTTTTGAAAGGTTTTAAGTAATTCTGATTCATCAAACTCAGGAGGCATAAAAGCTGGCTGAATATACGTATATCCTGATTTATTTCCAACAGCATCCCCCGTAAAGATATTTCTGTTTTTTGCATCTAAAAGTGCGATTGAATCCATTGTATGGCCAAAGAAATTAATAACTTCTAATTTCAGACCATTTAAATCAATAATATCACCTTCTTTTAACAATGTTACTTCCTCTATTGGTTCTGTCGTAGCTTCAAATGGTTCATTTATTGCTGCGGGTTTCCTTAAATTATCAATTGCATTTTCAGATGCCAGTACTTCAATACCAACATCATTTACTAACGCTTTAAACTCATTTACAGCAGCCGTGTGGTCCCAATGCGCGTGTGACAGTAGTATCTTATGGATCGGGTAGATATCATACTCCTTTAACTTGTTAATAATTCTTTTTACTTGATCTGGAGTAGAAGTATCAATTAGCATACGAGTCCCGTTATTTTCAATAACATAGAGAGCTAAACTATTTGGGGCTCCAAATAAAAAACCATCTAATAAAAAACTATTATCATTAAATTTTCCTTCTTTATTGATAAAAACCATGAAAATCACTCTTTTAAAATGATATCTGATAATAATCTAAATAAATATGAAAATAAAAAATAAAAAAATTATGGATTAACCTAATCTAAGGCGTATTTAACTCTTCTTGAGAAACGGCACCTTCTCTTTTAGAAGGCAAATCTTTCATCAACTCAGGGAAGCGTTCGGCTAATATTTGAGGCGTAAATGGTTGCCAATTATTTGATATTTTCTTAACGGCTCTCCAACCTCTATAAACCCAGACTTTATCAGCGATACACCTAAAAACTTCCCCATTTATACCTTTAGCCGCATCAGAAGCGAGATATCCCACTAAAGGAGCGAAATGCGAAGGATGAAAGATATCAAAACCATCTGGTGTTTTTGCTTTCATATAATCTCCCATTCTTGGAGTTAAGTCAGTAGTCATTCGTGTTCTTGCACTTGGTACAACACAATTTACAGTTGCGTATTTTGCAAGTTCTCTTGCGATTATTGATGTGAATGTTGCAATAGCCGATTTAGCAGCACCATAATTTGATTGTCCCACATTTCCGTAGAGCCCAGAATCAGAGGCAGTATTAATAATTCTACCAAAATTACCTAAAGACTCATCAGATTTGCCTTTTTCCCTAAAATAAGCAGCAGCATGCCGAGTCAGATTAAATGTGCCTTTTAAATGAACAGCTATTACTAAATCGAACTCTTCCTCAGACATATTAAATATCATTCTATCGCGTAAAACTCCCGCATTATTTACTACAATATCTAGTTTTCCAAACTCAGCAATTGCTTGATCTATCATACCTTTTGTTTTATTAAAGTCAACCACGGAGTCGTAATTAGCTATAGCTTTCACTCCAAGAGCTTTACATTCCTCTACGACAGAGTCTGCGATTTTTGTATCCTCCTCCACATGACTTGCACCACCACCTAAATCATTAATGATTAAGCTACATCCTTCTTTTGCCATAACCAAGGCTTCTTCGCGACCTACACCACGGCCGGAACCTGTTATTAAAGCAACTTTTCCATCTAACATTCCCAAAATTTTATCACTTTTAATTTTTCTATTAAGTTTCTACAGAAAGAAATTTTCCCTTAACTTTAAATGTTTCATATGAATAAAGGCTATATCCCAGCATTGATTGTTATACCACCATCAACTAGGATTTTTGCACCTGAAATGTAACTACCCGCTTTTGATGCGAGAAAAACAACAGTTCCTTTTATATCGTCACCATTACCAAACCTTTTTAGTGGAGTTAGATTCAATAGGGGAACTCCAATCATTTTAAACATCGGACTATTTTTATCCTGAAGAAACTCCATCATTCCCTCCTCCATGTTGCCCGGAAGGAGTGCATTAACTCTAATATTATATTTTCCCCACTCAACAGCGAGTGATCTTGTCATTCCAATAACACCAACTTTTGATGTTGCGTACGCTGTCATGCCACTTGAAAACCCTACTTGACCATTTAGACTACCAATATTTATGATACTCCCACCTTTTTGCTTTATCATCATTTTCCCTATTTCACGACAGCATAGAAAAGTTCCTGTTATGTTTGTATCAATTATTTTTTTCCATCGTTCCATAGTATATGTTTTTGAGGGGCCTGAATCAGAGACTCCTGCATTATTCACCAAAATATCACACTTACCATAATGTTCCCTAATTTTAGATGCCATTTGCTTTACATCATCTTCACTCGTGACATCACACTTTATAGAAATACAATCTCGTCTTATTTTTCTTAGTTTTTCTACTGCATCATTTAGTTTTCCATGAATATCTCTTCCACAAATTGCTACATTTGCCCCTGATTCAGCCAACCCTTCAGCTGAAAAGTATCCTAATCCCTTTCCACCACCAGTTACTAAAGCAACTTTCCCCTTTAAATTAAATAATTCTGATATATAAGTCATAAAATCAACTAAAGTAATATTATTCTTAAAAAATTTGAAATGAATAAAAAAAAAAGAATAAAACGACTTTTATTACAGAAATCTAAATGTGTTAATTTATGCATCGATGTTTTCTATAAGAGTTGCAACTCCTTGGCCGCCTCCAACGCATGCATTAGCAATACCATATTTAGCTTTTTTATCCTTTAAAATCCTTGCTAATGTTCCCGTAAGACGTACCATGGTTGCAGCTAAAGGATGACCAATTGCAGTGGAACCCCCCATTACATTTACTTTTTCCATTGGAATTCCTAATTTGTCCATACAATTCAGAGCTACAATACAGAAGGCTTCATTAATCTCCCAGTAGTCAATATCATCAGCGGTTAAACCAGCATATTCTAATGCTTTCTGAGATGCAGGAACGGGCCCACGACCCATGGTTGATGGATGCACTCCAGCCCAGCCAATTGATACGACCCTAGCCATGGGTTCTATATCTCTCTGTTTTGCTTCTTCTGCTTGCATTAAACATGCGGCAGTAGCTCCAGCATTTAGAGGTGAAGAGGTTCCAACCGTTATAACACCTTGATCTGTTCCTTCTCGTTTAACATAACCATCCTTACCACCATTCTTCTCTAAATAAAAGGGGCGAGATAATCTAGGTAATTTTGCATGACCCTCCATACTTGACTTTCGCACATTCATATCTTTATCAACTATTAATGGAGTATTAACATCACCTGCTACATGACCTTCAATCGGAATGATTTCACCTTTAAACCATCCAGACTCCTGAGATGCAAGAGCTAAGTTATGACTTCGCACACCTAGTTCATCCATATTTTCTTTAGTAAAAATTGGTACTTCTTCCTCATACAACTTTTGAGCCGTTTGTAGCATATTGAAAGATGTTCGCATTTCATATTCAGGATGATAAAATTTACTATCTTTATCCATCATTTTTAGATTGGGGTTAGTCCCAACGCCACGAACTCGAGTCATATGCTCAAATCCCGTTGATAGCACAGTCTTACTATTGCCTGTCATAATTTCCATGATACCGATGTGCATTCCTGAACCTGCTGAACCACACTGTCTATCTAATGAGAATGAAGGTACTTCTACGGGGAAACCTGCTAAAAAGAGCGGAATTCTTCCTCCATATGACCAGTTCTCTAATACACCTGCTGCTACTCCAACTGAAACTTCATTAATATCTCCTTTTTTAATGCCTTTATCAGCTAATTTCTCATCAAAGAATTTTACTAATAATTCTGCGAGCAGTTCATCTCCTCTTATCTCACCAAATACATCCCTCTCGGGTTGTTTACCTCTTGAACGAGAAAATGCCGTACGAGCATAATCAATTAACCATACTTCTTTTAAGTCCACTTTATTTTCACTTTTTTATTTTTAATTTTTTTAAATTGAAACTATCACTTAAAATTAAGGATATTATTTTAACAATTTTAATTTTAATTTCAACTATTCACTTGTCTGGAGGGATGATTCAAAAAATTGTAAAAAAGTATTTATAGTACAAAGACTGATATACGTATTTAATGGTGATATATTGAATGAGGAATAGAGATAGAGAGAATATAGGAAAAGTCGATAACAACAACATTTTACGTCTTGATAAGCCACGTATTTCCCCTATAAAGGAAGTAAAATTTATTAAAGAGTTATATCACTTTAATAAAGCAATAACTTACTTACAATATGAAAAGCAAGAAAGCTTTGAATCAGAATGGGAGAGTGAAATGCATTCACTTGTTCAGTGGTTAAAAAACTATAATGATAATATTCTTAATAACTTAGCATCCTTTCTAAAGCTGAAAGAAAAAGGATTAGATATTGATTCAATTAATTTCGAGGAATATGAGGACTCAATTAAATCATTTATTTACGATCAAGGCTCTATCTATAATATAATGGCTACAATGACCAAGCATAGGAGATTGCGGTTGAAATGGGTATTAATGGCAAGTCATGTGACATATGATTCTTCACTTCCTCCACGCGAGAAGGAAATATTGATTTTACGTAATGCTTGGCTTTGTAGGTGTGATTATGAATGGGATCATCATGTACTTGTTGGAAAACGGACTGGTCTTTCGAGCGAAGAGATTGATCAAATAAAAAAAGGACCTAATGGTCAGGGGTGGAGTCCTTTTGATATAATATTATTACGTGCTGTTGATGAACTCCATAAAAATAAGATATTATCAAATGAAACGTGGAAAACATTAAATGAACGATATGATACCCAACAACTTATGGACTTAATTATGGTTGTTGGCGCTTATAATATGTTGGCAATGTTTATGAACTCTTTCGGGCTTCAAACTGAGGATTGTGTAAAAAAAATGCTTGATTGAATGCAGAAGAACAAAAATTTAATTAAATCAGAGTATTCATATCTCAAAATAGAAATTTTGTGAATTTGAAAATGAATGAGGAAAAAAAAGAGGAAAGCGTAAAAAGAATCCTTAATAATGACGGCC
>LAZR01002377.1_pt1 | contig 10972 bp, 11 predicted proteins | sample 329461 | NCBI WGS metagenome assembly LAZR01 (sample SAMN03002196, study PRJNA259156) | marine sediment metagenome | biome: sea floor; feature: Hydrothermal impacted sediments; material: marine sediment; isolation source: Loki non-amplified sample from Loki's castle hydrothermal vent sediment ...
GAGGATGCGTCGTATTTTAGAGTATGAAATGAATTCAAACGAATAAAAGTTTTTTACTACATTCTCCCTATTAAGTGCGCTAAGCGAACACACTCTGGTAGTTTAGAATCAATACAGACTTTTTTTAGAAGTAATTCCACTTCATTAATTTCAATACCTTTTGAATGAAAATAAATATTTGAAATTCCACCAGCAGTTTTAATATCTGTTTTATATAAATTTCCAGAATTAATAACGTGTTGAAGTTTATTTTTATAACTTTTAGGAAAACTTTTAATCAAAGCATTAGATACTGCTTCAATATTTACCTCTCGGTCATTAACGGCGATTATTGGTTTTTTTACTTCATTAAAAATTCTTTCTAAGTCAATAAAATTAAATCCTCCAAAAGTTATGGTATGTGTAAGGATATACTGCACATGTTCTTCATTTTGCTTAACTAAACCTATGAGTTTTTCTGTTGCATCGTTTCCGTCAATCTCTATATCCGCTTGAACAACGTTAACCATTCGAATCCCTTGACATACTACACCAATAAGATGAGTATTCCTAACTTTAGATTTTAAATTAAAAGCTGCGTCATCAAATCCGATAGTTATAGGGTGGTCCTTCATTTTTTATTTAACAGGTAAGAATTTTTTGATGTTATTTAGAAGTTCGGTAAATGCTATGGTTGCATTATTAATTTCTTCTTGCCGATTATAGAGATTACCAGCTAATTTTTCATAAAGAAGGTCAATTATTTCATTTAAAGTTATGTGATTAGAAAGCCAAACATAAGCAACTAATGCTTCAACCGTATCTGCAAGATCATGAGAATCTGCCCGATTTTTTGCAAATTTCCTCATTTCAGTATTTTTTAAAGCATCAGCAAGTATTCTCTTACTAACTTTTAAACCTGTTCTTGAAATAGTGTTATTTGAATTGTTTTTAGTCAAGTATATTGATTTAGCCACTGAATAACTAAGATTAACTATTCCATCTCCTAATTTAGCTAAGCCTTTATCAGTTCCTATAGCCTTTTGTGATTTAAGAAGGTTAAGATCATCAAGTAAAAACTCATAATTCATTAAGATTAGATGAATCAAGGCTTCTTAAAAAGTTTTCATAAAAAGATTCGGGAACAATTTAGAAAACTTTTTGGAACGTGTTTTGAGCTTCGACGACTTCCTTTCGTAGAGATTCAATAGCTTGAAATAAAATATCTTTAATCTTGTATTTTTTATCTTGTTCAAGACGTATAAATATTTGGGCTGGTTCTATCCCAGTAACTTTATAAGCTGCTGCATTTACTCCTTCTGTGGTTAATAAGTGATTTACATAAATATTACAAAAACCATGAGATTGACCTACCACACTTAATTCATAGTCATCCTCATTGAGTGTTTTAGTTAGTTTTAATTTGAGATATTTATAATCTGTAAATCTTGGTTCTTCTTCTATTTCATACGGTTCTTCTTCTGGTTCTGTATCTTCTTCTCCTGATGTGGGGATTATTTCTTCAGATTCCCCTTTTTTTGTTAATTCTGGGGTTTCTTTATCATCCTCTTCAAAAAATTCATCTTCTAACTCATCCACATCGTCATTTCCTTCTTCGGGTGTTGTTGGTTTTTTTTTTGCCATCGTGAAATTCGAAATAAAATATTTTGATTATGTTAATAAAAGAAATAAAAAATAACATAAATTTTTTATGGTTTTGGGGGAAAAAGTAAGTTTTACAAGTAACGACTTGCAAGCTCTTTAATCCTCTCAGTTGCTAAGTTTTGAAGATCACGCGAACCAAATAGAATAACTTTTACATTTTTTCCTTCAACAGATACGGTCAGATTTAGATAAGTTATTTTTTTTTTAATATCTTCAAGAAATTTAATAATGTTCTCAAGTGAACCAGCATTATTGTAGAAATGTATAATTTTTTTTCCCAAAACGCTTAACCCTATTGTTTTACTCCAAAAATAAAAGGAATTAAAATCTTAGATTCTCGGTTATGTTTCCATAATCTTCAGTGAGTTTTCTAGTTTCCGTGCTCCCGCAACGTGGGCATTGTAACTTATTAAAATTAATTTTCTTTAGAGTAGTTCCACAAACCACACAATCAGCATGAACAACACCAAGATTTTTACCTGATGTACTTAGATCAAATTCATTATATTGGAGTTTAATCACACGAGCTCGTATAATATCAGTTTTTTGAAAGGCATCTTGAATTTTTTCAACATATCTATCAGAAATTTCTGATACGTGTATATTCCCAAAATAATTTGAATTGAAATGAATTTTATTATTTACAGCATAAAAATGTAGGCCAACAGAATATTGTCGGATAAATAGGATTACCCCGAGAACAATATCTCCTACTTTTATTAATTTTCTATTATCTGCTTCGTCATCAAGGATCTCTAATTCTCGTTTCGCTTCATCTATATTAAGGATACCTGATATAGTTGCAAAAATTTGCCCATCTTGTATAAATGTAGATTTTTTGTCAGGAAGGAACTCTTCAACAACTCCCAAATACTCTCCCGTGAAAACAAGATCTTTGTGAATTTTTTTCTCTGATTTTTTCATTTAATATCTCAAGTTTCTTTTGTTTTACTTATTCTTAAATTATAGCATAAAATAAATAAATTTTTTCATAATTAAATATTAAAAAGCATTGAACTTAGGTGATTTTAATTAACAAAAATAACTTAATTTCATTAATTCAAAACACTAAAGCATTCCACCAACCAAAAGTTAAATTAGAGCAGTATTGTATTGATGCTATTTCTGCAGTAGATCTCATTTACTATGCGGGATTTGAATTTAACGATATTAATAATTCAATTATTGTCGATTTAGGTTCAGGCACTGGGAGATTATCAATAAGCAGTGCTTACTTTAACCCAAAATATATTCTAAGCGTAGATATCGATAATAGTGCTTTATACATTTTAAGAGAAAATATCCTAACACTTGATCTACAACATCTAATTTTTCCTATTTGTTCTGATATAAAATATTTTGAACTTTCTAAGAGGATCTTACCAAATAATATAAAATTAACCACGATCATGAACCCTCCTTTTGGCGTTCAAAGAAAGTCAGCTGACCGTGGATTTCTAAAAAAAGCTTTTTCTTTTTCAGACGTTGTTTATTCCATTCACTTGGGAAAAAAAAGTATTCGAGATTTTATTGTAAATTATGTCATAAAATTTGGTTGGAAAGTCGATAATATTCTCCCTTTTAGTTTGAATCTTGAAAGGTCCTTTCCTTTCCATTCTAAAAAGACTAAAAAGATTGAAGTTAATGTTTATAGATTTATTAAGAAAAGTGTTAATTGAAAGAAAAATAAAATTTAATTATTAGTAAAAATCTTTCCACGAATCTAATCTCTTTGGATATTTTGCATTCTCTCTTAAAAACTCTTCAATTCTTAACAACTGGTTATATTTACAATTTCGATCAGATCTGGCCGTTGCCCCCGTTTTTAATTGACCCGTACAGAGTCCTACCGCTAAATCAGCAATAAAAGTATCTTCTGTTTCTCCGGAACGATGTGAGACCATTACATTAAATCCATTATCGTATGACTTTTTTGCTGCATTGATTGCTTCACTTAAAGAGCCTATTTGGTTAACTTTAAGTAAGAGGGCATTTCCTGCCTTTTCATTAATTGCTTTCTCGAGAATTTTAATATTCGTTACAGTCAAATCGTCATCAACAATCTGGATCGACTTATCCACCTTAGCCGTTAGGTTCGAAAAGCTTCTAAAATCTTTCTCATCAAATGGATCTTCTATGGATTTAAAAGGGTAGTCATGTAGTAAATTCATGTAGTATTCTATCAATTCTTCTTCATTAAGTTTTTTTCCATCAATATGGTAAGTCCCATCTTCAAAAAACTCACTTGCTGCAGCATCCATTCCTAAAACGAAATCAGTCCCGGCCAGAAAACCCGCCTCTTCAATAGCTTCAAGAATCATATCGACGGCTTCAGATGTTTGGTTGAAATTTGGAGCAAAACCTCCTTCGTCTCCAACATTAATTGAAGAAGGACCATATTTTTCTATTAGCAATTTTCTTAATGTTTGATACACTTCTGCAACATTTTGTATAGCGTTTGAGAAAGATTTAGCCCCAATGGGGAAAATCATAAACTCTTGGATCGCTAGATTATTACCCGCATGTTCACCTCCATTGATAATATTGCAACAGGGTAATGGGAGGAGATAATCTTGTCGTGAATCATTAAATGCGAGATTATGAATATGGGCAAACAAGGGAATCTCGGATAAAACAGCAGCCAACTTTGCAACTGCCATTGATATAGATAATATTGCATTTGCTCCCAAATTGCTCTTGTTTTCAGTACCATCGATTTTGATCATCTCATTATCGATAAAGGTTTGTTCTCTAACATCAAAACCCACCAATTTTTTACCTAAGATTTCATTAACATTAGAAACTGCCTTCATGACATGCTTACCTTTAAAAGCTTGTCCACCATCTCGTAATTCTAACGCTTCTAAAACCCCAGTTGATGCCCCAGAGGGTACTGCTGCTCTTCCGAACTGTTTTCCACTATAAACCTCTGATTCCACTGTGGGATTTCCTCGTGAATCTAAAATCCATCGAGATTTTATTTTGGTTATTTTAAAATTAGTCATAAATATCAATTAAATTATTTAATTTGGATATGAATATTAATTAAGTATCATGAAAATTTAATTCTTAATATATTCTTATAAAACCTAAATATATAATAAAAAAAAATGGCACTTGAGAATAGACCATTTGTAGAAAAATATCGCCCAAGACTCTTAGACGACATTGTTAACCAAAGAGGTATCATAAAACGACTGAAACAATTTGTAAAAGATAAATCAATGCCCCACCTAATTTTTGCTGGACCAGCAGGAACGGGAAAAACAACGTCGGCGCTTGCAATGGTAAGAGAGCTATATAGACGAAAGATGTCAATAAATAGAACTTACTTGGAATTAAATGCAAGTGATGCAAGAGGAATAGATGTAATTAGAACATTTATAAAAGACTTTGCAAAGGCACGCCCACCCTCAGATATTCCTTTTAAAATTTTGATTTTGGATGAAGCAGATAACATGACTTCCCCTGCTCAGCAAGCTCTAAGAAGAACCATGGAAAAATACACAAAAAACTGCCGGATGATCTTGATATGTAATTATTCCAATAAGATAATCCCCCCAATTCAATCAAGATGTGTTGTATTTAGATTTTCCTCCCTTAACAGAGATGATATCGCAATGAGGATTAAATTTGTTGCAAAAGAGGAAGACATTGAACTGACAACAGGAGGTGTAAATGCACTTATAAATGTTTCCAGAGGAGACTGTAGAAGAGCTATAAATTATTTACAATCTTGTGGCACTATTTCTAAAAAGATCGATCAAGAAATTGTATTTCGAGTTGCGGGAGAAGTTCCTACTGAAAAAATAAAAGAAATATTAAATATTGCTCTTGAAGGGCAATTACAACTGTCAATTAAATTATTAACTGATTTAATAAATGAGTATGGCCTTTCAGGACAGAATATTATTAAAAACATCCACAGAGAAATTTACGAGTTAAATGTTCCAGAAAATTTGAAAATTAATTTATCTAAAATCCTAGCTGAGTTTGAATATCGTTTAAGCCAAGGTGGAACAGAGGAAATTCAATTACAAGCATTATTAGCTAGAATCGTGATGTTGCAAGAGCCTGAATAGCTGATATTTAAAATTAAAATGGTTTTCTTTCTGTAAAAAAAAAGACTCCATTCTCATCCTAGATTTGGGATCTTCTGTTAAGAAAATATTTCGGTTATATGTTATATCCCATAATATTAAGCCCCTTGGATTAGCTGGCTCATATGAAAAATTTTTTGAAGGATCAAATAATTCTAAAAATTCGTCATATTCAATTTCACCCAAACCAAGGTCTATAATTTTTTTTACTATTCTTCGTATTTGTTGCCTTAGAAAAGCTCTACTTTTAAATTGAAAAATCAGAAAGTCGTTTTTTATTGATAATTGTACAGATTCTAAATCACGTATCGTAGTTTTCTCTTTCTTTTCTCTTTTTGAGAAGTTTATAAAATTATGCCTTCCCTCTAATTTTCTACAAGCTTTATGCATTAAGCCTAAATTTAGTGAGTTTTGGTTTTGTGGGTTATGGGGTGACCTTGGATATAGATATAAATAATGTCTTAATATAGCATCATACCTTGATGAAAATTCTAATGGTACTTTTGAATAAGCCCATACACCTAAATCCTTTGGTAGAGCTGAATTGATTTCCATTAAGATCGGATTTTTTTCTATTATGCAAGTGAAACATGCACCTCGAGCAGATACAAACTTATCAGTTCTACTAGCTACTTCAAATCCAGAATCTCCATTGTTAGTTAAATATCCTCTTTTTATTAACGCCCGTAAAATTTCATCTTCTATTGTTAGAAAATTCGGTTGTCTTTGAGATCCATAATACTTAGATTTACCAATGTAGTATATTTTGAAAAGATATCTGTACTTTTTCATAGCTTTTTCATTTTTAATAATCATTACCATACAAAAAGAGAAAAGAATTCGAAAGATTATCTACTCTTTTTACACGATTTTGAATTTTCCATAATGTCGGATTAAAAAATAACATTTTAATCTTAAGCATATTTTTTATATTCAGAATTTAATTATGGATATTAAATTTCAATTCATTAAAATTTTAATTGAGTCGTTATGGTAAAGATCTTTGCTTCGCTAAGAAACTTCAATGATCGTATTAGAACGTCAGTATCAATAAAAACACGTAACATTTTGTTTTTTATTGCGATTTTCCTTGTTGTAGTGTTAGCTGTTATGCTTAGAATCACTCCCATTCTTCGAGGACCGCGTTTAATCAAAGCGTTTGATCCTTGGATTCAATGGTATAATGCAGAATATTTATCCGAACACTCAATTTTTGAATACTTCAAATGGCGTGATTATAAAAGTTGGTATCCACAAGGCTTTAATCGAGCAAACCTACGACCAGGTTTAACGTTTACAGTTGTTGCAATTCATAAATTTTTGACATTTATTGGATTGAACATCTCTTTATATGATATCTGTTTTTTTTTCCCAGCATTTATGGGTGGATTAACTGTACTAGTTATTTATTTTCTTGGTAAGGAAGTTCTTGATCGAGGTACTGGATTGGTTGCAGCATTTTTCTTAGCTTTTAATCCAGGATTTGCACAAAGGACTATGGCGGGATTTTTTGACAATGAGACCATAGGTGTTTTTGCTACATTGTTAGCGTTTTTGTTTCTTTTAAAAGCTATGAGAACTGGTAAGATTCTTCATGGCTTAATAGGAGGTTTAGCCTTGGGATACTTATCTTTAAGTTGGGGTGGTTTTGAATTTGTATTTTTAGTTATCCCAATACTCTCCATTATTCTCGTCTTTACCGACAAGTTTAATCAGAATATATTAATTGCTTATGCAATGGTAGAAGGGGTCGGCCTGTTAATTTTCTCTTTGTATAACGGGTTTAGTTATGACTTATTATTTTCTGATTTAAAAATAGGAGGGATTTTTCTATTTACAATAGTTTTAACGATTTTTCATATAATCAAAAATAAAAGGGAAGAATATCCCTCTCTATACCAAAATTTAATAAATATAATAAAGTGGGGCTTTATCCCTGCCGTGATTTTTGTTGCCTTTGTTGTTTGGGTTGCTCCAGATCTAATTCCTTTTGGTTTTGGTGCAAGATTTCAAACAATACTTAATCCTTTATATCGAGGTGAAATAAGCTTAATTGCATCAGTTGCAGAGCAAATGCCAAGTCCTTGGAGTGTATTTTATTACAATACTTTAATTCCTTTAATTCTTACACCATTGGGGATATATTTCTGCTTCAAGCGTTTAAATGCTCCTGAAATCTTCTTAATCTTATTTGTTTTATTTATGTTTTATTTTACAGGTAGCATGATTCGTATTATTTTAATGTTTGCTCCCGCTGTTTCTATTGTTGGAGCTTACGGATTAGTGAGCATTTTAAAGATTTATGGCAGTTTTTTGGGAGAGAAAAAAGTAGGTGTCAGCAAAAAACGAAGGAGACAATTAAAAGGTACAATCGGGAGTTCAGAAGTAATTGCTATATTTTTTGTTGCTGGATTCTTAGGGATTGCCCAAATTGTTCATTCAACAAATATTTCGATTGAACAGTTATCGTATAGTCAAATCTCCCCTGGAGGAGTTCTTCATGATTGGGAGGAATCTTTAGTATGGATGAGATCTAACCTAGAAGGTACTGAAGTGGTCGTGTCTTGGTGGGATTATGGATACTGGCTCACCCCCATAGGTAATGTGACCACCGTAAATGACAACGCTACGATGAATCAGACTAGAATAGGTCTTACTGGTATGGCCCTTATGCAGACTGATGAAATCTTAAGTGCGAAAGCTTTCCGAGCATTAAAGGCAGATTATGTTTTAGTTTATTTTGGATTGTTAATTAATGGTTTAGGAGGAGATGAAGGTAAATGGCCTTGGATGGTGAAGATATGTAATGACAATTATGCAAAGTATATAAAAATGGGGCTGGAAGAAGATAATTGGGCAGAAGACTCCGTGTTTATAGAAGATGAATACCAAAATGCTAGTACTGGTAAAATGGGTGCGAAATGGTTTCAGAGTCAATTAGTAAAATTAATGTTTTTTGGGACACCAACAAACCCAGATGAGGTTGATCAAAATGATATACGAAGAACTTATGTTAATAGAATTCACAGTCAAGAAGTAACGGAAGGTGGCGTGTGGAAAGATTATATCCCTGACAACGGATTATATGAATCGAAAGTATTTATCCCTGAATATTTCTCAAATTTAGGTTTAGTAAAGTTATATAAAATTGACTATACGGTATTAGAATCCCGTTTTTTTATAACTGAAGCTGAAGTTTATGACAGCGGTTATGCTACATTTAAAATTAAAAATACAGGAACAAAAGACTTATTGATTAGTGATGTTGATATTAATGGTATAAATTATGACTTTGCCATGGGAGATAATATTAATAGAACTCTTAAGGCGGGAGATTCAAATTTAGTATGGGTTAATATTGGGGGATCAAGTTTTCAAAAGGATGATGTTATAAAGATAAATGTAAGCGCACGATCAGAGGCTCTTGAAGGAAGAGTCTATGACTTTTCTAACAATACAGAAAACTTCTTTGTAAAAGGAGCACAACAAGGTAGCATTAATATTAATAGAAAAAATAGTAAAGTTATTCAAAAAAATGCTTCCACATCTGATATATTTCTTGAAGTGGAAAATACAGGAAGTACTATAGAATTTTTAGATAGATTCTACGTTAATAATGATACGGATGAAAAAAGGGTTCCTTTAGTTAATACTGAATTTCTCAGTGGAAGTAGGATTTTAGAACCAGGGGATAAAGCATATGTTCATCTCTCTCAAATTACGACAAGTTTTCTTCCAATAAGAACATTTAATAAAATTGGTGTCGCAACACCTTATGATATTCGTGATGAATTATTATTTTCTTCTACATTAGAAAATTTTTCACTATCAATTTTAAATTATGAAAGAATACTGTCACCAGAGAATTTTGCCACAATTAAAGATGATTACAGGAAACATATACCTATTGATTTAAATATGACCAGCGCGGTTACATATCCGAATGGAACTACAATTCTTAAAATTAAAGTAAAAAATACCGGGGATATAATATTTGGGATAGATTCAGTTTATTTAACAGAATCCTTACTAGAAGTAGATTTTGACGATTTTGTCTATAATCCTGGATTATTGGACGAAAATGAAGAGGATTTTCTCATCATAGATGCTACTACTTATATTAATTCAGAAGTCAACGAGGAGATTTTAGTTAGTATAACAGGGAATTTTGACATTTTGGGAACTGTGACTTCAGATATAGGCTATATTCATACGATTAAAAATGAAGAAGATATTAAGATTATTCAAAGTGTCGAAGGTATAACAACATCTTTTATCTATGCGAATGAGACAGGAAGGTTACTGATTAAGAACACAGGTAACAAACCAATTACAATTGATAATATTTACTTTAATGAAACATCAGCTAGTGATATTGAATATACATTTGGGAGTTCATCATTAGATATTCAAGAATGCGCAGTTGTCTCATTTAACATACCAGACTTGGCAATAAATGATTCAGATGATGTCGTGATAAACATTACAACAACATCTACAGCTCAAACTGTTGAAACTTATAATGCATTCGTAGATCCAATATATTATAATATTACAATCGATGATGGTGCAACCATTGATGCCGAAAATCTTACTTTAATCCTTTATAATAGCGGTAAATTCAACGTGACTCTTAATTCCATTTTTATTAATGACACTTATATAGCATCATCTACTTTCTATGAAAATTTTGTTGAAGTGGGTGCGGGAGATTCAATATATTTACCTCTAAATGTGTCTGCTCTTGAATTGATTTTTGGTGCTATTAATGTTAACGATGAATTTGTAATTATCGTTCGATCTGAAGAAGGAGCAGAAATTTCTCACCAAGTAGTCATCATACCATAAATAACTCTGTTTTAATCTATCTTTTTTTTTTCGAAAAAATCTTAAGTTATAATTCATTGGAATATCAAGAGACTTATTGCTTTTATATTAAGATAAGGTCATAAATTGAATAACATAATTTTATTAATCCTCTTTTATGAACACAGAATTTAATTTACAAACTGATTTCAAACCTGCAGGAGATCAACCGTTCGCTATTTCCAATCTTCTTAAGGGAATATCTGAGAGAAAACGCTTTCAAACTCTCTTAGGTGCGACAGGGACAGGAAAAACTTTCACAATTGCTAACATTATTCAAGAGATCAAAAAACCGACATTAGTAATGGCACCAAACAAGACTTTATCAGCGCAGTTATATAATGAATTAAAAGAACTCTTTC
>LAZR01002378.1_pt1 | contig 10970 bp, 16 predicted proteins | sample 329461 | NCBI WGS metagenome assembly LAZR01 (sample SAMN03002196, study PRJNA259156) | marine sediment metagenome | biome: sea floor; feature: Hydrothermal impacted sediments; material: marine sediment; isolation source: Loki non-amplified sample from Loki's castle hydrothermal vent sediment ...
GTCCTGGCCTGTTTGAGACAAAGACAAACAACTCGGGAACGTTGATTTCGTTGGCAGACCAGGTAAATGGCATTGGGCGAATAGACACGATAGGGTCAACGGCCAATGATTATATCAATCTGTCAATTCCAGAAAAGAATATGCAGGCTCAATTGAGTGCTGTGATAGCTTGCAGGCTGGCAGCGGTTAGTGTCGCCGACTGCAAGGTTGAGGTTGGATTTAGTGATTCTACCACCAATGTTAGTTGTATAAATAACCTGGCAAATGTGACATTCACCGCTAGTGACTGTGCGGTATGGGTTTGGGACACAAGTGATGCGGGAAATCCGAATGCGTGGCAAGGTGTAAGTGCTATATCTGGTACAGCATCCACTACAGGTAAGATAGAGCCTTCGGGTTTACAAGGCACCTTTCCTGACACTGGTGTATTCCAGACGCTTATAGTAGCTCTTTTCGCTGACTCAGATACCCAGCATGCTAAATACATTATCTTGGATGCCAATGGGTACAAAGCCTTTGAGAGTGCATGGACTGACGATGCAATCACCTACAACACACAACTTGTTCCGTGGGTGGGTGTTACGACTAGAACTACTGCCCTCAAGCAAGTGGACATAGACTTTATTGAAATATGGCAGCGCAGGACTGTTACATAAGGAGGGGTGATGGCAGATAGAATACTAACTTGGTACATCGAAAACCCCAAGAATACTGGGAGTGAGGGTGCCACATACTGCCTAGATAGAAGTTACTCTCTTCCAGGTATGGTAAGAGTCTATGCAGGAGATGCCCCAGGAAGCGCTGAGTTACAAGTAGATATAAAAGATGATGGGGTATCAATCTTCACTAACTTACCGTCCTTACAGAAGGGAGAGAATGAGTTAGATTGGTGGGAAGACTTTAATGACGACCTTTCAATTATGGCTCAATACTCTTGGGTGTCCCTGGAGATACCGCAGTTTGGTGGCGCAAAGAGAATAACAGTCGTCTTGGAATTACAGTATGAAAATGCGGAGTTACCCCAAGATGACGAGGACTAGCCATTACAGATTTTGGCTTTAACTAAATCGGTAAAGGAGGAAAAATGGCGAATATAAAACTATTAAAGGGGGTATCATCCCCAGACAGGGAAACTGCTGATGGTAGTTTCATCAGCGCACAGAGTACAAGAGATGGTTCATTATTTACTGCCGACTGGATTGATAGGTTGGTTTTGGAAGGTAGGTGCTTTGGTGTTAATGGTGGCGAATTTAGCTCCCCTGCTGAGATGGGGGGGGCACTTGTTGTCACCACAGCCGATTTGACTATTGATATACCAGCCGGGTTTATTCTCATCCCAATAAGTGTTGAGGTACACATTGATACCATTACTACGGGTATCACTGAGTGTGTAGCGCTGGCGTCAAGTGCGTTGACAGTTTCGACTGGCACAGCGTTAGTAGCAAAGAACCTGAGACTGGATGCGCCTTACACATCGGCAACTACTTGTAAAGGTGCGTGTTCTGCCAATACAACGCCCTATTCAGGGAACTACTTTGAGTTCTTTAGGGCTGGTTATCCCACTGATGCCAGTCTTGCGGGAAGCCCAGAGCCTACTTACAAGTGGCAAGCACGAAGTAATGGCATTGGTGCAGTGGTTGTAGACGGGGGTTCTATTTCAGTCCACGTTGGTGGCTCCGCTTCTACCGCTTTCATTACAGTTACTTGGGCAGAACTACCAGAAAGCTACATCAAATAAGCCTCTGGGGGTCGGGCTTTAACTGACCCCCAATAAGATATAGGAGTAAAACATGTCAGATTTAAGAATAAGACGACAGGTAAGTTCGGTCACCCGTGGTACAGATGACGACAAATGGATGAACTTGCGAGGTACCAGGGATGGTGCGATGATTTCAGCCGATTGGCTGACAGCAATGGCACTGGAAGGTAGATGTTTTGGTGTTAATAGTGGCACGGATACACAGGCAGTTACTCATAATGCCACCTATGCTGCCACTGAACCCGATATGCTAATCACTGTTCCTTCGAATACGACCATCATACCAGTAATGATTCAGACAAACTTTGAGGACAGTGATACTGCCGCAGTGGTAGATGTGGTAGCTGTTGCGACATCAGTTTACGATGCAACAACCACAGATACCGACCTGACTATCTACAATATGCGGATGGACGCACCTCACACATCTCTTTGTCAGGCGGTGGCAACGGTTACTAGCACTTCTGCCGCCACCCCACTTTCGGGGAACTTCATAGAGTTTTGGAGAGGGGTGGCTGGTTTTGCGGAAGACGCCTTTGCTAGTAATATCACACCTACCAATGAACTCATAACCAGAGCATCTTGGAATGTTAAGGATAGTTTAGTTCCACCTGTGATTGTGGGTGAAGGGGCATTGTATATATATATGAGTGGTACAAAAAGCATTGGTTTTATCACAGCAATCTGGGTCGAAGTACCAAGCACGAGTATTCAATAAATATGGAGGTCAAAAATGGCTGATTTAAGGATAAAGTCTGGTACTAGTTCGGTAGACCGCGGTGTTAGTGATGCTACGATGGTAGATGTGCGAGGTACTAGAGATGGTGCGATGTTCACTGCCCCGTGGTTGACTGCGTTGGCTCTTGAGGGTAGGTGTTTTGGTATCAATACGGGAACAGGGACTGCCCCCGATGCGCTTGGTACTACATACGATGCGACTAAACCTGATGCTTACATCACTGTACCATCGGGTACTACCGTAATCCCTGTGCTCATTGAGGTAACATTTGAAGATGTTGATACCTCTGGTACTAATATAATTGACTGTATGGCGGTACTCTCTGCGGTTGCCGATACAGCAACCACATCTACGGCTGTCGTCATCTACAATATGCGCACTGATGCCCCAATAGCATCTAATTGCAGTGCTGTAGCCGTAGTTACAGGTAACGGCACTACACCCCTATCGGGGAATTTCCTTGAGTTCTGGAGGGGTACAGCGGGTTATGTTGAGGATGCCAATGCGGGTAGTACTGCTCCCACAAGTGAGCTTAATTCCAAAACTGTTTGGGATATAAGACACGCAACAGTTCCACCCGTGATTGTGGGGAGTGGTTCGTTGTCTGTTTATACAGGCAAGCCTGGGGCAGGTGTTACTGGCTGGATAACAGTAATCTGGGCTGAGATACCCAGTACGAGTATAGTCTAAAGATGTAGGAGGAAAACAAATGAGTGATGCAAGAGTTGTAAGAGAAGTGAGTTCTGTAAGTAGGGGAACCAGTGATGGCGACCTTATGGCGTTACGGGGCACAAGGGATGGGGCTGTGTTTACCGCTGACTGGTATCTGGCAGCCGCACTAGAAGGAAGAGCTTTTGGGGTTAATACTGGAACGGGAACTTCACCCGATACAATGACCACAACTACCTTGACAGTAGCGAAACCCGACTTAGCGATAACTGTTCCTGCGGGTACGACTATAATCCCCGTTTTAATAGAGTATTCCATTGAGGATACTGACGGGGCTGGGGTGCTGGATGTGCTGGCGATGGCTTCGTCTGCGACTACACAGGTTTTAAGCGGTGGGGATTCCCTGACTATTCATAATATGCGAACAGACAAACCGAACTCAAGTAATTGTTCAGCTGCTGCTGTATTGGCTTCTTCGGGAGTAACCCCATATACAGGGAACTTCATTGAGTTCTTCAGGGGATATGCTGGGGATGTTACAGACCAGCACAATAGTTCTACGGCTCAAACCGTAGCTACTGCTTCAAGATTTAGTTGGACTGCCGCCAACACAATGGTTCCACCCATTCTAACTGGTGTAAGTCAGTTATGTGTCTATTGTACTGGGCCAGGTGCATTAACGGGATGGATTACAGCTATATGGGTAGAGTTCCCATCTAGCAGTATTGTTTAAGGAGTTTTTCTGTGGCAAAGGTGGTTTCGTATATATTGGCAGGTAATACAATATCGCCAACCCCGATAATGGCGAGTATTATCAGCATCATAGGGATGCCCTTGAGGCTTGGGGGAGCCTGAAACCCCCCTATTCTACAGGGAGAGAGAGAATGAATATAGATAAGTATTCTGGACTAAGGGAAGTCTTGGAAGTGGGGCTTGGTGTTGGTGTTATTGAATGCCAAGAACCCCAGCGAAAGATACGACCATTAAGCCACGTAATGTTACGTGGCTTAATGCGTGACTTTGTAATAGACAAGGTAAAGAAACCTCTCAGGAAAGCCATTATCACTTTGGCTAACAGATATCCCTTGCCCACAAGGGAGAATTGCCTTAATCAGAATAGCCATATCTTATTGGATAAAAGAGACGAGTTCTTAAGCTATGAAGGCAATTCGTCTCCAAGTAAACTCTTCGCAGCACTCTTCAGGATATTCATTGCTGAATACGAACACGACCCTTATTACCGTTCTCGTATCAACTGGCTCATTGAGGAACTTGTAGAGGAAACACTAGATGGTAAGTGGCTACCCAGGGGTAAAGACCGCCCAATTAATCATTGGGATGAACCGAAACCTTTTGGTTTATATGAAGGAAGAAGGTTTAAGAAACTAATAAACAGGGGGGGGATAAATGGCAGATATAAGGGGAATATTCAAAAGCGTATGGAGGAATTTAAGGGCAACTAATGCTGACATTCTATTAGTTACAGGAAAACTAATCAATGTTAAGACAGAGGTAGCATTGGCAGCGACCACTGATTATGCTGCTGAGGATGTCCTGTCTGATTCGGCATCTGCTGGCTTAGCGTGGCGCTTTAGGAACGTAGTAGAAAGGGACGGAGGGGGGGGTGTGATTGTAAATGCAAGTGTGAAGTGGGTTACAACCGCATTAACACCCAGAATAACACTCTATTTATACGAAGCTATACCCGCTAGCAATCTGGATGATAATGCTGCTAACACTGCCTTACTAGCAGCTGACATCACCAATTACATAGATAAAATAGAGTTTCCTGCTTTAAGTGATTTGGGGGGGGTTTCTGAATCAAGTGTATCGCCAAGCACTGTTGGGGGGCTCCCAATACACTTCACGTTAGAGTCCGGTAGGGATATTTATGGTATCGCAACATTGAATGATGCTGTTACGGGTGAAGCTGCTGGCGCTAAAATGACCATCTCATTTAAGGTTTTACAATTATAAGGAGATGTCTAAATGGTAATGGTATCCTCTCTTCAGTGTAAGAGTTTGTGGTCATATAATCCTATTCCTAGGGGATGTGTAGTGTATGCTCCCTTATGGAATCCTGCCTGTCACGGGCCAGTATTCAGTTCAATAGACCCCTTTCATCTCACTATTACCAGAACTGGTGGGGTAATGGATGGCGATGGATTCACAGTGGATGGGGATGATTATATGCACTTTACCAGTCCCCTAGCAGCAGGCTCTACATTCACAGTTAATGTATGGTTTAAGCAGACAACTAGGCAAGATACAAGACTCATTGCACTTAACTTGAATGATGGGGGTCAGCAAGGTATATGTATTGGTATTGATGCCGGGAATAACTACCTGCGAGTTGTTTATGACGGAGTTGCTTGGGGAGATGGCACATTCGTTCCCACTTTGGGTAGTTGGTATATGGCAACTCTCGTTCGTGTTGCTGATGTGTCTAACCTATACCTAAATGCTGGTGCTGGGGTAATATCCACAATTGACAATACCCCCCAAGATAGTGGTACGGAGATTCACATTGGCAAAGGGACTGCTCCTGGTGTAGCGGATTTCTTCTTAAAGGGTGGTATTAGTGAGGTCGGGATTTATAACCGAGCTTTAAGTGCTGTAGAACGGGATTATCTTTTTGCAAAGACTTACAGGCAGACTTATCGTTGACTTTTTCTACAATGAAACAGTAGGGAGGAATACATAATGTCACTACTTAGGATACAAATTGACTTAGCAATACCCCAAGATGTGGCAGATAAACCCGCTGTCAAGACTAAGTTGTTGGAACTTCTTAGCTTGCTCAAGTTGGCTAAGTCCTATGCAGTAAAGATAAATGAAGGTTTGGCTAATGAGGAGATGACCGTTAAGGCTAATTACCATATCTGTCACCATGATACTGGTGGTGCTTGTGACCCAGAGGTGGAGATATGAAGATATTAGTAGTTGTTTTCATTATGGTTATTTTACTGCTTGGTTTGGGCTATGGGTATGGTTATGTGGGAGAAGCCATAATGAATTTTAATACTGATAGCGTAACGGAGGCGAGGTAATGCCAGTAAAGATAACCAAAGTGGATGGTTTTAGGGTATCAACGCCCGGTGGAGTTAAGGCTAAACACACCACCAAGAAAAAGGCTAAGGCTCAAAAGAGATTACTTCAAGGGATAGAACACGGAATGATACCCCGCAAGAAAAGGAAATAGGTAGTGGCAACATACGAGTATTATTGCCCGCAATGTCTTCATAAGTTTGAGATGAATAAAACTAAGGAACACAGGAAATATGCCAGATGCCCTCATTGTAAAAGTATCTCAAAGGTAGTTCCCTCTGTGTTTAGTTTTAGTTTCAAGGGGGGGGTTTGATGGCTATAAATTACGCAAATAGAACCTATGCTGAAATGCAGAACCTAATTGAGCAGATGCTTCAAGATACGGGCAACTCAACCTTTGACACCACTGAATTGGGTTACTGGATAGAGGAGTCCTTAAAAGAGTTTGCTAATTATAAGCCCCACCTAGTTCCCGTAGTATTTCAGATAGAGTCCAGAACGGGAAGTGATACGGCAGGCACTTCAAGTAAATTAACCGATACTAACAAGAGCCAATTCGTAGCGGGAGATGCTACCTTTGAAAAGGTTATCCACAATACCACTGATGACACTTGGGCTGTGGTTGAAGCACAGGATAGCACCTCCGTATTGTCAATTAGCGCTGACATTATGGCTTCGGGAGAAAACTATGAGATATACAATAAAAGGTGCTGGAATGAGTATCAAATCTATATCGGAGATGTAACCGACTATTTAGAGGTTGATTCGGTTGAATACCCCATTGGGCACAAGAGGAACTGGAAGATTTACAATGATGTTCTTGAGATAGCCGTTAATTATATAGAAGACAGCGATTCTACCCTATCCACTTTATCAAGGGTAGATGTTCTGGTGAGATTTAACAAACCACACAGATTAAATCAATTAACCGACTGGTCTGGCGAAACAAACGCCAATGGAACTAAGGGTGATAAGACCATAGCGATAGATGGTATGGGGGATACTGAGATAATAGAACGAGGGGACGAGTTTTATATTCAGTATCATAGGGCACTTTATACCATAATGGCTGACGTAACAACCAGGGGGAATGGAGCTACGATTACCTTCTTCCCTGGATTAGAAGCCGCCTCTACGGATAACGATGATATAGAGTTTATTAAATCTACTTTACACCCCCAAGATGAAGATGTGTTTGCCCAACTGGTAGCTGCCAGAGCCGTATTGAGTGACTCCATACGCCACATAGGGGGCATCTCAATAGCAGGGGCAGGAACTTGGTTTGACTATCAATCCTGGGCGAGGGATAAACTTGCCGAGGTTTTAAGTAAGTTAAATAAGAATGTAATGAGAAGTAAGAAAATGTATTCAAGGGGTGGGAGGTTTGGAGGGCTTCTTGGACGATGAGGACACTTTCTGCCACTTTATCTTCCAACCAAAAGGCTGTCGGCGTAGACACAAGTCGCCAATTACCTATTTGGAAGATTGTTCTTGCCAGGGATGGGCAAAGTACACAGACCTATACCAATACGAGTGTAATTGAGATAGACCAGTCTGAAAGCGAATTTAGCCAGACAGCCACTGTCCTGATAGATAACTCTGGTAACGCCTTAACATCTATAAACTTTGAGATGTATAAAGGGGTTATTTCTTGGGGGTATAATGATTCCTCTGCTGGGGATGAGTATTCAGCCTGCGCCCCTCTGTATGTAACTGGGCAGAGACTTTACTCGGCTCAGGGTGTTTTGGTATGCCAACTGAGTTTGGTAGGTATCCCTAACTTGATGGCAATGGATAAGGCTGAAGCTGATTATGAACAAGCAGCCTCCAATACAAACACTGCCAAAACGCTTATGACTGCTGTGGTCAATAAGACATTAGCTCCTTATACCAATTATACGTCTTATACTGCTACCTACGATTCTGAGGATTCTCTGATAGATACTTTCATACCCAAGGATTATTTCCATGTCAGGATAAATGAGAACAGATTAGAGAAAGCCAAACAGCTATTGTCGTGGACGGGTTCAAAGATGAGGGCGGAGGACGATGGTAAGATTCATTTCTTTGACCCGACAATTTCTGGTTCAACTTACGATTATGAATATGAACTAAATGTTTCTGGGGAGCACACATTCTTCAGTAAGGAACTGAGGAATAGGTTTGTTAATCCAAACAAAGTCATTGTTACATCCGCAGAGGGGCATGACCCATCCTATTCTTCATCCAAAACAAGTGCTACGAGTTACGCTTTGTTTCCCAAGACAGAGACTCTCAGATTAAGATTGGCAAGCACGGCGCAGGCATTGGCATTGGCTACGGCTAGAATAGAATCTTACGAACTAAATGCAGAAACTGGAGCTGTTTCAGTCCCGATGAATGTAGGGCAAGAGGTGTGGGACTGGATTAACGCTACTGACTCACGACAAGGGGATAGCAGGGCAGGTAATGTCAGAAATATAAGAAGGCACGTTAAAATCCCTGAGAGACGTGGTAGATTGATATGGGATATGGACATTAGGTTTGGGGCTGGTAGTATTACCCCATTTCCTATCATGGCAGTTGGGAAAGGACAAGGGAATCAGAGGGTAGCTATCCAATCATTGATAGATGCTTATTTTGTATTATCCAAAGATTTGATTAGGACAATTGAAAAGCAAAACGAGATAATGGATTATCTTGTAGCCAGAGAGGAACGCATTCCCAAGCTCTGGGTATATGACAGGATGAAAATACCAGTAGGGACGGATAAGTTCGGATGAGTATAGATAACATTAAAGTAAACACAACCACGGCGGAAAATAGTTTTGCTTTTGAGGGAAACAGGCATTGCCTGGTAAGGTCGGCTGGTAATAGATATTGGGCACTTTACCTTGATTCCAGTGGTGTAAGTGGGGATATGTTAGTGGCTTACAGTGACGATAGTGGAGCTACATGGACTGAGGAGACTGCGGTTGCTAGTGCAAGAGCACACGTTCAACGGCTTAACCTTATGATAGATAGTTCCGATATTCCTATTATTGTGTACGAATATGACCCCGCCTCTGGAAATACTGAAATCAGGTATGTAGATAGGTCTGGAGGTAGCTGGGGGTCACCCGAGACAGTTCATACTAGAACCGTAACAGCTCAATATCCTGTAAGAGCCGTTATAGATGCAAACGATGCCATTCATATAGCTTACAGAGACAGCGATGGAGATACTGACTACATTACAGGAACTGCGGGTTCGTGGAGTTCACCAGAGGAAATTGATGACAGTGTTAACTTTGGTGATATAGCCGTAAACAGTAGTAATGAACCCGTAGTCACCTTTTTGAATTTTGTCAGGCATCGGACTGGGGGGGCTTGGGCTGCTGCCTCTACCTTTGATGACCAAAGTGCCAGTGGTCACACTGCCGTTATCGCCATAGATAGTAGCGATAATTGGATAGTGGTTTGGGATAATTCGGGTGCTCCTACTAGCAATGTCTATTACAGAAAATACACAGGTTCTTGGGGAACAACACTTGAGGTGACCTCCGATGCTCAAGCGGTGGAGAGTGGCTATAGTCAACCGATTCTAATATTAGACACAAGTGATGATGCCTATGTTATATATGCCTATGACCCCACCGCTACTGACGAAACCATATGGTATAAGAAGATAGCCTCTGGAACAGTAGGGCCAGAGACTATTCTATCATCCGCGATTACACACCCCAACAATGAAACCCCCACCTTCACGGGGTTATGGCACAAGTATCCCCCCAGTGGCGTGCTCCCTGCTGCGCAGTGTCCCACCGTTATCTTATTAGATGAGTCGGGGGCTACTGATGCAGACTTGAAGTTTTTTGCTCTTGAAGCCACTGAGGAAAAGGGAACTATCTATGTTCATACTGACGATAGTTTTCGTTGGTTTGGAAGTAGTGGGAAGCAATTGAAGATAATAGGGCACGAGACTACTTCAGACCAAGATATATTAGCTCATTTGTTGGGGTAAAAATGACTGTAACAATAAAAAGTTTAGCAGATGGACAACTGGCAGCAAGCAAGGGGACTATTTATACCACCCCTGCTTCCACGCAGGCTATTATAAAGAGGATAACCTTAGTTAATAGTGACTCAAGTGCTAGGGCGGTTAATTTATATTTCAAGGCAAGTGGTGGGACTTCTAGGAGATTAACCCCTAAAGACTATTCCTTAGCTGTTGGTGCTTTACTGGTAATGGATGATGAGGTAACTCTTGAGGCAGCTGATATTATTGAGGGAGACGCTGCTGCAGCTACAGTGGTTGATTTTGTTATATCTGGAGTTCAGAACACTTGAAAGTAAAGAATACCAGTAACCAACTGATAGAAGATACCAAGAATCATCACGCTCCTATGCACGAGAACAGTGGCGTTGATGAGATAAGCCTAACTGGACTTTCGGGTGCTCCTGCTGATGTGGTAGCCAAAGCACTCTTTGATGCCTACACTATCTTGATGGCGACTACTGATGACACTCCAGTAGCTTTGACAGTAGCCGAGCAGACTTTAGTAGGTAGAATTACTGGTGGGAATATAACAGCCTTAACCATAACCCAGATACTTGCTTTGCTCTCTGGGGCTGCTACGGCTGCCTTCTCTTGGAATAGTCAGAACCTTACCAACACAGGAACAATAACTGCTGCGACTTCTGTTTGGCATCACGAACATGACTTATTTGCTACTTCACTTAATCCAGGAGCTTCAGGGGCAACTAGAACTGCCACCGATTCAAACACAATCGGTG
>LAZR01002379.1_pt1 | contig 10969 bp, 11 predicted proteins | sample 329461 | NCBI WGS metagenome assembly LAZR01 (sample SAMN03002196, study PRJNA259156) | marine sediment metagenome | biome: sea floor; feature: Hydrothermal impacted sediments; material: marine sediment; isolation source: Loki non-amplified sample from Loki's castle hydrothermal vent sediment ...
GTTATACAAGTGTTTGGTCAATTTCTTGAGGAAAAATACAATCCGAGTGGGATAAACACACGACCATTGGATGCACTTAAGAACGTAGCCGATCGTGGATTTCAAAATGTAATTGATATACCATTCGAATTTCCCGGAGATACGGTAGATGCCTTGATCAAATTACGTCAAGCATATGGAATTGATCCACCATCATGGGATCAAAATTTTGAAACACATTTCGAGCGGGAAGGGATACAAGTCAAGATCTGTTCTGCTTTATTTCATCCAGAGTATCGTATCAAAGCATATTTTGATAGAGCTTGCGAAGCAGTGGAACAGTGTCTAGAAAAAATATCTCAGTGAATTTGTCATTTAATTGTTAATTGTGGATCTGAAAAGTTTTAACAACTATTACTGAACTTTCAAAGGAGAAATTAGGATTGAAAATTTCAACTACTTTTTTTTATTTTTTTTTATTTTTCAGGCAAAGGACGTTAAATTTTCGATATAGCTTCCCATACCAAACGCTTAAAAAATATAAATAATTTCGATAGATAATGATCGATATATCTGAAAAAGATACGATTCTTAGGATAGCAACGGCGTCTGGAGAGATCATACTTAGAAAAGAGACAGTAAAAAGGATTAAATCTAAAAAAATTGAAAAAGGAGATGCTCTTACAATAGCAAAAGTCGCTGCAATCAATGCTGTGAAAAAAGTCCCCGATCTAATACCTTTCTGCCATTTAGTCCCTATAACTAATATAGAGGTAGATTTTGAAATTGGTAGTAGTACTATTACCGTTACCTGTACTGTTAAAAGCATAGCAAAAACTGGCGTTGAGATGGAGGCACTAACTGGAGTTAGTATTGCCCTTCTGAATTTATGGGATGTGGTTAAAATGTATGAGAAAGATGAGAAAGGACAATATCCATCTACTGTAATCTATGATATAAAAGTTGAAAAGAAAATCAAAGAATTAAATGATTAACTTATGAGAGATAACAGCCATCGAGAAATTAAGCACATTAGGTTCTCTGTTACTTCAAAATGTAATTATAAATGTATCTATTGCGATTCTGAAGGTTTTATCCCTAAGACTTCAGAGTTATCCGTCGAAGAGATCACAAAATTGTGTAAAATATTGGCAGAAATTCTCAACGTTAGTAAAATTAAATTTACTGGAGGAGAACCTCTATTAAGAGAAGAAATAGTAGATATTATCAAGGCTGTCTCTGATTTACAACTATATAAGGATATATCAATGACTACAAATGGATTCCACTTATATGAAAAATCTGAAGAATTATATAAAGCAGGTTTAAATCGAATAAATGTTTCATTAGGATCACTTAAACCAGAAATATATGAAATGATTTACGGTTCAAAGACTTTAGATATTGTGTTAAAAGGATTACAAAAGGCAAAAGAAGTGGGATTTAATCCAATTAAATTAAATTTTGTGTTAATGAAAGGCCTCAATGAGAGTGAATTAGAAGATTTTATTAAATTTTGTAGAGAAAATGGATTTGTCTTACAATTAATTGAGTTACACGAAGTTTCAGATACGGTAGGAGGGAATGGTGATTTTTATAAAAAATACCACATAGATCTTAAACCTATTATAGAGAATCTCGAAAAGAGAGCTCAAAAGACAGTTATAAGGGGTAATATGCAAAATCGCAAGGTCTTTACTTTGTCAAATGAATCCGTAATAGAAACTATTACTCCCAGTCATGAATTATGTATGGGATGTTCCAAACTAAGAGTTGGATGTGATGGAAATCTTTTTGGTTGTTTATATAGATCGGATCTCGGAAGAAATATTAAAGAAGCCCTTCAAAACCATGATTCAATGAATAAATACGAACAAATTGTCAAACGTGTTGTTGATTCAAGAGAACCATATTATTAATAATTAATAAAAAAAAATGTTTGTAGAAATTCTTTATTTTGCTGAAATTAAGGATATCACTGGAAAAGAGAAAGAAAAATTCGATGCAGTTAAAAATTTAGAAGATCTCTTATCAATGCTATTCAAAAAATACGAGATTCTTCGAAACTTAATATGGGATGAGAAGACTCAAGAAATTCATAACTTCATTTCAGTAATAATTAACAATCAAGCAATCCGTAAGAAAGATCCTTCGTTGGTTCCTTTAAATGATGGCGATACAGTTGCCTTCTTATCACCAGTTTCAGGTGGATAGCTATTTTGAATAAAAATGAAAATCAAGTTAAATCTGGTATCTACAAGAATGGAGAAATTAACTTAGAGAGTATCATTCATGCGATTAAAGAAAATTTAAACATAACAAAAGCGGGATCTATTCATACTTTTACCGGGATTGTAAGGGATAGCTCAATTGAAGGTAAAACCGTTATTAGCATGAAAATTGACGCGTATGATGATTTAGCAAATAAAAGCATAGAAAAAATATGTAAAAAATTGAAAAAAGAAGCTGGCATTATTGATGTTATGATTGTCCATTTAAAAGGAGACTTTGATCTTTCTGATGATCTTGTTTATGTTGTTGTAGCATCAGCACATAGGAAGGAAGGTTTTGATACGGTTAGTAAAGCTGTTGAGATGTACAAAAAAGAGATTGCAGTTTGGAAACGAGAAGATTTCATTGACGGAACATCAGAATGGATTCATTAAAAATGGTATAATGAAGATTAAAAAATAAAATGTGAATAAATTATAATTAGATTAAAAAATTACTGATTCAGGCATGAAATTTCTAAAAACCATTAGCGTAACCGAATTTAAGAGTATTCTTGAATCAATTCCAAAATTAAATTTCGAAGAAGAAGTCATTACGCTCGAAGAAAGTTATAACAGGATTCTCTCTCGAGATATTATTAGTAATATCGATGTCCCACACTTCCGTAAATCAAAAATGGATGGCTATGCTATAATTGCCGAAGATTCTTTTGGCGCAGATGAAGATAATTTAATTGATTTTGAATTAATAGAGACAATTCAAGCCGGAGAAGCACCGCAAAAAAGCTTAAATAAGGGAAAGTGTTCCTATGTTGCTACCGGAGCAGCAGTCCCGTTAAACGCGACTGGAGTTGTAATGGTTGAATTCTCTGAAAAACAAAGAAACAAGATTTCAATTTCTAAAGCTGTTACTCCTGGAACTCATGTTATTGAGATTGGACACGATATAAAAAAAGATACTCGAATTATAGAAAAGGATTCGTTAATTGATTTAGCGACCATCGGAATGATGTCATCTTGTGGAATTAAAGAATTATGGGTGTATAAACGTCCTCTAATTTCTTTAATGAGTACTGGAAATGAACTTGTTAGTCAAAACACTCAAGAATTAGAAATTGGAAAAATTTACGATATAAATTCTATAGTTTTAAAAAAAGCCCTAGAAAATACTGGTGCTCAAGTTAAATTTTTAGGTGTTATTAAGGATAATTTTGTAGAATTAAAAAGCGCTATTGATAATGCCTTACAGATCAGTGATATTGTTATATTATCTGGAGGAACATCTAAAGGGCAAGGAGATTTAGCTCCCCAGATTTTAGATAAATATAATGATCTCGAAATACTTGTGCATGGTGTAAAAATTAAACCTGGTAAACCAATAATTTTTGCAAAGAAGAAAGATAAACTAATATTTATATTGCCAGGGTATCCTACTTCTGCTTTAAGTTGCTTTTATGTATTTATTGATAACTTTTTAAGGAAAATGTCTGGCTTTCCACTTAGAGAGAAATTTTCAAAGAAGATGGAAATTGGTGAAAGGATATATAGTACGGTTGGGCGTCATGAGTTTAAAGCAGTCAAGATTAAAGAAGAGGCTGGAGTCAAGAAATTATTTCCAATTAAAACTGGATCAGAGGCAATAAGTACGATGTTTTATGCAGATGGTTATATTGAAATTAATGAGCTGGAATCTATACTAGAAAAAGGAGATCAAAGAAGAGTCTATTTTTTCTAAAAAATATGTAATTAAAATTAAAAGTGATTAATATGCAGAAGGATATGAAAGTTCATGAGGAGCATAAAAGCAAAGCCCCAAAAGAAATTAATTTTGCCCTTGTTGTGGTAAGTACAAGCCGATATAAGGAACTTAAATCCAATAAAGAAACTTCAGATAAAACTATCCCTTTAGTGAAAAAAGTACTAAATAAAGAAACTTCAATAACTTTATTGTCTACTGAAATCATTCCTGATTCAGAGGAGTATTTAAATGAAATTTTAACAAAATTAATGAAAGATAAGGCATTGGATGCGATTATATTTAGTGGTGGGACAGGCTTAACCTTGAAAGATATAACCTTTGAAACTATAGAGCCCCGGCTCGAGAAAATATTCAGTGGTTTTGGTGAAATATTCAGAAATCTCTCATACAATGAAATTGGCTCAGCTGCTATGTTATCAAGAGCGGTGGCTGGTATTTTGAGAAGTAAAGAGAAAAGTAAAGTTGTTTTTTTACTCCCCGGCTCTCCGAAAGCAGTTAAATTGGCTTTAAATGCTCTAATTTTGCCTGAAATAGGCCATATTCTCTATATGATCAACAAAAAAGAGTGATAGAATTTGGAAAGGCTTAGAAAAATTGGATTTTCAAAATTAACCTCATTAGAAGAGGCTTTAAAAAAATTATTTTCCAGAATACAACCGAATACAACTGAGGAAGTAGAAGTTGTCGAAGCCTTAAATAGAGTCTTGGGAGAAAATATTGAAAGTCAGATGAATATTCCTCCCTTTGATCGTTCCGCAATGGATGGTTATGCAGTTAAAGCTGAAGATACATTTGGAGCTTCACCTAACAATCCTAAAAAAATTAACCTTATTGGCATTATTGAAATCGGGGAAACTTCGGATCTTAGTCTTAAACGTGGTGAAGGTATTAGAATTTCTACTGGAGCCCCAATCCCAATAGGAGCAGATGCAGTAATCAAAATAGAGGACACTGAAATTAAAAATGAAGAAATCAGTCTTTATACAGCATTAGTTCCAAAGAAAAATATCTCTTATGCGGGTGAAGATATTAAACAAGGGGTTCAGATCTTAAATAAAGGTACTGTCTTAAAGGCAGAACATATAGCTCTTCTATCTTCATTAGGGTTTAGAACGATTAAAGTAACTGTGAGACCAAGGGTTAGCGTTTTTGCTTCGGGAGATGAACTAATCGAACCTGGGAATGCTATTGAGCCAGGAAAGATCTATAATTCAAACACACCAATGATTTCTAGTTTAGTCAAAATTTATGGAGGAACTATAGTTAGAGGAGAAACTGTTGAAGATAATAAAGAAACTATTAAAAAAAAGTTAATTGAATCAGAAAATGATTCACAAGTTATAGTATTTACTGGAGGTACTTCTGTTGGAACAAAAGATTACTTACCTGATATTATTCATGAATACGGTGACGTTCTTGTCCATGGTATAGCTATGAGACCTGGATCACCTGTATTAATAGGATTATTAAACCAAACGTTAATTTTTTGTCTGCCGGGTACTCCAGTAGCAGCTTATATATGTTTTCTGCAAATTGTTGGTCCTACAATTAAGAAGATTTTGGGTTGTAGTAATTTCGATCCAAGAACAAAAGTCATTGCTCACATAAAAAAGGATGTACCTGTTTCAAGTTTAGGATTTCTTCATCATTTACGTGTAAAAATTGATATTATAGACAATCAGATAGTAGCAAATCCTGTTAAATTAAAAGGATCTGGAGTAATAAGTTCCCTCACGGAATCTGATGGAATAGTAGAAATTCTTCCCCACCAAGAAGGATTGAAAAAATGGGAAAAAGTTATCGTAAAACTCTTTCCAAGGTAAAGGAAAATTTAAATTTCTAATTTACCGTCCCAAGCTGCCCGCTCTTTGTCAAAAAGTGCTTTCTCCACTTTGCATTCCTCTCCAAAAATCATTGTCCCACGCGTTTCAGCATCATAAGTAGGCCAATCTGGAATATCTTCATGATTTGGATTACCAGTTTTTGCAAAACTAATCCAAGCATCCATCATCTTTTCAGATAACTCTTTAGGTGCACCCTTTAAAAATACTTTTAAGGTTGGAGAATTCAATGTCCCAAAAACAAATGGTATCTCGAGCGAATGACATGCCCCTAAATTTCCAGCTAATCCTGGTGAAGGCCAAGTAAACATATAATTATAAATGTTAGGCTGATGAGGTTTCTGAGCCTCTAGTAGGCGCATCGTAGGAATTCGGAATGCAAAATCTGTAATAACCGCTGTTAAGATTTCGAATGGTTCTATGGAATACTTACCGTTTCTTGCCTCTTTATATGTCTTTAATATTTGTTCACTTTTTTCTTTTTCTATCCCCAACATTCCTAAAAAACCAATTAATAATTTTTCAATATCACCTTCAATCATCGATTTCATAGGTTCAATTGCCGTAAATAATTTAAATTCATCAAGGTTGGTGCCAATCATGAAATCAATATTAGCACACTCACCGTTTAGAAAGGCTTTTAGTGGATGTTTTGGGAAAGTATCTCCAATGATAAAAGGTCTCAAGGCCATTATATCCGTAGGTTCTGAAGCAACAACTTGATTTTGTGCATCAATGATTTTTTCCGGTGGAACTTCTCGTAAAGAATCAATATCACCTGCTTTAACCCGGAGTTTACGTAATATCTTCTTAGACGTTTTATTGCTGACATTTGTATCAATATAAGGAGCACTCTGGGCAATGACTCTGCAAAAAAGACCCTTTGCTTTTGACATTGTACATAAAGCAAGTACGGAATATCCTCCCGCAGATTCTCCAAAAATAGTAATATTCGCAGGATCACCACCAAAAGATCGTATATTCTCTTTTACCCATTTTAATGCCATTATTTGATCTTGAGAGCCTACGTTCGGTGGTATACCCTTACTATACAAGAAACCAAAAGATCCGAGTCTATAATTAATCGTGACGACTACAATATCACCTCTAAGAGCTAAAGCTGATCCATCATACATTGGATCCGTCCCGCCTCCCATCATGAAAGCACCTCCATGAATCCAAAACATTACTGGGCGTTTTCCACTGTCTGCTGCTGGAGTCCAAATGTTAAGCGATAAACAATCTTCACTCTCGGGTTCAAGCTTACCGAGATATTCTTCAAGCTCAGAATGTCCTTGAATTGAACAAGGTCCATATTCAGTGGTATTAAGTACTCCATCCCACGATTCTTTAATGATAGGCGGAGAAAAACGTAATTTCCCAAGCGGGGGTTCTGCAAATGGAATTTCCTTAAAAATTTCCAAGCCTTCTTCTTTATACCCTTGGATTTTTCCGGTTTTAGTCTCAATAATATTTGATTTTTCCATAAATAGTATTTTTGTTTCAAGGTTTAAAAACCTTTAATCTGGTAGACCAGTTTAATAACAGGTAAAAAATTTTTTTTATTTTGTTTAATTTAAAATAAAGTAATTATTAATCCTGACTTAAAATTATTAAAGTTTATCCTTCATTTCCATGTAGAAATCCAGACACATTGGATCAATTACTTAAAACTAAATAAGACCTAAAATTATGTTTAAAAAAAGGTGGTAAAAAATAACACAAAGTATAAAAAATAAAGAGGTTCCATATGATTCGAGACAACTTATGAAAGCTATAGTTTGGACAAAGTATGGACCGCCTGATGTTCTTCAGCTCAAAGAGATAGAAAAACCCACTCCCAAGGATAATGAAGTACTGATAAGGATATATGCGACGACGGTATCAGCAGGGGACTGTGAAATGAGAAGGATGAAAACCGCACTCAAGTACCGGTACCTCATGCGGATGTATGTGGGGCTTATAAGACCAAAGAGAATAACTATACTAGGGACGGAGTTAGCCGGGGAAATTGAATCAGTAGGTAAAGATGTAAAATTATTTAGGAAAGGTGATCAGGTTTTTGCAGCTACCGGTTTTGTTAGTATAGGTACTTGTGCTGAGTACATATGTTTACCTGAAGAACCCGAAGAAGGAGTGGTGGCAATAAAACCGGTCAATATGACCTATGAGGAAGCCACCGCTGTTCCTGTTGGGGGACTTGAAGCATTATTTTATACTAGACAAGGAAATATCCAGAGCGGATATAAAGTTCTGATTAATGGAGCGGGTGGAACTGTAGGTACTTTTGCAATACAATTTGCCAAGTATTTTGGGGCTGAAGTGACTGGTGTAGATAGCACGATGAAATTGGACATGCTGCGCTCCATTGGTGCAGATCATGTCATTGATTACACCCAAGAAGATTTCACCGAAATTGGGGAGACCTATGATTTTATTCTTGACATAGCAAGCAAGAGTTCGTTTTCAGGAAGCATAAGATCGCTAAAGCAAAACGGACGCTATCTTATAGTTAATTATAGACTGTCACAGAAGGTTCGAGGTCGAAGGATTTCAAAGAAAAGTAGCAAGAAAGTCATATTCAAATCAGCACACTTAAAGATTGAAGATTTTCTCTTCCTTAAAGAGCTTATTGAGGCTGGGAAAATAAAATCGGTCATAGATAGATGCTTTCCGCTAGAACAGACTGCCGAGGCCCATAGGTATGTTGAAACAGGAGACAAAAAGGGAAATGTAGTCATAACTATGCAACATAACAATAGTACCATGCATATATAAGGCTAATTGGCCTTTTTCGTTATACCTCTGTATTTTTCAGGTTTTAGTTTCAATAATATTTGATTTTTCTGTAAATAGATATTTTTGTGAGATTTTTTGCCCTAAAAGGAGACTATTCAGAATTTAAACTTTCTATTAAGAGTATGTTTATTTTTTATTTTGAATAGCAATTCTAGTAAGAAATTAACTAATTAACTAATCGAAAATAATAATAAATAAAGGTGTAAAAAATATGATTCATATAATATTCCACATCGTCTTTGGAATTAGTTCATTTACTCTTTGTCTTATAACTGTGTTATTTGGTACTAAAAATGCAGGGAGGTTCGGACTGTCAAGGATCACTAAAAATACCTTTAATATCCATAGAACTCTTGCTATAATTACAGGGATGGTTGTAATCATTTCTTTTTCGCTTGGTTTTGTATTGGGTAATGGCTTAAATATAATACTTACTTTTGAATCCGGAGGTATACATGGATTAACGGGTTTATTAGCAGTTATATTAGTCCTACTTCAAATTATTCCGAGTTTAATTATAAAAAGAAGGAAGAGGATCAAGTTAATCCATAGAATAGTTGGATATTTTTTACTTATAGATTTAACAGTACAACTAATAGCGGGCATTTTAAGATATGCTGCCTTTTACATTTAACACTTATTAATTTTTATTTTTAGTTCGTCGTTGTCTCATGTAAACTTTTTCCAAGGTAAAGGATAATTTAAATTTCCAAACCTTCCTCTTTATACCCTTGGATTTTTCCGGTTTTAGTCTCAATAATATTTGATTTTTCCATAGATAGTATTTTTGTTTCAAGGTTTAAAAACCTTTAATCTGGTCGATACAGCAAAATAAATTCAAATTATAGTAGTAAAAAAAAGAATTGTTAATCATTCCTCTCTTTATGCTTTATTTTTAAGCCTTTTCTCCCAATACTTACAGAAAAATATTTAAGTTTATCCTTATAGTTCAAGATTTTTGAAAGTTAATATAAATTTCTATAATTTTAGGAGAAAAACTTTTTAATATTAGATAACCCTAACGTTTATATACGAATAATAATAAGTTTATCATGATAACTTATATAAAATAAATTTAAAAGATGATATTTTTGTCAATTATAGATCTAATGGTTCCAATTTTTCTGGCGTTCCGGGAGGGGATAGAGGCAATTCTAGTTATTGTCATCATTCTCCTCTACTTGAAGAATACAAATCAGCGATTTTATTATAAATATGTCTTTCTTGGAAGTATTCTTGCTATCCTTTCAAGTATTCTTTTTGCGATTGTGTTTAATGCTTTATTTGGAGGGTTTTCTGGCACAGCGGAGCAAATCTTTGAAGGTATAGCTTTCATTATTTCGGGAATTTTTGTAGTGACTTTAGTGTTATGGATGAGTAAGCAAGGACCTAAAATGAAGAAACATTTGGAAGAAAAGGTTGAGTTTTCGATCGATTCTGGAAGAGTTTTATCAATATCGGTTCTTGTCTACATAATTATCATTCGTGAAGGTATCGAATTAGTGCTTTTATTAACAGGTGTAACCTCTGTTGGTTCTCTAAATCAGGTAGATGTCATATTAGGTTCTTTAATTGGTCTTGGCATTTCAGTTGGAGTGGGATTGCTAATTTACTATGGGGTGAGAAGCATTAATCTATCGAAATTCTTTAAAATAACCAATGTAATTCTTATATTATTTGTTGCTGGCTTAATTACATACGGAATTCATGAATTAATTGAGGCTGGAGTAGTAAATCCAATCATCCCAGAAGTATGGAATATTAAACATATATTACCTGAAAAATTTCCTGATGGTAATCCATTAACCCCAGAATGGCTTGAAATTGTTGGATCGATGTTAAAAGCGCTATTTGGTTATAATGCGAATCCTTCCTTGCTGGAATTAATAATTTATCCAAGTATTCTAATATCAATCGGTATTATTTCATTAAAATTATGGAAACGTACTAGTAATATCGTACTTATGGAATTAGAGGAAGAAAATCAACAACCTAAGCTTACTCTCGAATAATTTTTTTTCTATTTTTTTTTTATTTACTGATGTAATTTTATTAACTTTAGATAGTAATATAAAATTTTTTTAGAAATGCTTAACTCTAAAACTTATGGTTGATACAACCGTAGTTGTAAAAGAAATACAAGAGAAAAATAAAATAATTGGAAGATCGGAAGAACTTAGACAAATTATTTTAGGAAATACAGTAGGGAAGAATATATTATTAGAAGGTGATGTGGGGACCGGAAAGACCACCCTTGCTAAAGCCGTTTCTTCATACTTAACCTCAAATTTTTATCGTGTTGATTGCAGTGAGGAACTACTCCCGCATAATCTTGTGGGTTATTTTGATCCTCCCCTCGT
>LAZR01002380.1_pt1 | contig 10969 bp, 11 predicted proteins | sample 329461 | NCBI WGS metagenome assembly LAZR01 (sample SAMN03002196, study PRJNA259156) | marine sediment metagenome | biome: sea floor; feature: Hydrothermal impacted sediments; material: marine sediment; isolation source: Loki non-amplified sample from Loki's castle hydrothermal vent sediment ...
ATCTGAAAGTGCTCACCTTGTGCAATATATGCTTTAAGGCCATCTATAGGTATATCCGCCTTTGGTAAATCTAAAACCGGTTTTGGAAATATTTCTGACATTTTTTCTCATTTGGGATTAAAATATTGGTTAGGTACTTGTTACTAAATATATTTTAAATTGCTAATAATTTTATTGACGATAAGGCTAAATATCTTTTGTTTTATGTAGATTAATGACTCCGCCATTTATTATACTGATATTCAATATAAAGCTAATAACTTTAATACCGTTTAATCCTATAATAACTATGACAAAAGAATATTCCGATGAAACTGCAGAACAAGTTCGAAATAAAACAACTAAAATTTTTACCCAATTTCAGCAATCACTTTCTTTTTCAAAGATGTTTAAATATTGTCAGCAACAAGCCGAATATATTGTAGATGAGCTTGGAGACTTTCTCTATAATTATGAGCTTATAGAACCAGAAGCTTGGACTATTGACCAGTTTGTTGGACAAGTCTATAATATACAACGCAAATGCATGTATTCTAAAGATTTTTTCAAAGCACTTCCAAAAATCATTTATCACTTCTCCATTTATTGCGAAAAAAATAATATCGGAGCATTCAAGAAGGAAGAGATTGAAGATTTTCAGAAAGATTTACGTGAAGGATATTATGATGATACACTTCATTCAAGTTGGGAGGAAGGTTATCAGATCCGAAAAAAAGAATATGAAAATTGGTCTTAACCCTCTTTAAGCTCTATTAGTAAAAAACAATAAAGGACTGCTAAAAAATATTGAGCTCAGCTGTTTTATTAAGCTCCTAACAATAATTCTTATTCTTTAAGGTCTCTAATTTGGAATTATGAAAGAGAATGATGGTCCTATAATTTCTTATGAAATGATTTTAGAAATGACAAATTCAACTTATTTCCAGAGGGGTGAAGAGTATCAAAGTTGGGGAATGGTTGAGAAAGGATGGATTATAGACAAAGGGATAAAAGCAAAAGTGGCGGGAAATTATAAACCATATTATCTTGTCCATATCACACTATCTGATACCATGAAATTGAGGGGATCATGCTCATGTCCCGTGGGCTTTGGTTGCAAACATAGCGTTGCTGCGTGTTTGCAATATTTATACAAACCAAAAACCTTCAAATTAATACAATCTTCCAAAGATTCTATTATTGAAATGAGGCAAAAGGAAAATGGAACCCAAATAGAAATTCCCGAAGCATATGCTTTAAAACCAACTTCTTTAAATGACTGGATCTCTTCTTTATCATTAGAATCACTAAAACAAAAATTTATTGAACTCTGGAATCAATTTTCACCCAATATTTTCAGGGATTTACTCGAACCAGATTATCCCTTCAAATTTTGGACATCAAAGTTCGAAGAAATAGAAGGGTTCGAAAGTTCTATGACAGAAGAACCTCACAAAAGTTATTCTCAAAGCTGGTTTACGCCACTTGAGCTATTAGATTTTTTGAATGATTCTGATCTGTTAATACCAATCTTATATAATTGGACACAATCTTATATTGATTTAGGAAGTTATATAAAAAAAGAATTGAATAGTATTGGCATATCTAAGACTTTAATGGATTTTGATGTGGAGTTTTATTTTGGTGGGGTAGTTGAGGAGGAAAATTATCGAGATAGATGGGATTATGAAGAGGAGTACGATCTAGACACGGAATCCTTAGCAGATGATTATTTTTTGCAATATAAAATAGCTTTTGAAGAGATGGGGCGCTTTTTCGGATTTTTATTACATGAAAAGCTTCCAGATTTGGCAAATAATTTAGCAGATTTTGGTTTTAAATGGTTAATTGGATTAAATCTAAAAGAATATAGGGATTACGGATTAAATAAATTATATAAAATTCAACAGCAATTTTCAGAACAAATAGAATCAATTCAAGCAACAACTTTACAAGGTCTATCGCGAATTGATTACTTACTGAATATGTATTTAAAATTTAAATCAGAGGATTTAAAGGGGACTATTGTTACTGAATTAACCCAACTCTCAAATATAAAAGATTTTAACAAAAAACTTAAAGAAATTTGGCTTCAGCTCATAGAAAATTATAAAATTGAAATGACCATAGAAAATTTCCTATTTTTATATGAATTATCAAGTAAATTTTCCAAAAGTAACGCAAAAGTATATAATCTAATTAAAAATACGCTTTTTAACCTTAAAAAGCACACTAAATATCCTTCGGACATTATTGAAGCTATTTTTACTCATTTTGGTAAACGATCCACTGAAAATATGGAATGGCTCTATTCTTTCATACTCAAGGGAGGTATTAATAATGAAAAGAGTGCCGAAAATAAGTATAATAAAAATAAAACATTTCTTTTCTCCTATTGCTTCGAAAAATTCCTTAAGTACTATTTACCTAAAGGGGATATTAGAAAAGTGCTTGAACTTTGTATTAATATAGTATCGAGTAATCCAGAATGTTTCCAATATAATCATTATACCATGATTAGAAATTATTCTAAAAATGATTCAGAATTTGAAAAACAATTTAATCCTTTTTTAAACAAGGAATTCCTACCGAGATTAACTAAACAAAGTCAATATGATGTTGCCATTAAAATTTATCTTGATCAACTCAATTATTCCAAGGCTATCTCATTAGTATCTTCTCATTTTAATACTGACAGGGCATGGGACCTAATAAAAAAGAGTAATGTAGAAATAATGAGCAAAAAATCTAGCCGTGCATTAAAAATGATAAATAAACAAGATTTTCTATTATTGAAGAAGATTTTTAACAGGTATACGAATAATTCCATGAAGTTGCGTGCAAAAAATAGACCTGATTATAGTATTTCTCAAGGAGTCCAATTAATGTTATTTTTCTTTGAACATTTCAAGAATCAATCAGAGGGAGATCTATGGTTTGCAGGATTTTGTAAAAAATATAAACGATACCAGAATCTTAGAAGCAGTCTTAAAGAATTTGGGATTGAAATGATTTAAATAATCTGTTAAAATGTGTATTTATAGTAATTGTTGAAGGAATTTTAAAGAGTGGATCTTTAAAATTTAAGGAGGAAGACAATTAATAAAATAAATAGATCTAATATAGATATACCTGATAAGAAATATGCGTAGATTTTAAAAAAACTAAATTGGTAAAAGGTGTTTCTTTATTAATTGAAATGATTTCGTTGATATATTTATCAATATCTTCTATTTCTGATTGAGATTTGTAAAAATTAATAAAATTAGAAAGTTCTTTTTCATCTGAATTTCTTATTATTTTCGCAATATGTCTATAAAATGAATTTTTATCTACATTTAAATCCCTGAGTTAAACCTCTTCTCATAACATCTTTCTATAAAACTACCAAGTGGTTCTTTCCAAGGTTGATTGTTATTGGAAGAATATTTTCCAAATTTCTTCGGATTCATTCCCAGCTTTTTAGCCATTTCTATTTGTCGCGTAGTAAGACGATATTTCTTTTTAGTCACAGTCCAAAGGTCTTTGTTTTTATATTTATTCTTTTTTACCAAGATCTAACAACTTACTGATTTTTTTTCAGAATGGATACAAATTCTCCACAAAATTATTTATAGGAGCTTAAAAAACTTAGCCAATTATTATCTAATAATCGAATTTTTTAATTAAATTCTTGAGCTAAATTGGTGTCTTGAATCATTTTTATCAATTTTTTCCGAGATTTGTATTTTGACATAAACTTTGAGAGATAATCCACCCATTCTTCTTTCATTTGACTTAAAGCACGTTTTATAATTCCTAGCATGCTGATAACATCATTATAATAAAAATGTGATCGTACGACGAATTTTAAAATCCATCCTTCGCAAAGTTGGAGTGTATCTTGTGGATTCTTTTCTACAAGATTATTACAAATAGTAAGAAGATCTTTACCCTCATAATCTTCGGGTTCCTTAATCACTTTCATTATGAGATGAGGTGCTTTAACTGAAAGAATTTCAGTAAGTAATAGAGAAATTTTTTTGTCCAAATTACCTGGGATTCCTTCAGTCAAATCTTCAATAGAACTATTATCTAAAAGTTCACGAATAATGTGGACATCTTTTTCATTGATATATTTTAAACCACTCTTTAATGCAAGTATTATCATTTTTCGTGCTATATTCATTAAATCCTTTTTTTTTGCTTTATGTGCTATAGACAATGCAAGTTGTGGAAAAGTTCCCTTAAGATTACTTAGAGTCTCAACAGCATCAAGGATTTCATTCTCCTCTAAAAGCACTTTCACTAATATATCACCCTCTAATTTATTAAACATGGTTTTTCTTAATTTTTCTCTAATATTCAATTTTGAAAAGAGATTACATACTCCTTCGTATTTCCCCACATCGAACCTCCAAGTTGGAAAGGAAGAAATATATGAAATTGCATGTGTCATCATTTCATTTACATTAATTATTTCGCCTTGTCCAGCGTTAATGAGTGATTCTATAATATTGAAATACATATCATAAGGTTTATAAGAACAATTAAAATTTAATCCATTTATGATACACTCCAAGGCATCTTTAAATTTTCCTAATTCCATATAGGTTTCGGCAGCTATTTTATAATCTTCAGCCGTCTTCATCCCTTTCAATGCTGTTTGTAAGGATTTTTCTGGCATTTCAATTGATTTATATAAACTTATCATAGTTCTTCTAACTCTATTTCGCATATAATCAAAACTATTATTATCCGATATTTCCATGTAATCTTTAACTTCCTCTTCGATTATCTGAATATTATCTCTAGTTACTATGTTTTCAAACATGATTTCCACATCAAATCCACAATCTTCTCTGATATAAAGTTCAAGTACTGGATCGATAAAAGCAGTTTTTAATCCATTATCTTTAATTTCTGACATGCATTTACTAAAGTCTAAAATGCATTCTTCTCCAAAACACCCAAAACTTCCTGAAGAATCATCAGCTCCCTGATTGTATGCATCTAAACATCCTTCCACTAGAAAAAAATAAATCTCTGCCGCAGATTTGAATTTAGAATTGTTAAAAAGGGTTTCTGCAATTTTTTGCACTTCATATAATTCTTCCAATGCTCCATCAATATGATAATAATCTAAATCTCCATAAACGGCACTTAGAATCTTTCTTTTGATTGGTTCTAAATCAATTATATCATCTTCTTCCATATTAGAGAGATAAAATTTAATAGTGGAGGCCAAGGAAGGATTTGAATGGACGAGTTTTTTTAAAAGTTGGAGTAATTCCTCTTTACTATTCTTCTCTAAAGATTGTTTTATTTTAGAATAATTCATAGCTTATCCTTTAACTTAGAATTTCTTGACTAATAAATTAATCAATATAATTTAAGTTTTCTTCTTGGTCTTTAATTTTATTGGGTGGGTTTCGAGTTTTGTTAGATTTAGGTAATAGCGCTTTACATTCATTAATGAATTTAATGATATCTTCGTTTTTTTTACTCATAACTTAAAGATAGCTAAAAAGACCTTAAAATTATCTATTAATCATTTAATAATTAGGATCTACAGAAGTTATAGTGCTTGATAAGGATTTTGTCGAAAAGGGAGATAGTTTTTGTATCAAAATGTTGGGAACAGAAGATATTTAAAAGAAATAATTATATCAAATCAGTATCTATTTGATGTTTTCTTTATTCACACTACATTCAATTCTCAAATGATTTAAAATATCTAAAAATTCCTGAAAGTGCATCTCTTCATACTATTGGGGGACTTCAGGGTTTAAAGCTTACCGATGAAACTGTTCATTCACTAGATCACTGAATTTGTTCTATAGTTATTTGCCATTTCATAAAGAATAGTTTAAGAAAATAGGAAGAAGCCATTGTTTGTTTTGATAATATACTTAAAATGGATCCTCAATATGAAGAAACGTTGACTTCAAAACGAGAGACTTTGATAATTATGAGTAGAAATGAACAAAAACACAAAAAAATGTCAAAAATTGACCTAAAGGATAATAATCATTAGAGGAGAGAAAGGATAATTATAAGAAATGATTTGATGGGCTAAATAGACGATTGAAATGAAATTATGTACAAAAATTATAAATGCATTATTTTATAGTTTTATCATGAAAAACTTTTTTATACATGAAAAATATTATAAATACAAGTAAATAATAATTTTAATTGATGATAAAAATGAAAAACGAAGTAACTGTTACAAGTCGAGGAATGGTTACAATTCCTTCAAAATTAAGGAAAAAATTAAATATAAAAGATGGGTCTAAACTCATTGTTAAAGAACATAAACTAGGATTATTATATATTCCAATCACAGAATTAGAAGATTTATTTGGAGTTGATTCTAAAGAATTAGGTTATGAAATGATACGAGAACTACATGAAGATAGAAAAAAAGAGAGAATAAAGGAAACTGAGAAAAAATGAAAATGAGAATCATAAATAAATAAATTATGAAAAGTATATTTTTAGATACAGGGATTTTTGAATTATTTTTTAGCGGTAATCAAACCATCAAAAAGATTTTTAACCAAATAAAAAATGAAACCATTAAGGCATTTACATTAGAATTAAACTTATGTGAGAATTTTTATAAGACTTGTGAAAAATTAGGCAAAGAAACCGCCCAAATTAGAAATATTTCTCTTAGAAACAGTAAAATAAAAATTCTTGAAATAAACGATCAATTAACAATAAGATCTGGAATTTTTAAATGTAAATATCCTCAACTATTATCACTAGTAGATGCTTATATAAGTGGATGTGCAGATCTAAATAAATTAGTAATCTATTCTACAGATCCTGGGCTTAAAGACATAAAAGAAGTTAAAAATAACATTTTCCCTTTGGATTAGTTTGTAATCGTTGGTTCTCTCAATGTTTTTTGTCTTGCTAAAGGAGATTGACCTCTATTCTAAGCATTCAATAAGTTTATCTTGAAATATTCATGAATATTGATTACTAAGAGTTAAATAATAGCCCATGCATCTATAAATTAAAATATTATGTTAGAATTTTGTCCGGAGTGTAGTAATCTTCTCCGAAAGAGGATTATCGATGGTATGGAGTATTTAGCGTGTGGATGTGGATACAAACGAGAATTAGAGGGCCAAACAGGCAATACTCGGTTTAAAAAAATCCAAAAACAAAATAAACCGAGAAAGCTTAAGGTGAAGTCTGTCTCTTGGGACCCACCCAAAGCAATATCGCTCTATGCTAAAATAAAAGATGCCCCGAAAGGCAAAAATAAGGGTGGAAGGACGGGTAAATCATCCATAATCTTGAAGATGGTACAAGACAAGTTGGACATGAAGTATTATAATTGTTCCAAATGCACGCAGTTAATGAGTGCAAACTTATTTTGTACACTCCATGAGCGAAAAGTTGGTAAGAGCGATATATGCAAGTCGTTTGAGCCCGTTTATGGCGGACTTGACGCAAAGAAAGCGGGTCGTCGCTCAGATGACTGGAAACGAGGAAGCGCCTTAAAAGCTAACAGGAAGTGTGGTAAGTGCATTTTCTTTCAAAAAAAATTTTGCTATGCTCATAAGAAAAAAACTACAGGAAATAAAGAAGCGTGCGAGCAATTTGAGTATATTTATGAACGATCCGAGGAACTATTGCGTAAAAAAGATTAGTGGTGTCGAAATATTACCAGAAAAAATATAATTTAATAAAATTCAGCAATAAGCTGAGAAACTAAATTTCGAATAATATTTTTAATTTTGCCAAAGGAACCCTTTTTCTCCCCTGTGTGTTCCTCCAAATAGAGTCCGCGATTTATTTCAATCATTATTGATTTTACCCGTTTTTCTTGGCGAAGGAATTTTGAGGGAACATAACAACCCTCAAATGGCATATCTATCTCAGTAGTCAGATTATTTTCTTCGAAAAAATTCCGAACATATTCGATTAGATATTCAGGGGAATGATAAGGATCCGTACCTAAACAAATTTGCGGTCTTTTCGTTTTCTGAGAGTTTTCGTAGGGAAGAGGGATAGCCGGAAATGAGTGTGCATCGATGATAAGACATTCCTCAAATTTGGTTAACAACTCTTCTACTTCTTTTGTTATTACCTTATGATAGGGATCATAGATATTCTGCAAAAGCATATTTTGTTCTTCTTCATTTATTTCCCTTAACTTTCGCCCTTTTGAGTCTTTAGTATACACTACTCCCATGCCTTTAGCCACCATGATTTCTTTCTCGTCATCTTTAAATCTTTCTGGATCCAACACTAATCTACTATAGTTATATATAACTAAAATACCCCCAAATTCAGCAATACATGAAAATAGTTCCTCTGTATATCTATCAGTAATCCTCAACAATTCCTCTTGAAGATCATTATTGTTTAACAAAAATTTGGCTTTCACTTCAGGGGGTATACAAGTAGAGCTATGAGGGATGTGGACCAGAATCGGGATGATAACTTTATTCTTTTTTATCTCAAAGGGGTTAATCATAATAATATTTTTCTCAATGAGTTGGTAATATGGACCAATTTAATTTTGAAGTTTAACTTTGATTGGAATCGCTATTAAATTTCTATTTAAGCCTCCTCCTCCTCCAGGAGGTTTAAAGATAAATGGGTAGGGGAAGAAACCACCTTCATCATCATCTTTTTTATGTCCACACCAATCACAGGTGTCTTGACCCTTTTGAATCATCTTCCCACAGTATCGACATTTAGATTGAAGCCTTTGATTTTGCCCGAAAAATTTTTCCATGAGTTGTAATTTCTCATCTAAATCAGCACCATTTGGATTTTCTAGTAGTATCCTCCTTCTAATAAAATCTAATCTGCTCCTCCCTGATATATTTGGGAAATTACGATCCATTGATCCAATGTTATTTTCAATAGCCTTCATGCAATCTATAATATCATCATGCATATTTTCATCAACCTGTAGAAGAAGATCCTCAAACGCCTTTTTAATAATAGATAAAAATCTGGGATTAAACCCAAAATAAAATCTGGTACGAGAAATTCCTGGTTTTAACGAAAGGCTCGAGATTAAATTAGTCTTTCCTTCAGGTAGCTTTAATAGTTCTAACAGAATATCCCCAATAGATTTCGGAAACGCAGAAATACATGACAGTAAGAATCGCCTTAACATCCCAGACTCAGATGAGAGGTTCTTAATAAGGTTAGTAGATTCCAATATAGTTTTAAATTCTGAGGGAGTAAATTGTTTAATATACCCTTGGTTAATGAGATATTGAACAACCGAGGGATACCCACTTTCGAGCCTTAGAGCAATCTCTTCTTTGAAAACCTTTTTTGCCAGGGGATCTCCGGCTTCACTCAATACTCTTAACAGCGGAAATGATATATTACTCATGAGTATTCTCGTATCATAGTCATGCTCAACCCAAGTTTGAATGTTTGAACAATGTCCCCAAAATTCCTGTTCGGGAGTGATATCACAAACTTGATTTGGCATGTGAGCTGCCATGGGTCCCCTTACGATTCTATTTTGGAATACATGTTTTTCGTATAACTTAGCAGCTTCATCTATTGAATCAACCTCCTCATATAAGTCCACATCGATTTTCTGTATATTGAGAATTAGACGGATACATTGTATGAATCTCCTGCCATTTACATAAATATGGGTCCTTCCGTTCTCCATCTTAAGCGTGATATATTCATTAATTTTTTTCTCCCGGGATGAAGATCTTTTATAATTTCTATGATTTACAGCATTTGGAATTAATCTAGGTCTCATATTCCTAATTATTTTAGGTTTATTGTTCCTAAGATTTTGTATTAATTCAATCTTTAATTCTAGTTTTTTTTTCCATTGGTTTACTGATTTTTTTCTTGATCTTCGCACTATTTCAAATCACCATATTTTTTAAAATCAATAGAAAATCCCTGACTTTTTTCTCTCCCACTTATATTTACAAAAAAATCCACATATATATATCACATCTTAATTGATCACTTCTTGCTTAAATAATATTTTCTTAACTCATTTCTACTTTAATCTTAAGGCAAGAAAAAATTACAAGAATTTTTTATAGTTTATTTTTTAAAATTTTTGAGATTGAGGGGTAATAATTTAAGTATTGCTATGAAAATTTTATATTTAGATTTTTAAACTTGAGAAAGGCTCCATCCTATCTTCCCTTAATTGTAAAATTATTGCTTCTTCGGGGCAACTTCTATGGCACAAACCACAGCCAAGGCACTTATTCCGATCAACTACAGCAAAATCTTCTTCAATAGAAATTGCACCAACAGGACATCTATCAACGCAAGCATTACAAGCAATACACAGATCTTTATCTATTATTGACTCGAATATCGCATTCATGAACTTATGTTTATCAAGACCAAAGTGGGTTATACCTCTCATCAAGCCACAGCAACATGGACAACAATTGCAAATATTCGATAAATGCGTTTTATTAGCTCCTGCGTGTACTAATCCTGCTTCATCTGCTTCCTCGAGAATTTTTATAGCTTCATCAGCAGTAATTTCTCGCCCTATTCCATTTTCAATATAATACTCGGCAGCAGCACCAAAGCTTAGACAACTTTCTATGGGATGATCATTTTTATGAGCACTTTGAACGAGTCTAGCTTCTTTTCTACAAATACACTCTGCAACAGAGATTACTCGAGCGTTCTTTATACTCTCCTTAATTTTTTGATAAGGTAAAAGCACTGTATCATTTTCTATTGTTTCTTCGATCGGGATAACCTTAAAGCCCGGTACATTAAATTTAGCTAATTCATAAATATATGTTGTATCAAAATATTCTCGATATAATTTAGCTAGATCCTCATCTACTATATCTACTGAGTATTCATATAATCCAATCATAAAAGGTGCTAAATTATAGATAGTCGTGTTACCTCGTCGGATGCGAAAAAGTAGTCCCTTTTTTGATAGTAATTCCAATTCCTTTTCGATCGTACTTTTATCTAAACCCGTTCGTTTTGCTACTTGATCAGCAGTTTCCCT
>LAZR01002381.1_pt1 | contig 10962 bp, 6 predicted proteins | sample 329461 | NCBI WGS metagenome assembly LAZR01 (sample SAMN03002196, study PRJNA259156) | marine sediment metagenome | biome: sea floor; feature: Hydrothermal impacted sediments; material: marine sediment; isolation source: Loki non-amplified sample from Loki's castle hydrothermal vent sediment ...
CTGTAGCAAAGTTGGGATAAAAAGCAAAATCTTTAGAATTTTATTTTTTCTATGGGAAGTTTTTCTTTTTTTACTAAAAAGTCTTCGTAGTAAAGTTGAGATATAAAACAAAATCTTTAAAAACTTCAAGTAAAAAAGCTGGACCTCCTCCATCATCTCCATCAACTCAGAAACTTCCAATAGAAGCTAAACTTTCAAAACCTCAAGTTCCACAAAAAGCTTCAAAAACTCTTCCTCCAACTGAGAGTCAATCAATACAAAAAGCAGAGGAAATAGCCCCTTCTCCCACTGCTAAAAAAGAGCCTTCATTTGTTAAAAAAGAAAATATTTATGCCAAATTGACTGAGTTTTTTGAGGGATTATTGATGAGTTATAATGAAAGATATGATAGATGGGAAAATTCTATTTCTGATATTTTAGCTATTTTACGGAAAATGAGAAAGATTACCAAGAAGAATACAGAAGATTTAGTAGGATCAATTAATAATATATTTAAAAAAATACAAGTTGATTTGGGACAATTTAAAATAAAACGAAAGGAAATTGAAAAAGTTTCAGAAGTTGATATAGAATCTATGTCTGGTGAATTTAAAAGAGTCTTAGGTTTACTTGAATTACAAATTAAAGAATATCAATTAAAAAGGGAAACAGATAATTTTATTCGGGAAATAAGATATAATGCTAGCTAAATTATTTAAAAACATTTTAAAATTAATAATTAAATTTTAAAAAATATCAAAATGTCCTCTGAAGATAAGGAAGATAAAGAAGATAAAGAAGATAAAGAAGATAGCGAAGAAAAAGAAGAATTTCTCCCATTAATTATTGATTTGGGGAATAATTATTTTCGATTAGGGCGAGCAGGTAAAGACTTTCCAGAGATTATAGCACCTAGCGTTTATGTGGATAATACTGATTATCTTTTTTCGTCAGATGTGATCGATGGTCTTGAAGAAATATTCATTACTGAGAAGAATGCTGAAACCTACTTATTTGGGGATGAGGCTTTAAAATATTCCAATATCTTGAATCTTCATGAATTTAAAAAAGAAGGAAATTTCAACATTTTCATGAAATTTTTTTATTATCATTATAAACAATTAAAAATATCTGCAGAAAATCAATTTAAACAACCTATTATTATATTATCTCCATTTTTTACATCTGAATTAGAAAAAACGAAGCTAAAGGATATTTTCTTCAATGTTTTTGATTTTCCCTCTTTATTATTTTTGCCCGACAGTCAAGGAATATTATCGATATTACAAAAATCTAGTGGTGTCATTATAAATTTAGGTGAAGTATATACTTCTATTACTACATTTTTCCATGGATTCTCAAATGAATTAGCAAGAGATACTTACCCCATCGCAGGTAAAGAATTAACAAGTTATCTCCTTAATTTGATTTTAACAAGAAGAGGTTCTGGAAAAATAGAATATCTTGATATAAAAATAGCGAAGGAAATCAAAGAAAAATCATCATTATGTATTTTTGATACAGAAGGGGAAGTAAAACGTATAAAAGATGGCTTCACCAAATATAATCGAACTATAGATTTACCGGATGATTCATCATTAGAAATTAATTCAGAGAGATTCATGCTTGTTGAACCTTTATTCAATCCTTCACTAATTCATATCGATTATATAGGATTACCTGAGGCAATATCAAAAATTATAAAAGTTTGGGAGCGAGAAAATTGGGAAGATTTAATACCTAATATAATTCTTGCTGGTGGTGGAAGTTTAATACCAGGATTAGATAAAAAATTAAAGTTTGAGATCTCAAAATTTTTTTCTAATAGATTAAGAGAGAAAATTAATGTTATTGCAGCCTCAGGAAGGGAAAATATCAGCTGGATTGGAACCTCTGTTTTATGGGCACAGGGTAAATTAAAAAAGGGGTGGATTAATAATCCAAATCCAAAAGCATCAGAAGATGAACAAAAAATAGAAAGTGATAATCAACCTAATAGTTAATAAAATTATAGGTGTCTTGTATTTATGAGTGTTAATATAGATTTAAAAAAAGAATTTTTGAATAACTTCCAAAATAAAATCATAACTGTTCGTAAACTACTTTTTGCTGGCAATCATAAATGGTCCGAAAAATTGCTCGATAATTTAAGTTATGACATAAAGAAGAACGACTGGTTAGATCTGCAAAAAAAGCATCAATTAATAATGATTATTACAAACTCTTGGTGGATTTATTTAAATTCTCTGAGAAAATATAAAGAAGGTAAAGTTGATATTGATTTAATTAGGTATATTGATGCCTACAAGAGATTTCTTTCATTCTTATCTAAATTAGATGATTTTTACTTATTTAATAATTTCAGTACAAATCTTCTAAAACAATTTTTAAAAATGGAAGATTTATCTCAAAATGGGATAACAAAATTTATAAATTCCTTTTGCGCGAAGGTGATTGAAAGAAATGATTATCAGAGATTATTAGAATTACAAATTTTACTAATTTTTTTAAGGAAATCAATTGTTCCTTCAGAGTATTTTCAATTAAGTATGGAAATCTTAGGTAAAACCGTATTTAAATTAGAGCCAAGCAAAAGATCTATGTTTATTTATATTTTATTCGAAAATGTGTGTTTAGAATATAAATTGATGGAGAATTCTTCGGAATTTGTTAAGACTATAAGCAGAATATTGTTAATTCGACTTCCAGGTAATTTAAAAAATGAACTTAGCAGTATGAATAGAATTTCGATAAATGAGAGAAGTTTTAATCCCTATTTAGTAGATCTTGAAGAATTAATATCTTATTTAAACAATATTGGTGAATACGCTTGGATTATCGTATTTATCCGAAACATTTTTTTAAAAATTCAAGAATACAAATCTTTTGGAGAAGCTGTTACCTATATAAGAAAATATATTGATTTTTCAGTTAGAAGAAATCGTTTTGATATTGCCTTTGGCATCTACGACTTCTTAGAAGATCTCTTTATATATCAGACTGATTTATCATACGACAACATACTCATTGAGCTTTGGGTTGAAGCTTGTAAAAAATTTGTTGATATGAAAGAGAAAAAATATTTGCTTCAGTCCTTAGAAAAATTAAATAATCATTTGAAGCTTCCACAGACAAGTTCTGAGATTTATCATTATTTTTACACAAGTAATATACTTTGGCAATTTAAATCAATGTTCTTCTCTTTAGAACAGCGAGATTTTTGGAAAATGATGTTTTTTCGTGCTCTATTTGAAGAAAAAAATTTTATTATCGCCCAAAAAATAATTCCCTATTTAGAGGAGGATTTTAACAGAGTTTTGACAGATGTAGAATCATTATACAGTGAAGTGGAAACTTTACAAAACCAAATATATTCATTTAAAGATTATGATAATACTCCAAAATCTTTTCATGAAGATTTTGCAATAAAACAAATGATGATAAGAATCAATTCTAAAGGGCAAATCTCTTATAAAATGATTTCTATTGATAAAGAGATAGTTGAAGGTACAATCTCTAATGAATTTTGGAATGATACCCAAATTCTAGAAATTTATAATGAACTTTTCTATGAATCTGAAGAGCGAAAATATTCTTTCAGTTTGAAAGAATTTGGTGAATTATTATACCTATTTTTGCCTAAGTTAATTCGAGACTTTTTTAAGTCCTTTAAAACTGAAAATTTAAATTTTATACCTCAAATCTATTTTATCTTAGACAGTATGACCATTCCCTTTGACTTAATATACGACAACAATTTTTTCTTATTAAAATATTCAAGTGGATATAAAATCGGAGAAATTCCCCTTGGAGGAATTCCTTTTGAGGAAAAAACTTCACCGATCTCTAAAAGTGAATCTTCAAATGATAATTATAATGTATTGATTATTGACGCTATAAATTCTACAGATCCGATGAAATGGAATGAAAACAAAAAACAAAAAGAATTGATCTTTCCTTTTCCAGCTGGTTCTGACGAATTAAATTTTATCATAAATTTTTTAAGTGGAAGAGCTGATATTAATCAAATAAACGCATTAAACGGAATAAACTCTACTCGGGATAATATATTATTGAATCTGTCGAAGGAAGTATTCAATATTATTATTTTTGTGGGTAATATTTTTTATTCTAGATGGAGTCCTAAAAATAGTTTTTTCCTCACTAATGATAATCAAATAATAACATGTAGTGAAATCAGTAGAATAATAAGTCAGAATGATTCCAAAATTCAACCCTTTTTGTTTTTTAATACTCAAATCTATGATACTGAAGGTAATAAGCAGAAGAACGTTTTAAAAACATTTGGAGAAATCGTTTATCAATTTGATTTTAGAAAAATTACTGGTATATTAACTCGTAATTTTCCTTTATTCAACCCATCAACTAAAGAGATTTGTGCAATTTTCTTTAATAATTTATTGAACAAAATTAATCAGGGAGCTTCACTGCTAAAAGCTCGCCAACAATGTATAGCTAATAAAATTGAAAAGATTGTAGGGCAATCGAGACCGGACTCAACTTCTTTAAAGGGTACTAAGAAAATTGACTTACGCAGTAGTTTAGCGATATCAAGTTTTTTACTCTTTGGAAAGCCATGGAGAAAAATTTAATTTCGAAGTTTTATTTTTCATATTAAGAAATAGCAATATATAAAAAATAGTAATATACATAATTTGTAATAACTAATAAAAAAGAGTTGATGTTAAGTGTCAGAACGGTTAATTGAATTACGTGTCGAGAATAAACGCTTAAAAGAACAAATCATCAACTTGGAAGACAAAATTATGGCATTAGTGGGGATGGTAAATATTGAATCTTCTGGAGATGCTGATAGGAAAAATGTGTTAAATGATCTTTTGATCAATCTAATTAATTCTACAAAAGAACAATTGAATATTGTAACACCGAAATTTGATAGTTTTTATGTCAATGAATTAAAAAATTTAGTTAAAAGAGAGATCCCTGTATTAGTAATTACTACCGATAGGGGAGCATATTCAAAAAAGGAAGTTATAATTTATGATGATTTAAAAAACACCCAAGGAATTAGTGTGATAAATAAACCCAAAATAAAATTATTATTGGCATTCAACACTGAACAAGCTGTTTATTCAGGAGGATTTTTAGATAAGGAAGAGCTGTCTAAGTCAATTTTAGTTGTTACAACAGTAAAGGAAAAATCCAAGTTAAGGTTAATTGCTGAGATCTTCACTTCGATGCTTCCAACATTTATGAGAAAGTGAGCTCTTTTTTTCAATTTTTAAATATTTAACGCAGTAAATTAATAACACTTCAATTTTAAAGTAACAACCATTAAAGTAGTAATCTATGGCAGAAAATATTAGACTTTTAGATTCTCAGATAATTTTAGAGATATTTGGTTTAAATTCTGATATCTATGCTGAATCAGTGAAATTTTTCAAAGAAAAAATTAAAGTAAGCGAGAATTATGAGAAATTTTTTAAAGAATGGAAAGAAATCTTCGAGAAAATTTATGGAAAAAAAATGTTTTTAGATTTTTTCATAAATCATACATATTTCGCTCAAATTTTAAAAATTTTATTGATTACAAAATTAGGAACTATCAGCTCTCTGAATTTTGAAGAAATATACAAAGATTATATTACAATAAATCTGAAAGATTTAAAGTTACTCGAATTTGATTATTATTCTTGGACACATTTTAGTAAAGATTTATTTAAGGTAATTTATACGAAAATTGGCAATACTAAATGCACTAAAGAGGACTTATTTAGCAATTTATATCAGCAGATCTTCATTTCGGATGTCAGACATAAAATAGGTGAATTTTTCACACCTTCAACTCTAGTTCAGAGAATGGTAGATGATATTTACATATTTGGATTAAAGATCTTAGACCCTTCATGTGGTTCTGGCAACTTTTTAGTTAGTATAATGAATAAAATTATCGATTCCTCAAAATCATTACAGCTGAAATACAAAGCAATCTTAAATGTATACGGTTTTGATATCAATCCTTTAGCTATTATTACTACAAAAATTAATATATTTTTACTATTGTTAGAATATTTTAATATTGAGAAATCTCTATTACCCAATCTTAATATTTTCTTAATTGATTCACTATTTCCAGAATCTTATGAAAAAAATACAAATATCAATATTAAAAATCTCTATAATTCATTTGATTTAGTGATTGGCAATCCTCCATGGCTAACCTATAAAGATTTATATAATAAGGATTACCAGATTAAAATTAGAGAGCTTTCAGGTAAATTAGAGATTAAACCCCTAAGTCAATTTATCACACATATAGAATTAGCTGCTGTTTTCTTTTATGCTATACCCTTAAAATTTTTGAAACTTAATGGCATTATATTTTTCGCTATGCCTAAAAGTGTACTTAACGGAGATCACTGTTATAAATTTAGAGCTTTTTCAATCTTTAATAAAAATTTAGAAATCTGGGATTTTCCTAATTATTACTTTTTTAATGTAAACCATATTTGCCTGAAAGCGGAGTACATCGGTAAAGTAAAAAAAATCTCAATTAATGATAAATTTCCAATAAAAACTAAAATTTTTAATAATAACTTAGAATTAATAGAAGAAACAATTTACTCAAGCCTGAAAATTCATGAAAATGGAGCTAAACTAATATTACCTCATCATGAAGCAAGTATGATAGATAAACTCAAGAAAAGCTCATATAAAAATAAATTCTTTCAAGGAGCTACATTAGTTCCTAGATCCCTTATATTTTTCCAAATAGAAGAAAAAATCAATGGGAATTTCTTAATTTCCTCTGATTCAGATGTAAGTGCAAGAGCAAAAAAAGAATGGGAATATTCTTTTCAAAATATTGAAATAGAACGAAAATTTCAATTTAAAACTTTTCTAAATAAAGATCTCATTCCCTTCTTTTTGAAAAGGAAAAGAAATGTTTTTCTTCCTGTAAATGAACAATTCGATCTCGATCTTAAGTTTCTTCAAAAACACCCAAATGCTTTAGCTTTTTATAAAGATATAAATGGATTTTATCAAAATCATAAAAAAAAAACTAGTAATATAAATACTTTATTTGCGAACTTAAATTTTTGGAATAAATTGAAAAAACAAGAAAATAATAAATCTTTCATTATTGTTTATAATGCCAGTGGTTCGAATTTAAAAGCTGCGGTGATAAATAATCAAATACAAAAAATTATTATTGGTTCTGAGAATTATTACTACTCTACTAATTCAGAAAACGAAGCATATTACTTATCAGCGATTTTAAATTCTCCATCCCTTTCAAGAAATATAAAACTAATAAAGAGTTCAAGACACATCCATAAAAGACCATTCATGTTCCCAATTCCAATTTATAATAAAAGTAATATAACTCATAAAAAATTAGCTAAGAAAGGAAAAAAATATCAAACTATTACCCAAGATTTATTTTTAAATAATCCTAAAATAACCTCCGAAAAAGTAAGAATAATTATTCACTATAAATTATTAAAAATACAAAAATTGATTGAAGAGATAATTTTTCTATAAATATACGGAAGGCTATTAGAAAACTTTTTCTTTATTGAAGAGTTTTATCTAATTGTTGAATAGTGTGAAACAAGAAGAATTAAGTTTGTGAATTTTATTGAATTTTTCTCAATTAGGAATTAGCGAAGGAAATGTTTCTTCGCTAAAACAACATATGAATATATCGGAGCCTACTCCGGTACAAAAAAAAGCCATTCCCTTCATACTAAAAGGTCAGCATATTATGGCCCAAGCTAAAACGGGAACTGGTAAGACTCTTGCCTTTGTTTTACCCATAATTGAAAAATTATCGTTTCAAAATAATGAAGCGTTGATTTTGGTACCAACACGAGAACTAGCAAAACAAGTAGAAGCCGTAATCAAGGATTTAAGAAATCCTAAAGTTAAATCGATGACTATATATGGCGGCGTGTCTATTAACGACCAGATTAGAAAATTAGAGCGAGGTGTCCACATTATTGTAGGGACTCCCGGTCGAATTATTGATCTTTATAAGAGAAGCCATTTAAGTTTCCATAATATAAAATTCGCAGTTTTAGATGAAGCTGACAGATTGTGGGACATGGGTTTCGCTCCAGATGTGAAGTATATCTTAGATTCAATATCAAGATCTCTAAGAAAAAATGATAAATATCAATTTATGCTTTTCTCTGCGACCTTGGATAACGATATTCGTCAAGTAGTTAAAAAATTTACAGGAAATAAATTCCAATTTTTGAACTTGAGCCGAGATAGCCTTACAGTTGGAAGTACTCGCCAATTCTATTATCTTATAGAATTCTACTCACAAAAGCTTTCTACATTTATCAGAGTATTGAAAAAAGAAAGACCTAAAAGTGCTTTAATTTTTGTCAATACCAAAAAAACCGCATCATGGTTGCATGATAATTTAAAAAAAAGAAAAGATGTACACTATAAGATAGGGATTATCTCAGGAAGCTTATCTCAATTCCAACGAGAAAAAATCCTAAAACAATATCGCGAAAAACAAATTCAATTACTTATTGCGACCGACGTTGCTGCGAGGGGACTTGACATTGATGATATTTCTCACGTGTTTAATTATGACGTACCTAAATATCCAGAGAATTACATTCATCGAATAGGGCGCACTTCCAGAATGGGTAAGAGAGGGGTGGCAATTACTCTATGTTTAAAAGATGAATATGAATATCTATGCCATATTGAAGGTCTAATAGATAAAGAAATTAGATTAAAAACATTATATAATAAAGAGCAAACGAAATATCATAATCCATTTTATTAGGAATAATGTCTAAGAGAATTTTTGTTTCCAGCTCTCCAAGTCGGCTACAAAATCCTGTTTTATTTTATCTTCTAATAGATCTCGTATAGATCTTAATTTACTTATCCATTGCCTTATAGCATTTGCGGCTACTGCTCCATGTGATAGTAAAACGACATCAGCAATTTCCTGTAATTCACTACTCAATTCATTACCTTTAAGAGTTGCAGTATTCTGTATTAAATTATTGAATTTACTTCTTAGCCCACCCTCATCACCACTAACAACACCATTAGCCTCCTCAGAAACCCCAATTGAGGAAGCAAAATCCAATTTAATATCATCCTCTTCTCCAGAATATTTCTGCTTCCATTTTAAAAATTCTAATTCAAAATCGTCTTTAATTTCACTTTCAAGAGGTTTTCTAATCATTCGAAGTTTGCTTACCCAATCTTTAAGACCCTTTAAAGCCATTGAATACCCTTCAGTTTCTAAGATAATATCCATTATATTTTGTAAAACCTTACTTATTTCAACTCCAGTCATACTTCCTAAATTTGTTTGGATGCTATCAAAAAATTCTTTCATTTTTATTTCAGAATCTATTTCAATTGAATCTTCACTAGGAGAAGACTCCTCCTCAGCTGAAAATTGTGTTTGCGCTAATCCATGGCTTATATATCCCTCATCTAAAATAGCTATTGTATCTTCATTTTTTCCAGGAGCTTGATGTAATAGCCCCCATTTCCAATTTAGAAAATCCTTCCTAATTTTTTCTTTAAATGGGTCTTCTAACGTCTTATCAACGGTAGATAATTTTTTTTTCCAATCAACAATATATGAATGTCCTTGTAATTTTAATATAACTTCAATAAATTTATCAATTTGTTCAACTATCTCTATGCCTTTAAGATTATCTATTTTCTCAAGAAAAATATCGAATAAATTATTAATCATGTCTGGATCGATTGCTTCAATTTCTCTCTCTTCAGAGATTAATTCTTCAGTTTCACCTTTAATTTCTCCCTCCATTGTTGGTGGTCTAAATTCTGGAGCGTCTATTAATTCTAAGGTAGATAATTCGCTATTCAGTCTAATAAGTTCCTCAAGTACGTATTCTTTCATCTCATCATCTAAAGGAGAGTTTATTTTTTCCAATTTTCCATACAATAATTTAATTTCTAATATATTGAGAGATATTCCATCTTTTTCAAATATAATATCCAGTAAGTTTTTCAATCTCTTACCCATCTTCTTACCAGAGTAATCATTTATATTTTCTATAATTTCATTAAAACCATTTTTGATTTGAATTTCTTTAGGTGGTTTTGCTTCTAAACTTATTTTTGAAATGTGCGGATACAAAGCTTCGATTAATGGTTTAAAATTAGTTAAAAAACCAGTTATTTCAAATGAAGTTTCCATGGGGGCTTTTTGACCAATTCCAAATATTAAATATGAATTATCTCCAACTATTCCAATTATTTTATTTTTTTTTATCTGCAAATATTCAATATGGTCATTCTTTTTAAATGCACGAGCATGCTTATTATCATGAGGTTCCGAGGAAATTATTTTTATTTTTAGTCCGTTTGAGGATACTTTCACATCAGAGACTTTTTCTTCAGAAGTGGGTTCTTTAGAATCACCTTCTTCTTTATCCACTGGTTTTTCTTCTTTCTTCTGAACTTTCGAGTATTCTATTTTCCATTTTTCAATAGCTTCTAAAAGCAAATATTGAGTGTTTGAATCTAAATGTTTTCTGATAACTAATAACCTGTTTAACCAACCCTGTATAGGTTCAATTATAACTGATTCTGGGTTGACTTCTGCGATTAAACCTAATAATTCAGCGATATTATGGCTTAATTCAAATCCTTTAAGCTCTGACACCTTTTTACCCATTTTATCAAGAAAATCTTCCACCTCTTTTTTCTTTTTTTTAATTATTGAAGGACCGGAAGGTTTTTTCGGTTTCTTTTTCCTAGAGGCTGCTTTTGGGGTTGTTTTTTCTAAACTAATATCTACAGAATAGTCTAAATTAAATTTTTCTAAAGGTATAAAATTTTCAATTTTAGGAACAATTATAATTATCTCTTTTTTACATTCATCTACCAAAAAAGAAATTACTTCCTTAATCTTTTCATAACTATTGACATTCCAAAATTTATCTAATGAAATCTTATTCTTACTAATATAATCTGTTAGAA
>LAZR01002382.1_pt1 | contig 10960 bp, 11 predicted proteins | sample 329461 | NCBI WGS metagenome assembly LAZR01 (sample SAMN03002196, study PRJNA259156) | marine sediment metagenome | biome: sea floor; feature: Hydrothermal impacted sediments; material: marine sediment; isolation source: Loki non-amplified sample from Loki's castle hydrothermal vent sediment ...
CAACGCTGTTTGGAACGGCATCAAGGTGGAGATCGAGCTCGTGCTCGGTGCGATCAAGGACCTCATTTGGACACAGCTGACGACTATCGTCGACATCTTCGTCGACATCTTCGGCAGCATCCCTGGCGAGCTGCTGAAGCTGGCTAGGGGTATGTGGAAGGCGGCTGAGGGGCTGGGCAAGGCTTTCGGCAAGCGTATCGTTGAGTGGTTCAACTGGGTGGCCGGGATGTTCGTCAGCATCATCCGCAGCATTCCTGGCCACGCGGCGAACCTTGCGGGAGCTATGTGGGGTGCGGCCCAGTCCCTGGGTAGCTCCTTCGCCGGTCGCATCGTTGAGTGGTTCAACGGTGCGGTAGGCCAGTTCATAGGTATCATCCGCAGCATTCCTGGCCACGCGGCGAACCTTGCGGGAGCTATGTGGGGTGCGGCCCAGACGCTTGGTAGTTCCTTCTACAACCGCATCACAGAGTGGCTTAACTGGACGGTCACCACGTTCATCAACATCATCGGGAGCATTCCTGGCCACGCGGCGAACCTTGCGGGAGCTATGTGGGCCGCGGGGCTGGGACTTGGTAAGAGCCTCGCCAACGGCCTCATCGCCGGACTGCGCATTCTCGTGTCGGCCATCAACAAGATCAAGTGGTCGAAGATCAACATGCCGTCCCCGATTCCGGACATCCCCGGCTTCGGCGGCCTGAACCTACCGCTGCCACCGTTCCTCGCCAAGGGTGCGCTGAACATAGCTGAGGACACGCTAGCACGACTTCACAAGGGCGAGATGGTTATCCCGCGCGCGTTTGCTGACTCACTACGTTCGGCGCTTACGACAGCTCGATCGCCGGCAGCGACGGGTGGCGGCTCGTTCAACTTCTACGGCGACATCAACTTGAGCGGTAGGGCAACGAAGGCGGATGCACGTGAGCTTGTCGACATGGTAGAATCCGAGTGGCGATCGCGCAGAAGGAGAGGACGATAATGGCCGCAGGAGACATCTTCGCAGACCAGCAGGACATCGCAAATACCGCGTTCTTGACCGTCAGGCCGGTTGCTGGCAAAGAGGCTGTGGTACACAACCTCTTCTATGGCGCCAGCGTGGAGGTCTACCGAGTGACTGGGGCCCTCGTGACGGAGGTCGTTGCTGCCACAGGCGCCCTCGGCAACACCCCAGGCACCTTCCACGTCGACAGCACCTACTACATCAAGGTGAAGAACGTGAGCGGCAGTAACGCCGAGCTCGGGTTTGACGGGGTCTACACGAAGTAACATGCCCTGGACCGAACGAGGCCAGTACGTCTTCGCGGGGTTGACTGACACCGGCATCCCGCGAACGCAGCCCCTCACCGCTGAGGGGCACGCGGTGTTTGATGCCGCCTCGCCGTGGCCACAAGCACCGAAGCTCACGCTGCTCGCCGACCTGGACAACGATGGCGACTTCGAGGTCGACCTCAGCCCGTATCTCTTGGGGGCTGAGGTGGAGCTAGGTCGTGACAGAGCACTCGATAGCTTCGGTCCTCGGTCGGCGGAGTTCATACTCGATAACGAGGACGGTCAGTTCTCGCCACGCAACGTGGACTCGCCCTATTACCCGAACCTAAAGGGAGGACGCAAGGTTCGTCACCTCGCATCCATGGCGATGCGGGGCATGAAGAACCTGTCGGACAACCCCAGCGCTGAATATGACATCGAAGGTAACGTCGCTGCCGGTGGTGCCTCACTAGCCCGGGATCCTGCTGGGTTCATTGACGACTTCGACATCGACACGAGCGCTCTGTACACCTCCGGTGGTGACGTTGCTGCCACGTGGACTTGGTTGCCAGAGTACTCGGCGCTGAAGGCTGTGGGTGGTACTCAGGCAACGCTTATACGTGACGGCATTAGCCTCCAGGACGTCGAGATCGAGGCCGAGATCGAGCACTCGCACAACCTAGGTCTCATTCTGCGTTACCAGGACAATGACAACTACTACATGTTGGCTGCGCCCGACGATTCTGGTGCTGGGAACAACCTTAATTTGTACAGCCGTGTAGCAGGTGTCTTTAACAGTCTCGGCGTGAGCCACTTGAATTGGGCGCGGGGGGTACGTCATCGCGTTCAGTTCCGCATTGTGGGCTCAGCGCTTACCGTGCGGTTTGACGATTGGCTTGTGATGGATATCGTAGATACTGATATTGGCACTGCGGGAGGTGTAGGACTACGGCACCTTTCCGCCACGGAAGAGTCCTACGTCCACCGCATCGAGGTCAAGGAGCGACCCGAGGTCGCCGCTCGTGCTCGGTACGGCAGAGCAGCCGTGAAGGCTACGACAACAAACGCCGATGGCGATGGTGTTATTCATCAGCAGCGCGCAGGTACTCGGTTCCCTGTCGCTCCCGGAGTTGACTACGCCGCACAAGTCTCGGTGGTCGCCACGTCGGCGAAGGCGCTTGAGTTCCTGGTACACTGGTACAACGCTGCGGCCGGACTGATCTCATCGGACAGCATCCCGTTCATTGCAGGTACTGGTGACGACTGGGCCGAGGTATCGCTTACGGCAACGGCTCCCGATACGGCTCGAACTGCCGAGCTATCGGTTGTCACCGACGGCGCGCAGGGCGTCTTCGACTTCTGGTGCGACGGTTGGGCCTTGTACGACAGTCCATACGTCGAGCCGTACTGCGATGGTGATCAGGGCGGGGCGGAATGGCTAACAGTTGGTGCTGGACCGTCAGCACCTCACATGGGTAGCCAATCGTATAGGCCTCTAAATCCAACGGCGACGAAGTTCACTGGTGCGATGCGCGAGTTCGGTCTGAGTCGTGGTGACGACCCGAAGGAGCTTTCGCTGTCTTGCTCGGGCGATGTAGAACGCTTTGTGAACACCTCCATCTCGGCGGGACCGTTTATGGCGTTTGACTTCGCTAGTTCTAAGATGAGGCCCGCTTGGGTGTACAACCGGCTGCTTGACCTTCTTGAAAAGGGAGAGCTGCTGTCCAATACCGCCTTGCGGGCTGTTTGGACAGCTGGATGGGTTGGTGTCAACGCTTTCAGCGTAACCCACACAAAGGCATTCTTTGACCGCGCCCTCGAAGCCGGAGCGTTTATGTGGGTCGACTTGCACCACCCGAACGACGCTGGCTCAGGTGCTCGCCTTGATGTAACGTCGCTCACTGAGGGCGGGAAGAGCTTCCGGTTCGCGGCGTTCCTCGGTGTTCACGATATAGTGTTCCACGCTACCCCAGCCGGCTACGACATCAAAGTCCAGTTGCGTGACACCAACGGTGTTGTTGCTTCGGCCGTTGTGACTCTCCCGGACACAGCGTTTGAGTGGGTGTACGTTGAGGTGGAGGGCACTTATACTGCCGGAGCCGCCAACCGCTACGTCGAGATCCTAGCCGATGGTGCGGAGTGGAGTGATGGCGACGACAACGTGTTCAAGATCGCAGCGTTCCACCTCGTTCCTCGCAAGAACGCTGTCAGACGTGAGATGCGCGGCATTTTCTGGGAGGCAATGAACCTTGTGTACCTCAGTGGCTACAACAGAAGTGGGCAAGTACTCGTCGACGAGCTTCTCAGGAGCAGCGGCGCCTGGGTTCTCGAGAACGGGGAGGGGCACCTTGTGGCGGAGGACTTCTCGACTCGTTGGCCCAACAAGCGACCTCTCGTTCGCCTGAGTGACGCCCTCGACGGCTTTGGGTACACGACGGACGGCTACCAGGAGAACGTTACAGGACTATACAACATGCTGCGCATCGGCAGCTATGGCGATTTGGACCTCTTGGCGTCACGACCATCAGACATGATTGTTTGGCAAGCAGAGGGCGACATTACCGTCCTACCTGGCGAACGACGCGTTCTTCGAACCCCCTTCATCACTGAGGGCGAGGGCACGACCGTAGCATTCCTCCTAGGGCTGGCATACAGCATACCAGCAGGCTCGCTGGTTGCCGACAGTACGATGGGAAACATCGCCACTCCCTATGTACTGAACTACGGCGACTACGCTGAGATCGTCCTCGTAGGGCATGCCACCAATGGGGCCACGGTCCGGGATCTCCGGATTGGATCGGGCTCCAGTGGTGCCATCTCGCCCGGGGCTGTGCGTGAGTGTTCGGAGACAGTGTACTTTGAGTACGATGCCCGTAATAGTGGTGGATGGCTCGACGAGGATATACGCATCCTACCTTTAGAGATGGCGGCTCAGGGCTACAAGACTGAACTGATGAGTTTGGTTGGTCATTGGGCAGGTACGAAATACGGATCGGGGCCAGTACTGCTCGACGTCGCGTTTAGTGGAAGCAGCCTTGCCAAGCAACTCGAGGTCCTCTTTCGGGAGCCCAGCGACACTGTCTGGCTCAAGCACAAGACGGGCCAAGGAGCGTTCTACCTCGACTCGCTGTTCTTCATTGAGGGCATGAAGTTTAGCTTTGCACCAGGCGCGATCCCACTCGCAGTTTGGCACCTGGAGGAGGCATAATGGGTGGTTTCAGAGCCAATCCGATTCCAGGACTGCCTCGTGTCATTGGCGAGATCCCCACCCGGAGGTCTAGGATATCGCATCCACCTGCTGTGCACGCGAGACGTACCGGTGCACAAAACGTGGCCTACAATACCTGGGTGACGGTGGAGCTCAATGCCTCAGACCTCTTCGACACCGACTCCATGCACGACCCTGGGTCCAACAATACGCGTGTGTACGCGATGACGCCGGGTATATATCATATCAACGGCTGGATTTCCTGGGTTCTGGAATCCTCTGGCCTACGCTCCATCCGTATTATGCGCAACGGTGTCTCGCTGGTAAGGCAAGTCTCAGAGCAGGCGACACTGGCGATTGTGGGAAACGACATGGAAGTTAACGTGCACTACAACCTCGCGGCCGGCGAGTACGTGGAGCTTGAGGGATACCAGACCAGAAGTGGGGGAGGTAGCCTGAATATGAATACCATGGCTCTTTCGATGGTTTTCGTAGCCCCGACACCGTTGACGTAGGAGCTTAGTGGCTAGGACGTTCGGATACTCCGGCCCGTTTCATTGCTAGACGATGTAGCAGCTTGACGCTCTTTCCCTGACCCATTCGCCGCCTGCGCGTCTCGCGCTTATGCTCACGACGCTCAGCCCGGGTCTTGTTCGCGTAGTCCCAATGGTGGCTCACCGTACATGTTCAGCACTGCGTCGTCGTTCGAGCTCGTTCCCTCGGCGCTTCCGCGCGCTGTGCGTTGACTGCCGACGAAAGTGCAATCGGCGGGAGCCCTCCTTGACAACGGCCACTGACCGCTTCGAGAAGCTCCTCAGCATCGCGTCGAAGCTGTGGAACTCCTCAGGCGTGACGAACGGGTCGTAATCACGGGGTGCCTTAGCCACTTGCCGAACTCCTTGACGCTACCTTACCGGTTGGCTTGAACTGCTGCACGTACTCCACCTGCTTAGCGGTGATCCCCTTCTCGGCGTCAGGCATCAGGCTGGCGAGTTTCAGGCTGTTCTTGATATCGCGGCCGGTCATCCCAGGGTTCGCTGCCGTGACGTTGGCGATCACCTTGTCGCTGATCTTGAGGTCCGAGACGTTGGCCAGAATGCGCCAGATCTTCGCGGCGTCCTCGACGCAAGGCGATTCGTAGACGAGTCGAGCGATGCACCGACTCGCGATCGCGTCGTCCACGTCTTCAGGCCGGTTGGTTGTGAGGAATAGGACCGTGCCCTGGTACTCAAGCACCCGGAGGAAGACGCCGACGATGGCGTTCTGCTGCATGTTGTTGCCGCGTTCATGGACGTAGACGTCAGCCTCGTCCAGTAGCATCACAGCGTTCCAGCGCTTCGCTCTTGTGAAGACGTTCATCAGCTCGGCTTCGAGGTGGTCGGGGTCTGTACCGAGTTGCGAGCACTGCACCGAGTACAGCGCACGCTGTTCGCTCTCGGCGTAGACCTCAGCGGTGAGAGTCTTCCCTACGCCTGGCATGCCAGTTAGTAGCACGACCGCGCCACCGCCCTTGCCCTTCACGATATCCTGGAACATGCCGCCCTTCGTCTCGATCAGCAGCTGTACCAGCATCTTTTGCTCAGGCGGAAGTACGAGCTTGTCGGACAGGCTCTCGTCGTAGATGTATTCCTCGAGCTGGTCGACGTGTGCACGGAGACGAAGGTGCTTCGCGAGGTGGAACACGATCAGCCATGGGTGGATTGGGACCTCGATGTCAGCGACTTCGAGATCGCCCGCCTTCTCTTCATCCGCGAGGTTGTCTACGTCGTCGCTCAGGTCCTCGTCGGTCTCAGGGTCATACTTCGACTTGGCTGCGATGCGCGGCCAGTAGTAGGGGCTCAGGTGGGTGCGATGGTCGCGTTCCTGGCGCTCACCCTCCTCACGGAAGACATCGATCACGGCGCGACCGGACTCGCCATCCTCGTTGTTGAGCATTACCGTGGAATGCGCGTACCGCTCTTGGCTTCTGGAAGGCCCACACACCCAGAACTGCTTACCGATCTGCCCAGCAACGCGGACGTACCGCTCAGTGGTCTTGAGATACTCAGCGCGCAGCTCTTCGGTCTCGGGCAAATAGCCCTTCTCAGCGAGCGCCCGTGCGACTGAGACTCCGCGGACGTCGTCCGCGTAGAAGGTCACTGATGTGGAGGTCTGACCGCCCACCTCCTCATAGGCGAGGGACATCGTCACCTGCGCCGGTGACCGTGATCGGTGCGACGACTCGGCGACTGGTGGGTGGTACTCGATCTCGGAGACATAGAAGCAGAGCATCGCGCCCTCGGTGTGCCGCTTGTAGACCCGGTGCCCTTCGATCGGCAGGAGATACTGTTGGAGCAACGTCTCGAATTGCCGGACGGTGCGGGCACGCATCTTCGAGGCGCCCGACTCAAGCACCTTCCTCCATGCCTGAACGTCGCGGAGCAGAACTCCAACGCCGCGAACACCCTTCTTGCTCTCGAACAGCGCCTCGAGATCGTCGAGCTTCCTGGTCGAGAGCTCGCCTAGGTTGATCACCTGCTCGTCGCGCCAGGACTCCCACGACTTCTCAGAGACGCTGTAGGGCACGAACGCCTTGTAGCCAAAGCGTTGTGCGATGGGTCTGCGTATGATGATGTCCAACTAGATCACCTCTTCCTACTAGTCCTCTACCCATGTAACAAAGGCACACGCCGGAGCGTGTGCCTCGGCGTGTGCGGGACAGGGAAGGGGAACGTGGTGTTTACAGAGCTATGTCCGGTGGCGGCTTCAGGCCGTCAGGGTCGGCGAGGGGTTCCGGCCGCTTGCGCTCAGCGAACCAGAAGCCCAGCACTAGCAGGGTGGGGCCTTCAATGATCGCCACTGCTTGGAAGATGTACTCCCGTGCGCCTTCCATGAAGACGCCGAGGTACAGCAGTCCAAGGTTGGCGGCAATGAACGCCACCAGTGCTAAGGGTCGCGTGCTACCTCGCAGTAGCTTGAGGATTGAGTCTACCATGTCCTGTCCTCCTTTTGCACTGCACTATACTCCACTCTCGTCGACTTCGATCCATGCGCTGCTCCAAATCTCAGGGAGCCCACGGTACTTCTCGTGGTGGTCGAGACCATAGCCCACAACGAACGTATCGCTCTCGAGCACGAAGCCGGTGAGGACCTCGTGGCGCCTGCCACGGGTCAGCAGCGCGCACACAATAACCTTCTTCGCACCTCGTTCTAGGAAGTGCGAGCGGAGCCTCGCGATTGTGCGGCCGGAGTCGACGATGTCCTCGACGAGAATGATCGTGCGGCCAGCGATGTCGGCCCGCACGTCCTGACGGAGCTCAACGCGACCGCTCGACACGGTGCTGGGGCCGTAGCTGCTGGCAATGATGAAGTCGACCTCGATATGGCATCGGATGTGTCGAACGAGGTCTGCGAGGAAGATGAAGCTTCCCTTCAGGACGCCTACGACGAGTAGCGGAGTTCGATGGTCGTGGTAGGGTGTCACTTCGCTCCCGAGACGTCCGACCGCCTCGCGGATCTGGTCCGACGAGAACAGGATACGGTTTGGTACAAGTCGTCGCTGCACCATGTCTCCCTCTACCCCTCCGGCAGCTTCCCTGTCGACTTGCGTTCTGCGGCACTGAGCTTCGATTCTCTGGGGATTGGATGACTGCCTGTACCAGTCACCAGGACCGCTCTGTGGCACCGGTTCTCATCGATTGAATAAGCCCCGCCGTTTGGTTCTTTATTTCAGCGCTGGACCTGTTGACTTTGGTCTTCCTATCCCGTATGATATAGATGGAGGAGATGAGAGATGAAGGACAGGACAGAGAGCAAGATGCAGAAGAGCAAGTACATCTGCAGGCACTGCGAAGGCACCAAGATCAACAAGCGCACTGGCAAGCGCTGCAAGTACTGCAAGCGCTGCCAGTACTGTCGCGTGAACATGATTCACCGGGACCTCGCAGAGTGCCGCGAGTGCGCCAAGAAGTTCGGTCCCTCAACGCGAAGAGGTGGGAGATAGAGATGAAGACGAAGACGAAGACGTGGACGAGGAAGAGGTGCCGCGCTCTTGCGTCAAAGGCCATCACCTCCTCGCCAGTGCGTCGTGGACCGCGCGGAGGGCGATACCAGAACCGCATGGTCTGCATCGACTGCGATCACCTCATGTACGGTCACGGTCCAGCAGGCTGCGACGTCTGCCCCTGCACAGTTCAGAGGATGGTGTGACATGACAAGTCTCAATGCTATGTACACGTTCATGGACCGACACGCAAAGCACTACCCTCGTCGCGACTTCCAACGCTCGCGTGTCTACAAGTGGGAGCGACGTGAGCACCTAACTGCCCACTCCTCGGGAGAGCCAGAGATGACGCTCGAGGAGTGCGAGGTCTTGGTAGCCAAGCATTGGAGGCATTACCGATCAGAATTTGAGTCACCTCACATCAAGCCCGGTCGCGGTTGTCGCGATGCTCATGGGTCGTTCATGGAGCTCGTGCTGCCGAAGTGGGCACGGAGAAGGGTAACAGTCCTACACGAGCTAGCGCACGCCATCGCCACGACTCGCGCGCAGCACGGAGGAGCGTGGGTACGCGTGTTCTTCGAGCTGCTCGAGGTCGAGGGCATACGATCGTTCAGTGACCTCGCTACGTCAGCGCGGGCTGCCAAGATCAAGATCGCGCCGGCGTGTGCTTGCCCCGGACCGAAGCGTGCGAGGCAGACCGACGAAGAGAAGCGCGAGCAACGACGGAAGTGGGGCAAGGCCTACCGCGACCGGAAGAAGGCTCAGGGTAGGGAAGATGAGGAGTAGTATGACGACTCGTAGGACAACGATGCAGGAGACCATAGACGCCGCCCGGAGACCCATGACGATCGAAGAGGAGAGGGTTTACGCCAAGACGAACAGAGAGTGGCAGCCAGGAAGAGAACTAGGCCCCCAACCTATCCTAGACAGCCTGGTGGTGAAGGAGTGGTTGGACGGGGCCTATTCAATCCTAGTCGGTTGTTGGGTCTACCAGCGGAGACACAGCTTAGACAGGGACGCGTAGTGAACAACTTCTCGATCGAGGGCAGCATCCTTTCGCGGATTGATGGTCCGGCGGCAGTGGTTGGAATAGACGAGGTTGGTAATGGTGCTTGGGCCGGACCCGTCGTCGCCGGCGCTGTAGTGCTGCCACGCGGCAAGCTCACAGGCCTGTACGCTGAGATCAAGGACTCGAAGCGGGTGACAGCGTTGCGACGCGTTCAGCTTGCGTCGATGATCAAGAACGCGGCAACGGCGTACGCAATACGGGCCGCAACAGCGCATGAGATCGACACACGCGGACTCGCTTGGGCACGTGCGCGTGCAATCACTCTCGCGTTTGACGCGGTCGGTGGTGAGCTTCCGGCTGATTGTACGCTCGTGGCGATCCTCGATGGTCGCTGCCTTCGAGCCCTTGCGAGGAGGCTGCATCCCCAATCGATAGCGACGAACGGGGCAGACGACGTGAGCCTCTCAGTCGCTGCGGCCAGTATCATCGCGAAGGTCGCGCGCGACCACCTGATGCATGCGCACGACGAGTTCTGGCCGGGCTACGGCTGGCGCACGAACGTCGGGTATGGAACATCCGAGCATCGCAGAGCGTTGGCGCAACTTGGGCCGACAGCGATCCACCGAATGTCAGTGCGTCCCGTCGCGGCCGCTGTACGATGACGACAATCCACGTCGGGCCGGCTAAGTGTCGGCTCGTCGCTTCCACGCATGCACGTCTTGAGGTGAAGGACGCACTCTCGTTCCGCGTGAAGGGGTTCCAGTTCTCGCCAGCATACCGGAGTGGTCACTGGGACGGTAGACAAACGTTGTTGAGGCGGGATGGCACATTCCCATCCGGGCTGTTGAGCCTCGTCGAGAACACGCTCAGAGCGGCTGAGATCGGGTTCACGTGTGAGGCGCACGCGATGCCTGATGTTGTGCTCGACTCCACGCGTTGGCGACTGAAGATCGAGCTCCGTGATTACCAGGAGCAGGCAGTTGAGGCAGCGCTCAAAGGTCGACGTGGGATCTTTGCGATGGCGACTGGGACAGGGAAGACCGAAGTGATGATTGCGATCACTGCGGCGCTCGGGCTGAAGACGCTCGTGCTTGTGAACAACCGTGACCTGGCACTGCAGACGGCTAAGCGGTTCTCTGACCGGCTGGCCGGTGCAGAGGTTGGTGTGGTTGGGGCCGGACGACGGGAGCTCCGGGACATCACGATCGCGACCTTTCAGTCACTTCGCTCATGGATCCGGAGAGACGCGGAGACTGCGCTCGAAGTCTTGGAGACTTATGATGTGGTACACTCAGATGAATGCCACACACTCCCGGCGAAGACGTACGTTCCCGTCATCTTGAGCACCCCCGCGCAGTACCGGTTTGGCTGGAGCGCGACGCCGTTCAAGGAAGACGACAAGCGCGCAGAGTTGCAGCTGATTGGTGCGACTGGCCCCGTGTTAGTGACACTACAGCCGATAGAGGCGGTGCAGGCTGGAACAAGCGTTCCAACGTCTGTCACAATGCTCCAATGG
>LAZR01002383.1_pt1 | contig 10960 bp, 8 predicted proteins | sample 329461 | NCBI WGS metagenome assembly LAZR01 (sample SAMN03002196, study PRJNA259156) | marine sediment metagenome | biome: sea floor; feature: Hydrothermal impacted sediments; material: marine sediment; isolation source: Loki non-amplified sample from Loki's castle hydrothermal vent sediment ...
AATCAATATGTACCAAAGCTATCTCTTCAAATTCTTTTCTTTGTTTTTTCTTGTCTTTTAGCCCGCTCATATATTCCTTATAAAAAAAATCCTATTAAAATAATTATAATCTGTCAAATTATGTTTTGCCACTTATTTTTATATTTCCACTATCTTCTTTTGTCATCTTTGCAAGATGGCTTTTTTATAAGTATAAGAAGCTCTTCTCAAGCGCATCAGAAATATCGATTGATCCCATCCGCACGAAAAAGTTAACTCTGTGCTTAGGTACATGGTTTAGAATACATGCGGTGATGAACAAAGACTTTCTGGGGGGTTGTCAGTGGGACCGGTTAGAAATCAATGAAGCTTCTGATTGGGCATTAACTACGGGAATAGCAATTTCTTTTTAATGAAGCCATTTTTGCTTCATTTTTAAAAGTTCTTCCTTGTTCTGTCCTAAAATATCATACCTTTGCAGTAAATCCTTAAGAGAAGTTCCTTCAAAAACAGAACTCAAGGCTTTCGTTGCCTTTTCCCAAACTTCATAAATTACACACGCATTAAGGGTGGAACAGCAGCTCTCCATCTCTTCACACTCGACTAAATTCCAATCTCCTTCTAAAGCCTGGATGACTTCACTAATTCTTATCTTTTCAACCGGTTTTATTAATTGATATCCTCCATGAGCGCCTCTCTTACTTCGAACAAAACCAGCTATTTTTAAGGAAATAAAAATCTGCTCTAGGTATTTAAGAGGAATATTTTCTCTATTAGCGATCTCTTTTAAAAAAACAGGGCTACCTTTTTCATGTAAAGATAAATCTAACAATGCTTTTATTCCATATTGAGTTTTTCTTGTGAGCTTTATCATCTTATTTTTCCTTTGTTATATTAATTATTATATCTTGTTTTAAGATATATTTCCCCTTATTTTTATTGTCAAGCAATCGAAAATGGAAACTTGAATTTAATCCGCACACTTTTCAATCATTCAGATTCAATATACGAAATCATTTTTTGCACATCTGTGGTAGGCAATTTACATGTGTAGTTTTCACAAATATAGGCTGCAGCCTTTTCATTGATTTTATTCTGACCCTTTATAAAAGGTATAATTTTCTCAATGGCTTTGCCCTCTTCACCTTCTGGATGGAGGATTAAAACCTTTCCCGGAAGAAAACGGCTGCGAATCGTATGCAGCATTAGATTGGTATCCTCTTGATGCAAATCACCAGCAATAACAATCTCTTTTGTCGGACCAACAGCAAAGTCCAAGGCAATGAGAAACTGTGAAAACCCAGTTGGTGAGCGGCTGATCGTCTTGCCGAAGCTTTCTATTGCCTTTTCCGCCTTTTCTTCGAGCTCCTGCCTCATGGTTATCCGGCCAAGACGAAGGAGATTCAGAGAGGCTACGGAGTTCCCAGAAGGTATCGCTCCATCATAGACATCTTTCATCCTGGCTATGAGCTTTTCATTATCGGCACCGGTGAAATAGAGACCTCCCTCTTTGTCATCCCAGAATAGTTTTAGCATATCATCAGTGAGAGTCAGTGCCTCCTGTAAGTAACGCGCTTCAAAGGTAGCCTCGTAAAGATCGGTCAAGCCCCAGACAAGGAAGGCATAATCATCAATATAGCCTGGCAGACCAGCTTCGCCTTCTCGATACCGATGCAGAAGTCGGCCATCATTACGGCGTAGTTCTTTTAGCAAGAAATCAGCCGCATTACGGGCGGCACCAGCATACTCGGGCTCATTCAGCGCCTGAGCTCCTTTGGAAAAAGCAGCAATCATGAGTCCGTTCCAATCAGTGAGAATCTTGTCATCTTTGGAAGGATGAATCCTTTTCTCGCGAGCAGCAAACAGTCTCTGGCGAGATTGTTCTAGAATTTTCTTGAGTTCATCAGGCGTCATTCCTTCATTCCTGGCAAATGCTTCAAGTGATCTGCTTATGTGAAGTACACTCCTGCTTCCTTCAAGATTGCCCTTTTTCGTTACGCCGTAAAATCGGCAGAAGAAATCTCCATGCTCCTCTCCAAGGATCGCCTTGATTTCATCTTGCGTCCAGACATAGAATTTCCCCTCTTCTCCTTCACTATCGGCATTCTCGGAAGAGTAAAAAGCTCCTTCAGGAGAGGTCATATCCCTCAGAACATAAGTGAAGATTTGCCTGGCTACTTCTGCATATTGCGCCTTCCCTGTCGCCTGGTAGGCCTCAACATAGGCAATGGCAAGCATTGCCTGGTCATAGAGCATCTTTTCAAAGTGGGGAACGAGCCATCTGGAATCAGTGGAATAGCGGTGAAAACCAAAACCCAAGTGATCATACATTCCTCCTTTCCACATGGCATCTAAGGTTTTTTCAACCATTTTTAAAGCTTTCTCCTCACCGCTTCTCTTCCACCAGCGTAAAAGGAGTGAAAGATTGTGGGCACTTGGAAACTTGGGTGCCAGGCCAAAACCACCATTGGTTTCGTCAAAACTATCCTTAAACTTTTGATAGGCCTGTTTCAGATTCTCCTTTGTAAGATCTCCACTCATTGGAGATGAGGATATGTTCTTAATAGTCTGAGTGACCTGGTTTCCAGCCTGAAGAGCACTCGGCCGGTCCTTTTCCCATAGTGAAGCGATCTGATTAAGGATCTCCATCAATCCTGACCGTCCAAATTTAGCTTGTTTGGGGAAATAGGTGCCGGCGAAGAAGGGCTTTTCGTCCGGTGTCATGATGATAGTCAAAGGCCAACCACCAGAACCGGTCATATATTGACAGACAGTCATGTAAATGTTGTCAATGTCCGGACGTTCTTCCCTATCCACTTTGATGGCAACAAAATAATGATTCATGAGTTGAGCGACTTCTTCATCTTCGAATGATTCTCGCTCCATCACCTGACACCAGTGGCAGGCAGAATAGCCAATGGAGAGAAAGATAGGCTTATCTTCTTTTTTCGCTTTCAAGAAGGCTTCTTCACCCCAGGGATACCAATCAACTGGATTATCAGCATGCTGCAGAAGGTAAGGACTTTTCTCAAAAATGAGACGGTTGTGGCCGTTCTCTCTATCGGAAGAAGAATCATTGGATTGATGGACTTTTTTTGCTTCTTCAGAGTTCAATTCGCTCTTCATAGAAAAACCTCTCATACTAAAAAGAACAATGACAATACAAAGGCAAATGAGAACACCCAGACCAACATTTCTCTGCGAGATATTTCTCTTTTTCCTCATTCCTTAATCTGTTTAATCTTATCTCCTTCATACTTATACCTTGGCACGCCTCCAACCTTATGGATCTTTATCATACTTACCTTTAAATTGCCGTCTTCCCCTTTTTCCAGCCAGAAATCAATGTCGAGAGTAGCTGTTTTTACTGATCCATCAGGCTGTTTCACTTGCGCATTGAAATCAACACACGCAAAATAAGTCTTATCTTCGAGGACCATCACCTTTTTATGAAGTTCAGAGAAATCAAGATTCCAGACCCTTTGTTCTTTATCGTCCCAGATTAAAAAAGAGTCTCCCTTCAGCTTTGTGTCCAAACGGATGTAGTCGAGAATAGCCTCTTTGACCTGGTCGGGTTTGATTTTTTCTGCCTTCCCTGGGTGCTCACCAGGATGTTCTTGTGCCCTGAGCTCACTACCAGAGAATAAAGCTCCGAGTAATATCAGGGTTACAACCATCAAAAAAATCATGTGCTTCATAACACACCTCCTCTTTTTTGGAATCAATAAGAAATAATTCTTTTTTTTTAGATTAGGAATACTCACTTCTCTAACAATTTTATTATTATATTTATATATTTTATAATTTCTATCGTGATAGTAATATAATATCACACAGGTTTACTAATTTTCAATATTTATTTTGTAACGGTAAGCATCTCCATTTCCGTGATAACTGGCTGCTATGTTCATGACAAAGGTTTTGGAGATGCTTCCTTTGTAACATGCTGTCTATAATAATTGACAAGGATTTTCATCAGCGTATAATGCCTCTTGGGATGATAGGCATTATCGGAAATAGCTTTGAAGAGGATAATTTAATATAGTAGGAATTTTTCCCATAAAAACTACAGCGCACCTAATTTTGCGTAGGACCAGAAAAATAAAAGTATTACTGATGCTCAAGATTAGATTATTTTTAAAGAGATAAAAAGATATTAGCCTGGATTATTCACGGATCAAGTTTGCCGGATTGCCACGCTCCGCTCGCAACGACGATGTTATTTAAAATATATGTCATCGGATGCGAGGCACAGGGTATGCAGCTGTGGTTCTTCACCGCAAATGCACTGTAACGAAGCAGATGCGGTGAAATCGATCCGCCCAAAGGGTAAATTATGCCGACATATAATAAAAAGTAACGCATTTGAGGCGGATTGAATGTTCTACTAAAGGTGAAATCAGCGTAACGAAATTATGCCGACATATAATAAAAAGAAACGCATTTGAGGCGGATTGAATGTTCTACTAAAGGTGAAATCAGCGTAACGAGTAGATATCAATGAAAATAAATATTGATGTCGGCATAATTTATGAATAAATCAGGTTAGCTAAACCTCATAAAATGAAAGGCAATCAGAGGAGGGAATTATGGAAGTTTTTAACAATGTATTGAAATTTCTTCATGTGATAGGTTTCGTGTTCATGTCAGTGCCTTTGTTTAATCTTATTGTCGTTAATGAACGAGCTTTATTGGGATCATCATTTAACTACAATACTGATCGATACATGGAGAATATAATCCGAAGGGGTGCAACCAGATGTTACGTATTCCAATGCACGGTAGCAGTTTCTGGTGTGTTACTTCTGATTTTTGGTCCGTTAGGCATTGAGACCCTTTGGAAAAGTTGGATTATGCTAACTAAAACGCTCATCTTATTCACTCTCATGAGTTTATTATCTAATGTCCATTTCAACCTTCAGCCTAAAATTGAATCCCTTATGTCTCAAATAGGCCCCGGTGACGCCGCGCCCGATAACTTTGCTGCCCAATTAAAACCTTATCGAGTCAAGCGTAAGCGATTGGCAACTTTCTGCCTGTTCTTAGTGATTACTGCCATTATTTTAGGGTTACAAGTTTACGATGCCTTCAATCCAATTTTAACCATCATTCTTATTGGAATGGCCGCACTTTTTGCCTGGAAAGCAAGCAAATCACTCATTCGATTTGGCTGGATTTGAGTAGATTATCTCTAGTTCTTTACGAAATATTACCTCTTTGATAAAGAAGAGATGATTGGCAGAAATCCATATCCCAGGTATTTTGTTAGGCTATCGATGGAGTCTTTAGCAAGGAAATATTTTTTGAGACAAAATAAAGAGGAGAGAAAATGAAAGCTAAAACCATCCTAATATTATTATCAGTATTGGGGCTAGTAATATGTCTTTATCAGTATTCTTTTTCCTATCCCCCTGCTGTAGGTCTTTTGAGTAAATCTAAAAACTGCCTTGTCTGCCATGCCAACAATGGTCCCTGGCAGGATGAGGCGAATACAATTATTGATATTCTGGATAAAGAGACCAAAAAGTCCCTTATGCAAGCTGACGGCAGTTTCTTGATTGAGGTACAGAGAGGTGAGATTAGAACAGTTCTAACTGTGATCGGCCGCAAAAAAGGAGATAAAGTAGAAGCTCCTTTCAGAAACGCCTGGTTGTATGTAGATCCTCAGAGGATAAAAAGCAATTCAATGTCAAAGTTTGCTCCTGGATGGAATGTAAATTTACCCTTATCATGCCGAGTCGTAGGCGATAAGCTGAAAGGATTTGAAGGAGCAAAAATTACTGCCCTTCCTATGAGCGTCCGACCTGGTGATGATGCTCAGGATGCCGAATTAAAGCTCCAAGTGATGCTAACTAAGGGAGAATCTGTAAAGGGAAAAGGAAAAGAAGGGATGAAGGGTAATTATTTTGAACGGATTGTCAGGCTAAGGGTTTTAGAATAAAAATGAAGTAATGTCATTAAAATAAATAATATTAAGGTTGAGATAGCGAAGCAGTTCATTGATGAAGTTAAAAAGATCCCTTAAGTGCTAAAAATATAGAAGGACGCTGGAACTTAGAGGCAAGCAAGCCTTAATCCAAGGCAAATGTAAAATTTCCCAGCCGCAGTAAATTTTTTTGTGCAGAAACCTTGACAATAAGATTATTTTTTGTATAATTGTTTCATGATTTCGAAACTATATAATTCAGATATTTATGAATAAATCAGGTTATTTATCGGGTGGCTTAATATGAATAAAAGAATTTATGAACTTCATGCTGATGTCTGCAAGACATTAGCAAATGCCAAACGCCTTGAGATATTGAATGCTTTACGCGATAAAGATATGACCGTAAACGAATTGGCGGAACGCGTGGGTGCTCTTAAGGCAAATATCTCCCAACATTTGGCGGTAATGCGGCAGAAGGGAATACTGGCGTCAAGAAGGGATGGCATCAACATTTATTACCGGATTGCAAATCCTAAAGTGATCCAAGCATGCGATATTATGAGAGAGGTGCTCTTCGAACAATTAAAAGAGAACGAGAAACTAATGAAGGGTATTCAAAACTTGAAATAAAAGCGAAACTGGCTGCTTCTGATTGATATCTAATGAGGAGGAAAGCATGCTTAAAAAGTTGACCTATTTTTCGATTGATCACCCTAAACTGGTCATCATCCTGATACTAGTCCTGACCGGCTTGTTTCTGTTCCAATTCCCTAAGGCCCATATCGACACCGACCCGGAAAACATGCTTGAAGCGAATCAATCCGATCGGGTGTTCTATGATCAGGTAAAAAAGGACTTTGGTATCCGGGATATTATTGTTTTGGGCATCACAGATGAAAACGGTATCTTTCAAACCGAAACTTTAGGTAAGATCGCCCGCATCACTGAAGATATCCTGAAAATCGATGGAGTAGTCATTGAGGATGTCATAAGCTTCACCACAACAGATAATGTCATCTCCGAGGGTGGGATGATGCAGGTGCGGCGAATCATGGAGACCGTGCCCCAAACAAAAGAGGATGCTGAGGCCATCAAAGCGAGCATTTATGATAATCCGCTCTTTGTTGAGAAGATCGTCTCTAAAGACGGTGATGCTGTAGCCCTGTATATCCCCATTCAGCAAAAAGATATGAGCTACGACATTTCCAAGGAAATCGAGTCGGTGGTGCAAAAGGAATTGGGAAGAGGTCAAAATTACTACATCGCTGGCCTGCCGGTTGCAGAGGATACCTTTGGCTCTGAGATGTTTTTACAAATGGGCATCCTGGCTCCACTGATCGGCCTTGTGATTTTTCTGCTGATGTTCTTTTTGTTTCGCAAGGCCTCGCTCGTTGTTTCTCCGATGATTGTAGCCATGTTCAGCGTGGCTTGGGGCATGGGCGCAATGATTGGCCTTGGCTTTACAGTACACATCATGAGCTCCATGATACCCATCTTTTTGATGCCTATAGCCGTGCTGGATTCCGTCCACATTTTGAGTGAATTTTACGACCGCTATCCTGCACTGCAAGACCGGAAGCAAACCCTCCTGGCGGTTACGGACGAGCTCTTTACCCCGATGTTTTATACATCCATAACGACGGCCGTCGGATTTGGCTCTCTGACTTTGGCCGCTATCCCACCGGTCCGAGTTTTCGGTGCTTTTGTGGCTATTGGCGTCATGGCCGCCTGGCTTTTGACGGTGACCCTTATCCCGGCATCCATTATGCTGATTAGGGAAGAAAAACTATCAGCCAAGGTCGCGAAGCGAGAAAAGAAGCCTTCGCTTTTAACTAAGCTTCTGCCCGGAGTGGGTCGTTTTGCCTTTGGGCAAAGTCGAATAATCGTATTTGGAGCTGCAGCCCTTTTAGCTGTTGGAATCTGGGGACTCACCAAAATTGTGGTGAACGATAACCCTGTGAATTGGTTCAACGAAGACCACAAAATCCGTATAGCTGACCGAGTGATGAACCACTACTTCGGCGGCACCTATATGGCGTATTTGGCTATTGAAGGCCATCAGCCTGACGACATCAAAAGGCCTGAAGTCATGGCCTACATCAGCGAACTTCAAAAATATCTAGAAGAAAGGGATGTGGTGGGCAAGACCTCCTCGGTGGCAGATATCGTGAAGCGGGTAGAACGAGTACTAAAAGGAGGGTCTGAAGCCCAGAACAGAATTCCTGAAAGCCAGGATGAAATCGGACAATATCTGTTTCTTTTTCTTATGTCCGGCAACCCCAACGACCTTGATAACTTTGTGGATTATGATTACCAGAAGGCCAATATTTGGGTGCAAATGAAACGGGGGGACAACCGGGATATGGAAAAGGTTGAACAGGCTGTGCAGCAGTTCTTCGATAATAACCATGTTCCCGAAGGCATTGAAATCCGCTGGTCCGGCCTCACTTACATCAATAAGGTCTGGCAGGACTTGATGGTGAAAGGTATGCTGAAAGCCGTGCTGGGTGGATTTTTAGCCGTGTTTATTTTGATGCTCATTCTATTTCGCTCCCCTGGTTTGGCCTTTATCTCGATGATGCCCTTAACTTTTGCGATTGTTCTGTCCTATGGCTTAATCGGTTTCATCGGGAAAGACTATGACATGCCCATCGCTGTCTGCTCGTCGCTGGCTCTCGGCCTGTCCATTGATTTCGCCATTCATTTCATCCAGAGATTCCGACGCAAGTTTCAAGAGTGCGGCGATTTGGAAAACACCATCGGCTACATATTTCAGGAGCCGGCTCGAGCCATTTCTCGAAATGCCTTTGTCATCATCTTTGGATTCTTACCCCTGGTGTTTGCCAGTTTGACGCCGTATGTTACTGTCGGAGCCTTTTTTGCCATGTTGATGTCCTTCAGCACGCTGACGACCTTGATACTTCTTCCTGCTTTGATGCGAATGGTGGGATTTAGATTTATGAAAAGATAAGCAAAGGAGGAACCTATGCTAGATAAAAAATTAATCCGATTCATCACTTCAATGACGATTTTTTCTGTGCTTTTGACCCATGGATTGGCTGAATCCCAGGAAAAGCTATCCGGGCAGGAAATCATAAATAAATCTCAGCAGATATTTTTCTATGTAGGCAAAGATATGAAAGCTAAGGTCTTGATGAAACTTATCAGTAAGAGCGGGAAGGAACGAATCCGTGAGTTGACCATGCTCCGCCTCAATAAAGGCGAGAGTGGTGAGCAAAAGTATTACATGTATTTCCACCGACCGGCCGATGTTCGAGAGATGACTTTTATGATCTGGAAGTATCTTGGAAAAAATGATGACCGCTGGCTGTATGTGCCATCTATTAAACTGGTGCGCCGAATTGCAGCCAATGATAAAAATTCCAGTTTCGTGGGCTCAGATTTTACTTACGAGGATATTTCCGGCCGAGAAGTTGTGGAAGATACACACACACTAAATGCTGAAGAAGAGCTAAACGGCAAATCTGTGAATGTCGTAGAAAGCATACCAAAGGAAGAAAAAAGCGCTTTCTACAGCCGCAAAGTCTCATGGATTGATCAAGAGACCTTCTTACCACTAAAAGAGGAATACTATGATAAACGTGGTGACCTGTACAAGATCTTCACAGCAGGCAAAATCGAATCGGTCCAGGGGATTGCGACGATTATGCAACGAACCATGGCCAACGTTAAGAATGGACACCGCACAATCGTGACTTTTGAGGAAGTAAGCTACAATATCGGATTGAGGGAAGACATTTTTTCTGAGCGCTATCTTCGAAGCGCACCGCGGAAGTGGATTAAATGATAAGATTTTTACGTACCGGGTTGTTAGTTTTCCTTTTTTCAATAGGGATAAGTCCTCTAATTGCTGAAGATTTCGATATTCACGGTTTTGTGCAAACCAATTTTTCTTTACGAATTGCAGCGACAGGAGAGGCTCGCACCTTCAGTGGCAAGCCGCTGCCTGATTACCTGCTAGGAGATGAGCGAGTTCAATTGGAAATAACGCGCTTCGGGGCAACTACCCAGCTTTTTGGGAAAATTGATCTATTCTATGATGCCGTAGATAAACTGGCGGATCTTGATGTTCGCGAAGCATACATAGATCTAACGCTTGGTAAATTTGATATCCGAGCTGGCCGACAGATCATTACTTGGGGTGTCGGCGATTTGGTCTTTATTAACGATGTATTTCCCAAAAATTGGGTGGCATTTTTATCCGGTCAGCCTCTGCAATATCTAAAATTTGGCTCGGATGCCATCAATATAAACATCTTCCCTAAATTTGTTTCGGTTCAAATTATTGCCATCCCCTTTTATCGAGCAGACGTACTGCCACGCGGCGAGCGCCTTCTGGCCTTTGATCCTCTGCCAACCATTGCCAACCGAGAGGAAGTTCAACCTGAGATGTCTTTTAAAAATACACAAATTGCTGGGCGTCTGTATCGATATCTAGGTAATTTTGACTTTTCATTGTATTTCTACAAAGGATTTTGGGGGAGTCCGCCGGGAATGATTTTGGACTCTGCTGATAATCTGCTAACTTTCTCGCATCCCCGTCTCAATGTTTACGGCGGCAGTTTGCAAGGAGCTTTTTTAAAAGGAGTGTTGAGCGTAGAAGGCGGCTATTACGATTCTCGGGATGACCAGCAAGGTACAAATATGGGAATCGAAAATTCTCAGATCCGTTTTTTAGCAGGTTATCAGCGCGCCTTAGGAGAGAATTTAATCCTCGGCCTTCAATACTATGGAGAGCGAATTCAGGACTATACTGAATATGTACAGAATCTTCCTTCGACCTTTCCTCAGCGAAAAGAGTGGCGCCACACTTTGAGTTTGCGCCTTACTCAGCTTTTGAAGTATCAGACCTTGCGATTTTCTTTGTTTATTTTTTACAGCCCCAATGAGAAAGACTATTACGTCAATCCAGAAGTAAGGTATGATTTGGGAAGTGGGGTATGGTTCGCTGCGGGAGGCATCTTTCTCGGTGGAGAAAAAGACTATACTTTCTTTGGTCAATTTGAAAAAAATGATAATGTCTACTTCATT
>LAZR01002384.1_pt1 | contig 10959 bp, 11 predicted proteins | sample 329461 | NCBI WGS metagenome assembly LAZR01 (sample SAMN03002196, study PRJNA259156) | marine sediment metagenome | biome: sea floor; feature: Hydrothermal impacted sediments; material: marine sediment; isolation source: Loki non-amplified sample from Loki's castle hydrothermal vent sediment ...
GCTATTTGGCGTGGGCGAGCTATTGAACGTGTACGTTTTTTAGACAGTAACTCTGACACACGAGTTTTGAAATATTCGCCGACTGTTTTTTGAATGCTATCTAATGTAACCAATTTTTGATGTAAAGCGAGCAGGTCTTTTAAGGCTTCTTGCGCCATCTCAATTGAAAAGGGTTGATTGGTAAAACGTGAAAAAGCGAGGACACGTTGTAATGCACCTTCTAAATCTCGCACATTAGATTTAATGCGTTGAGCGATGAAAAAAGCGACATCTTCTGGCAACATCACCAAGTTTTGTTGGGCTTTTTTAATTAAGATCGCGACGCGTGTTTCTAGCTCTGGCGGCTCAATTGCAATCGTGAGCCCCCAACCGAGGCGAGACTGAAGACGTTCATCAAGGTTCTCTACTTCTTTCGGGAATCGGTCACAGGTCAAAATAATTTGTTTTTGACCTTCTAACAGACTATTAAAAGTATAGAAAAACTCTTCTTGTGAGCGCTCTTTTTTAGCAAAAAATTGTATGTCGTCGATCAGCAAAGCATCTGCACTACGATAATGCGCTTTAAATTGATCAATGACGTTATTGCGCAATGCGGTAATCATATCTTGTACAAAACGTTCTGAAGATAGATACATCACTTTGGCTTTTGGATTATCTTTTTTAATTTGATTGCCAATGGCCAACATTAAATGTGTTTTACCTAACCCTGTTCCGCCATATAAAAATAGCGGATTGTAGCCACTGGTGCCTGGAGATTCGGCGACATGTAAAGACGCTGCTCGCGCAATCTGGTTTGATTTCCCTTCAACATACGATTCAAACGTAAAAGCAGGGTTGAGCGGAGAACCTGCCGCAGGTGCCATTGTTTTAGCTTGATCAGAAGAAGGGGGGGTGACCGTTTTGGCTTCAGTTGCAGCGGGTTTATTGCTGCCTACATCAATTGTTACCGAGCTAATGGCCCCCTGAGTTAAGGCTTGAATAAGTTGGTTTATTTTTGTTTCAAGCTGCTCTTGTACCCATGCTTGCACATAAGGATTTGGTGCCAGTAATCGTAGGCTGGTCGGGGTTTGAATGGCATGTAACGGACGTAACCAAGTATTGAGTTGCTGTGCTGACAGCTCACCTTCAAGATGGGACAGGCATTTTTCCCAAAGGGGTGATGACACAGCGGCTCCTTAATTTTGTAAGTTTGAATATTATTTAATAAAAAATCAGTGTGATTGATGATTAGATTTGCGACAGCAAGTATAATGCTTTAAGCGTAACCGTTAAAGTTATCCCCAATGTTTATTTTTAGCAAGCGCTATTAATGGTTTCTTGTTTTAATTTGACAATGAACAATCAGTTGACTTCAACCAATATAAAACACTATAATTTCAGCCCTTTTGCCCAGGCTGATCATGCTGCTTGGAGCAAAACCCGAATTTTTGATTGGAGTTGATGAAATGAAAAGAACTTTTCAGCCTAGTAATTTAAAGCGTAACCGTACACATGGTTTTCGTGCACGTATGAAAACTGTTGGTGGTCGTCGTGTAATTAATGCACGTCGTGCAAAAGGTCGTGCAAGCCTAACTGTATAATTCTTCTTAAGTTTTTAAGGAGAACATGACTTGGCGCGCTTTAGCCGAGCCATGAAAATGAATAGCCCGAGAGACTTTTCTCGGGTATTTCGTCAAGCAAAACGCGCAGGTGGTGGTGGCTTGACAATCTTGACGGTTGAAAATACCGTTGGTCATCCGCGTTTAGGTTTGGCCATAGCAAAAAAACATCTTAAATTCGCACATCAGCGCAATCGATTGAAGCGAATTATTCGTGAGTCATTTAGACAGCATCAAACTGACTTAGCCAATATAGATATTGTGGTGTTATCTCGTCCCGATGTAAAACAACGAGAATCAATACAGATCTGGGCAGCATTGGAGCAACATTGGTTAACGGTGATAGCGCAATGGCAAAAATCTTGATTGGTCTCATTCGAGGCTACCAATTAATCATCAGCCCACTTATGGGCGCAAATTGTCGTTTTCATCCTACCTGTTCCCAATATATGATAGAAGCCGTTTCACGTTTTGGCACCATACGTGGTTTTTGGCTTGGCTTGCGAAGACTTTCACGCTGCCACCCTTGGCACGAAGGTGGACTAGATCCCGTTCCTCAATTAAAGACTAAAAAACACAATGGATAACTTAAAAACATATCTCATCTTTGGCTTATTGATTGTCTCCTTATTATTATGGCAGGCATGGCAAACGGATTATGTTCAACCACAAAAGCTTGCTCAAGAAAATAAAGATTTAATGTCCGATGTGCCTAACGCTGACGGCGTGAAACCACAAGGTCAACATCAGCAAGATTTACCTGACCTGCCAACATCACCTGATAGCCTGCCCACAAAAGAGCAAGATGCCGCCAGTGATGCCAATAAAATTCATGTTAAAACGGATATCATTGATTTATATATCAGCACGCAAGGGGCGGATATTCATAACCTAGCGTTGCTTAATTACCCCGTCGAATCAACAAGGCCTAATGTACCAGTTCAACTGCTTTCTGATAAGTCAGACGAGTTCTTTGTTGTACAGTCTGGTTTACGATCAAATGTGGCAGCACCAACGCACTATGACCAATATACTGCGGAGCAAGCGCAATATGAGTTGAGCGATGGACAGGATTCAATCGCTGTGCCATTACATTGGCAATCTGCGAATGGCTTAAAAGTGACTAAAACCTATCATTTTAAGCGTAATAGCTACCTTGTTGACGTGGATTATTTGATTGAAAATGAGTCTGGCCAACAGTTTACCGCTTATCCCTATTCACAGTTTAACCGTACTCGTCCACCAAAAGCTTCCGGCTTTATTTATACCTATACTGGTGCAGTATTTTCTAGTAAAGGTAACGAATATGAAAAGGTTAAGTTTGATGATTTAGACGATGCAGCATTCAGCCAAAAAGCAATGAATGGCTGGACAGCGATGATTCAACATTATTTTGTGGCTGCATTAATTCCTGACCAAAATAACCAAGAAAATGGTTTTTATGGCAAGTCTTTGAATAAAAACAACTACACCGCTGGTGCCAAAATGGCTGACATTAACGTGGCTAATGGTGCGACGGCAACAGCTAAATATTCAATGTATTTGGGACCAAAAGAACATAAAAGATTAGAAGCCGTCGCTAACAATCTCGACTTGACGGTTGATTACGGTATTTTGACGATTATTTCTCAACCGTTATTTACGATTATGGAATGGATTCATAAATTGACCAATAACTGGGGTTGGTCAATTGTATTTTTAACTATTCTGATTAAGCTTGTATTTTATAAATTATCAGCTAAAAGTTACAAATCAATGGCATCTATGCGTAAATTGACACCTAAATTAGCGAGCTTAAAAGAGCGCTATGGTGACGATAAACCAGCCTTTAATAAGGCGATGATGGATTTATATCGTACTGAGAAAATTAACCCCTTAGGTGGTTGTTTACCTATCTTGGTACAAATGCCAGTGTTTTTAGCTTTTTACTGGGTATTGGTTGAAAGTATAGAATTACGCCAAGCGCCATTTATATTGTGGATTCAAGATCTTACTGCGATGGACCCGTATTTCGTTTTACCGGTGTTATTCGGTTTAAGCATGTTCTTCCAGCAGAAGTTAAATCCTGCTCCGCAAGATCCTGCTCAAGCAATGGTGATGAAAGCATTTCCGATTATTTTTACAGTATTTTTTGCCTTCTTCCCGTCAGGTCTCGTTTTATACTGGGTTGTGAACAATACTTTATCCATTGCACAGCAGTGGAACATTACCCGTAAGTTGGGCGCGCTTTAATCAGTTCGCAGTCAATTATATGGAAACAATAGTCGCGATAGCTACAGCGCCGGGACGAGCAGGTGTCGGTGTTGTGAGATTATCTGGTGGTAAGAGCGCCGAGATTGCTCAATCCATCTGTGGCAAACTTCCACCGTCACGTTATGCTCAATTTAGTCATTTTCGTGATCACGATGGTGAAATTATCGATAGCGGGATTGTGTTGTATTTTCCTAATCCCGCTTCGTTTACCGGTGAAGATGTCATCGAGTTGCAAGGTCATGGCAGTCCCATTGTATTGGACCGCTTATGTCAAAGAGCCATTAGTCTTGGCGCTCGAATGGCGAGACCTGGTGAATTCTCAGAACGTGCATTTTTAAATAATAAAATGGATTTGGCACAAGCAGAAGCGGTAGCCGATCTGATCGATAGTTCTACCGAACAAGCTGCGCGCAGTGCTATGCGTTCTTTGCAAGGTGTCTTTTCTGAGCGTATCGACAACTTATTACAAAAATTAACAGAACTCCGGATGTTTGTTGAAGCTTCAATTGATTTTAGTGATGAAGAAATAGATTTCTTAGCAGAAGCAGCGGTTGATAAACAATTACAAGCTTTGCTTGCCGTGTTAGATGGTATTCAAGCAAGTGCCCAGCAAGGTCGCTTATTACGAGATGGCATTAGCATTGTGCTTGCAGGTCAACCCAATGCCGGTAAATCAAGCTTGCACAATCAACTTGCAGGGCATGATGCGGCTATCGTCACGGATATTGCAGGTACCACACGTGATGTCTTACGCGAACAAATTCATTTAGGCGGTTTGCCATTACGTATTTCTGATACGGCTGGTCTGCATGATTCACCTGACGAAGTTGAGCGTGAGGGCATTCGCCGCACACAAACGGAAATTGCCCAAGCCGATCATATTTTAATGGTGATGGATGATAGCAAGGGCGAAAATGCTGAAGACAAGGCGATTTTAGCGTCACTACCAACGCATATTCCACTGACACTTATTCGAAATAAAGCCGATAAAACTGGCCATAAAGTCGAACTCGTCACCGAAAATAATCAGCAAGTTATCTATATGTCAGCCAAAACAGGCGAAGGCATGGATTTGTTAGAAAATTATTTGTGCGATGCGGTTGGTTATCATCCGCACGATGAAGGCGTGTTTATTGCCCGTCGTCGTCACTTAGATGCGATTGCTCGCGCTCGAATAGCGATAGAGGCAGGTTATGACTGTTTAACGGGAATGGGCGCAGGAGAGTTGCTTGCTGAAGAGCTTCGCCAAGCACAACAAGCACTTGGCGAAATTACAGGCAGTTTCAGTAATGAAGATTTGCTAGATAAGATCTTTTCTAGCTTTTGTATCGGTAAATAATCAGTTATTAAATACTTACATTTACTGAAAGTGATGTTTTAAATTTAAGCTGAGAATGATGAACCACAACCACAGGTTGATGTTGCATTTGGGTTACGAATAACAAATTGTGATCCTTCGACACCATCACTGTAGTCGATATCAGAACCTACTAGATATTGATAACTTGTCGGATCGATAAGTAGTGTTACACCCGCTTTTTCGACTTGTGTATCACCTTCGCTAACTTCTTCTTCGAAAGTAAAACCATATTGAAAGCCTGAACAACCACCACCGGTAATAAATACACGTAGTTTAAGTTGATCATTACCTTCTTCGGCAATTAATGCGCTTACTTTACTAGCAGCGGCATCGGTAAAATTAACTGGACTAGGCATTTCACTCATGAGAGTCTCCAAACTTAATAGAATTGATTCCCTATTATCCAAGACTGAGTAATTTAGTCAAGAATTACTCTTGCTGTTTTCGGTCGATGGCGTTATAAGGGCTGAATTTTTTTCATAGTATAGCGATTTATCTGTGTAATATTGTGAGAAAATGAGCTATAAATAACATCGTCTTAGCTAACTCGACTAGCTTACCGCCCTTACTTTTGTTGGAACTCGAATGACCTATTGTGTTGCCATTTCTCTGGATAAAGGTTTAGTGCTTACTTCAGACTCACGAACAAACGCTGGAATCGACAACGTCAGCACCTATAGCAAGATGTTCAGATATGAAACGATGCCCGATCGCAGTATTGTGATCATGAGTGCGGGTAATTTGGCTACGACGCAGTGTGTGATTGAGCAAGTGAGACGTGATATTCGCGAAGGTAATGAGCATAACATCAACTCATTTAAGTATTTGTCGGATATTGCAGATTATTTGGGCGATGTGTTAAGTAGTCGCATTCGCCGCTATTCTGAAAAAGAGCAATCAGGTTTTGCACCTGAAGCAACTTTGTTATTTGCAGGTCAAATTCAAGGTGAGCGCTCACAAGCATTCTTGATTTATCCGCAAGGCAATCACATCACCACTTCTGCTGAAACGCCTTACTTACAAATTGGTGAAAGCAAATATGGCAAGCCCGTTCTAGACCGCTTTTTAACACGTCAGACATCGTTAATTGATGCGGCAACCTGTTCGCTCATTTCTATGGATTCGACGATGAAAAGTAATGCCAGTGTTGGCCCTCCTATTGAAATGTTGATTTATGAAAATGATAGTTACTCATTTGCTAATCATCATGTTTTAGAGGCAGACGATACGTATCTCACCCTTATTCGCCGTGAATGGGATCAAAAACTCAATGAAGCATTCAGCGCGATGCCACGGATTTCTGATTTCATAAAAACGACTGAGTAATTAGCCGTTCACCAGATGATGAATAAACTTAAGTTTGGTATTAACCGTTTCTGAAATAATAAAAGGATAAGCGTCAGCATTACCAATGCTTCTGCTTAACGCATTTAAAACAACAGCCAGCTCCATCCATTCCGACATCCAAATATCAAAATCACTGTATGGCGTTAATTTAGGACAAATTTGGTAATTGAATGCGGTTTCGATAGTTTCACGCATCAACATGTAATGCGACCATGTTTCAGCCCAGTCTTCCAATGGATGCATGCTGGCATAAGCAGAAATATAATTATCCTGCCAGTTATCTGTTGGGCCATTAAGATAATATTGATCTAATGCCGTGCCATAATCTTGGGTTTCGTCACCAAACAATTGCTTAAATGCTAGGTAATCTATCGAATGAGGAATTAAGCGCTCCCAATAATAATGACCAATTTCATGGCGAAAGTGACCTAATAATGAACGAAAAGATTCATTCATTGCTTCACGGGTTGCTTCTCGATAACTTCCATCGGCTTCGGCAACATTGATCGTTATGACGCCTTTGGCATGACCGCTGAGTATATGTTCTTCATTCATCGACGCGTTAGTTCGTTGGTCTTCTAGGAAATCAAATGCTAGCCCATGTTCTTTATCTTCTATATAGCTGGTGATCGATAATCCCATATCCAACAAACCAAAAATCATTCTACGTTTATTGGCCTCCATCACGGTCCAGCGGCGCATATTTTCTGGCTGATCAAGTGCGGGGATAGTCCGTGTTGTGCGACAAGATATACATTGCACGTGATCGGGTTCTCCCTCAATCAACCAATTACATTGGATGTCATGATCGCGGTGTTGGCAAATGCGATATGAATTGGCTAAACCATCATATCGATGCCAATTAGGCTCATTTTTATTTTCAAATAGTGCGAGTACCGTTTGTTTTGATGGCGAAAAACCCAGTTCAATTCCACAGGCATTACAATGCGTATTCTGGAAAAATACTTCTTGACCACATTGGCAAATAAATCGTTTCATATTATTTCAAAATCTGGATAAAACCATTTCGAGCTAATTTTTTTATGCAGTTCCATAAGACGCATTTGGAAGCTATCCATAAAAAAATGAATTTCATCAGCGGGAATATTACAAGATCGGTATGCATTTAAGTTTTCAAGAATTTGCTGCTGAATAACAATTGGATCTTCAGGTTCAGGCAGAGCATTTAGATAATTGCCAATGCTCGCCAAGGCAAAACTCAAAGAACGAGGTAAGGCGCTGTCCGTAACCAAAAAATCGAGGACTTTATCAGCGGTCACTGCGCTGCGCTTCTCATGTAAATACATTTGTTGTGCACTAATTGCTTTGAGTAAGTTTGCCCACAAGATACCTTGATGTTTGGATACTTGTTCGCTAGGAGTATCTGAAGCAAGTAATGAAGTCATTTCTAAAATACGACTGGTCATATCGGCGCGTTCAATATATTTGCCGATTTGGATGAAATCATAAGCATGGTTACGACTCATGTGGTTATCGATGATGCCGCTAATACATTGACAGCGTTCCATGATTTTTAACAACATATTTTGGCGGCGACGACGATTACCGATAGCTGATAAAGACCCTTTCACCATCAGATGAAGTTCATTAATTTGCTCCCATGCTTCTTCAGGCAATACATCTAATGATGTTCTAATATTTTCTCTGGCTTGCATGAGCGCCTGAACTAAAGAAGAAGCATTGTTCATTTCGGCAACGAGAAAATGCATGATGTTTTTTTCATGAATGCGTAAATATTGCTCGTGATAGGCTCGCTCACTATTAAAGATTTTAATTAAGGTAAACCAGTTAATTTCGTTTTGTTTTGGCAAATCCATTAATAAGGCGGTATGGACATTAATTAAGCGCGCTGTATTTTCCACGCGTTCGAGATAACGTGCCATCCAGTACACGCGTTCACCTACTCTTGATAACATTACATTTCTCCTTCATCAACAATCCACGTGTCTTTGCTGCCACCACCTTGTGATGAGTTAACGACTAATGAACCTTTAACAAGCGCCACACGCGTTAAGCCGCCCGGTGTTACATAGGTGTCATGACCACTCAGAATAAAAGGCCGTAAATCAACATGACGTGCTGCGACGCCTTGTTCTTCACAACACGTGGGTGAGACAGAGAGTTTAAGTGTTGGTTGGGCGATATAATTATCAGGATTAGCGAGCAATACTTCTCGAAATGCTTCAACTTGTTCTGCGCTAGCATGTGGTCCAACTAACATTCCGTAACCACCTGATTCATTTGCAGGTTTTACAACGAGTTCAGCTAAATGTTCTAACACATAAGCTAAATCCTCTTCATTGCGACATAGCATTGTCGGCACATTCGGTAATAGTGGTTCTTCATTTAGATAATATCGAATCATATCAGGCACATAGGCATATAAGACTTTATCATCCGCCACACCGCAACCAGGCGCATTAGCAATCGCCACTTTACCCGCTTTCCACGAGCGCATAATACCTGGAACGCCTAACAGCGAATCTTCTCGGAACACTTCAGGGTCAATAAAATCATCATCAATACGGCGATAAATAACATCGACTTTTTTAAGACCATGAATGGTTTTCATATAGACATAATCATCTTTACCAACGATGAGATCCGGTCCTTCTAATAAGATTAAGCCGGCTTGTTGAGCCAAATAAGCATGCTCATAATAAGCCGAGTTGTGCGTACCAGCAGTAAGTAATGCAATGGTTGGATCATCAAGATCAGGTCGAAGTGAAGCGAGCATACTCGCTAAGTGAGCAGGGTAATCACTGACCGGGCTGATATTAAGTAGTTGGAATATTTCAGGCAGGACGCGCTTAGTTGTTTTACGGTTTTCTAGCATATAAGCAACGCCGGATGGCACGCGTAAATTATCTTCTAGCACATACATGATACCGCGATCGTCGCGTACTAAATCTGATCCGCAAATATTAGCCCACACGCCATGAGCTGGTGTCATACCTTTGCAAACGGCTCGATAGCCTTTTGATTGCAATACGACCTCTTCAGGAACAATGCCATCTTTCATGATGTTGCCATCGTTGTATATATCTTGGATGAATTTATTTAGTGCGCTCATCCGTTGCTTAAGCCCTTTTTCAGTGCGTTCCCATTCTGCTTTAGGAATCACTCGAGGAATGATGTCAAATGGCCAAGCCCTATCAATATTTCCAGCATCAGAATAAACGGTAAATGTGATACCACGTTCACGCATTTCTAACTCAGATTCACGTATACGGCGAGCAAAAATGTCTTTTTTCATCGCCTGTAGATACTGCATGAGTTTGTAGCTAAAGGGGTGAGGTTGATGCTTTGCATACATCAATTCATCATAAAAATCGCCCGGATCGTAGTTATTCCATGCTTGCTTCATTGTCCGCTCCAACACTTAATGAGTCTTAATTTTGGGGTGTTGACTTACAACTGCATAAATTGAACCTAAATAATGATATTAGCAAAATCAATGTTTTAAATAGCCGCTAGTCAGACTTAAAAGCAGTTTAATGAACTAATTATTTTGATTAGAAAAACGGTTGAATTTTGAGCTGAGGGAACAGCAGCTAATTATGGATTTAGGTTCATAAAGGAAACCTCACATAGGACCTGCATTGTTAAACGAGTGAATGAGTAAATAGATCGTAGAAAATCTAAGATTAATGGACGAAATTTTATTGGTATTTATAGGGTGTAATTGCGAAACAAATAAATAAGCGCATCTTTCGTTTAGTCTGAGGAGTGATCCAGTTTTGGCGAATCTTTAGCCAGATCAACGGCGTCGAATTCAATGTTCGTCAGCTCGGTATCATCATCTTCCATATGAATAAGCTGACCATTTACTTCTGCGCCCATCGACATCTCAAGAAGACGATAATAAACATTACCCTTAATTTTAGCCTTGGGAGCCAGTTCAACATGAGATGCCGAGTAGACATTACCTGTAATCATAGTGGAGTGAAAAAGTCATTGCAATATTATGTTATTTATTTTATTATAACCCGGTGAGATGGAAGATATCCTGGCTGAAATCCTTTTACGAAAAAGTATCCGCAAATTCAAACCGGACCCGGTAAAAAAAGAGATCATCGAGCGTGTGCTCGAGGCCGGGAGGATGGCGCCGTCCGCCAAGAACCGGCAGGAGTGGCGTTTCATCGTAATCCAGAAAAAAATAGTCCGAGATCGGGTCACGGAGGCCGCCTATGGCCAGGAACATGTGAGCCAGGCCCCAGTGATCATAGCCGTTTGCACAACCAATATCGAATATCGGATGCCGAACAAGCATCTGGCCTATCCGATCGATCTGAGCATGGCTACGTCTTTCATGATGCTGCAGGCGGTAAAAGAGGGCCTGGGTACCTGTTGCGTTACCACCTTCGATGAACCGGCGTT
>LAZR01002385.1_pt1 | contig 10958 bp, 11 predicted proteins | sample 329461 | NCBI WGS metagenome assembly LAZR01 (sample SAMN03002196, study PRJNA259156) | marine sediment metagenome | biome: sea floor; feature: Hydrothermal impacted sediments; material: marine sediment; isolation source: Loki non-amplified sample from Loki's castle hydrothermal vent sediment ...
GCTGGAGTTACACCCAACGGCGAAGACCATCGCCGGCACCAGCAGAATTGAAAGAAATGCGTTCGCCCGTCTCATGTGCGTCTCTCCCCATATCCTCCGCCGCCGGTCGGTTCCGTAATGGCGGTATTGATCGGAATGTACGGCGGACGCATAAAGTTGTCCTCCTCGTACCACCCGACCCCAGGGTCTCGGTCCATCGCCTGCGGGTCGAAGCCGTCCCAAAGCTGCGCCGTAAAGCCACGACCGATGCCCAGAGTTCCATCGCCAGTCAATGCTGGCACTACTCCATGAGCCATGATAATTCTCCTTATCCGAGGCTTTAGCTCGCGTTAGATGTAAACAAAGCCATCGTCTTGCAATTCCAAGCCCGGACGTTCCAGGACATGTACTTCGCCCGCGTCACGGTCAACGGCTGGTTACTTCCGCCCGTTTCCGTCACTTCGTGGTTCTGGAAACCTTCCAGACAGAAGGGGCGCAACTGCGACCAGTCGATCACCAGGAAGGGCACATTGGCCGTCGATTTGGCGGCGTCAAGTTCGTTCAACTTCGGCACGCCCTGAATCAGCACGCCACGAATCATCGCCTTGCCGTCGTAGAAGGCCAGGTCAGTGCCGATATTCTCATTCTGCAGCCGCGCTTCATCCGCCGCAGCACGGGCCGCTGCCTGCGTGCAGTAGATACCAAACTGCGTAGTACCGTCACCCAGCTTCGAGTAGTCCACCGGGGATACAAAATCAATCTCGTCAAAACCTACTCGCATCTTGGCAAACAGATCACTGTAAGTGATCGCCGAGTAGTTCTGATACCACGGGGCAGAGCGCGGATAGGTCACTCGACTCACTGCCCCCGGCCCGGTGGAATTAGCCGAATGGTTGAGATTCACCCGCCCGCCGGTGCTGGTCGTGGTCCACGGCGATGTCGTATTGGCCGTCCCGCCGTCCGCCGGCGAAAACACCCAATAGCCCCAAATGCCGAACGCCGACTGATCGTCGCCGGATTCCGGTCCTTCCCAGATTTGCCCTTCCAGATGCTCGACCCATGAAACGTCCATCTCAAAGATTTTCTCTTTGATGTAATTGAGAATCCTCGCCGGACTACGGTTCATCGCAATCTCGCGCAAATCCCACGAAACGTGTGCCCGGGTATGACGCCAGGGCACATTGAACCGCACCTGATTGATCGCCGTCGCCGGAGCAATGGTGTCGAACAGACCCACCTGCTGTGCGGTGTTGGAATGATCGGTGGTCATGTTCCATTCGATGCCGTACCCGTCGGATACAGACACCTTGTACTTCCGAAACAAGTTTTTGTAGCCGATGTACTTGGTCAACCTTTCAGCAATAGACGCCTTACGCTCACGTTCGATGTGGCGTTGCGTCGTCTTGATAAGGCCATCCAACTGATCGGCTTGGATTACTGCTGCCATGATCTATACTCCATACCCGGTTAGCCGGGTCGAAAGTCTACTTGTCCATCACGCACTTGGTTTTCGCCCCCACGGATCAAGATTGTTCTCGGCGAAAAAGTCACCAATAGCGGCTTTCGCCGCATTGTCGCCCTGTTCAGGCGGCTCTTGGTTGCGTGCCCGATTGGGGCGAAGACCTACGCTCCCCTTCTGATTGCGCAACTTTTTCGAGACATCCCTTCGCGCCTCTTTCTGCGCCATTTCCGGCCACAACGCATGGCGACCTTGCCGCACGAATTCTGTGGTCAACCGCACCGCCTCTTCGGGGTCCGGGCTTCCATGAATCGCTGCGTGACCGTATTGCATTTTCGTCACATACTCGTTGAGTTTCTGGGCATCTGACCCATCACCCATCGTGCTCTGTGACGGAACGCCCAACATTTCCTTGAAGGGGTCGTCCCAAGAGGCGACCTCATCGTCGAATGCTTGAACGATTTTGGTGTGTGTAGCTCGCGTCATGCGCTCCGTAGTCGCTTTCGACTCGTCGCGCATCGTCCCCATTTCCTCGCGCATCGCCTTGAGTTCAGTTTCAGCATGTTCTTTCAGCGACGCCGCGTAAGTCGTCATCGACTCGGCCATTTTCACCATCGCCGGGTCGGCATCTTCGTCCAACTTCATATCGAACACCGGAAGTTCGAGCGACCTCTCTTCTACGATTTCAGCAGCTTTATCCGCTACTTCGCGACGTGTTTGTGTGGGGCCGTAACGTCGTTCCCGATCTTGGACCACGGCGCGCAACGCCTGGTTGTTCGGATAAGTTCGTGCCTCGTCGGGATGAATCCCCCAAGTGGCGGCTTCATGGATCAGAGCAGGATCGAGATGTACTTGCGGCTTCTCTGTCGTTACTTTCCCGTCGTCGGATTTCTTATCGCCGTCCGTCTGCGTTTCGGGCTCGGCCTCCGTGCCTATGAGGATATCGGCAATCTCGTTGGCAACAGCGTCCTCCTGTGTCGATTCCGGGCGCTTGGCTGGAACCGGAGTAGCGGCAACATCCCCGCCTTCGATATCATCCGTGCCGGTAATGAAATCAAGATCAATGCCCGTGTCCGCAATAGTCATCTGCAACAATCTCCTTTAGGAAAATCCTCTTGCCAGTTGTCGCCTTCGCTTTTTGCGCCGCCGTGCTGGAGCCGCTTGCAAGCCGCGCGGTGCTGGCGACTGAAACGTCCTCGGGCCTTGTCCCGGCACAGGCTGACCGAACGGCGGCTGGGGCATCGGTTGTCCCGGCTGTGGTTGCGGTTGCCCCCACTGTCCAAAGCCAGCCGCCAGTTCATGTAAGAGGCCCGGACTGGGTTCACGACTCAAATAACTCGGACGGTCAAACCCGCCCAATTCCCGGTAACGAGCCAGAGTTTTCGCCCCATACCCAAGAGGTGCGGCCTGCGGGGCAGCCTGCGGGGCAGCCTGCGGCACTGGAGCAACGCCAGGGGTCGCCCGGCGCGCTCGGCCAGAAGGCCGCTTCTTGAATCTAGGTCGTCGTTTCGCCATGTCTCAGCCCTTATCCACCATGCCGCGAGCAGCGAGGCAGCGATCAAAATCCCATTTCGAGGTCAATTCGGGAACGTGGCCCGTGCCGTTTCGACCCTTCCGGTGCGTCACGGCAATCCCATGCTTCCGGTAATGGGCCTCCATTTCCGGCACCTGTTTGGCCCCAATCTCCAAAGCCAGGCTTCTGTGCTTTCGCCAGAATCCGCCTGGTCGGGGACGACCCACCAGGTCTGGGTGTTTCGCCCCGACACGACACAACTGACAGCATTGACCAAACTGTTCACACATAGCGCATACAAAAGGGGCGGCCGGGTGAACACCCAACCGCCCCGTTGCGAGCAGCGAAGGCAACGCTTCTTGCAGTAGCTAACTGCTTCAGCCGTTCAGATCGGCCAGGCATCCACCTGGCCGCCCTCTATTTCCGCTTCAATCCTATATCCAGTTACCCCATTGTCAAGTCCTGAGCTTCCGGGGCCGACCAACCGGTCGTTTGGCCTTGATCTTCGGGTCCACAATGGCATCAAGCCGATTATTGGCTATATCGTTCAGATGATCTCGGCCATTTTCACAGGCATGGTCAATGATCTCCATGATCTTCGTCTGACCGGCCTGCGTTTCGAGAAAGTACCGTTCAGTCAGTCTTTCCACCGTTCGACCCACGCCGGGCGCAGCAGCAGCAACAAAGTTATCGGCAGGCATAGCTGCAAATATTTCATCGACTCTTTCCTTGACGATCTCCACGACCGCGTTTTTCATCCCCTCGGCCAGCAAGATTTTCAGGTGCTCGGGATTGACCGAGCCCTCGCCCAACGTCCTGCATTTGGCCGCTATGCCTTCTCGCAGCGCCTTGGCCCCCGCCTGGGGAATCTTGGCTCGCTCCATGTAGACCTTGGCAGCAGCTTCAACGGCCTTGTCAGACAGTGGCCCACTCATCAGCCTTGCAGCGAACATCTGGGCGACCCCGGATTGGCCCACTTCCGTCATGGCCTCGAATAGCATTTGGGCGAGTTTATCGCCAATTTCAACCGGGCCATCAATCCTCATATGTGCCACGTCGTCACTCTATCCTTTCAGTCATGCTAAGTTCACCAGCAATGTCCCGCAGACGGTCAAAAACTTCCGCAAATTCTTCGAGAGATAGCGCTTTGGCAATCAACTTGGGGGAATTCCGATATTCGCCGTACGTCGTTTCGTACCAAAAATCCGTCCCGCCGCGCCGCATAGCAATCAGCATCTCGTTTGCGATAGCATCCTCCGCAGTTTCGGACCAACCACAATCGGACTGGCATTTCCAATTGATGTCTGGCGGATCGCCGACAAGCGACCACGTTCGCCATCCGTTCCATGTAACGCGCTGCAATCTTGCCGCCCGCAAAGTCGGCACGGTTTTTGAAGAATAGCAAATGCGATAATAAACCGCCCCTACTGTCGATATAGCCCTCTGAGTCATGCCGCACCTCGTATCAACGATTCAGCCATAGGGCCGCCAAGCCCGCCATCTTGCCCACTTCCACTATCTTGCCGGATGTTGGTTCGCGTCGTCACCGGGCTTTGCCGGGCAGGTTCGGGCGATCCCGTTGCCTCAGGGGAAGACGAAGCCGCGTAAATCGTCGCTTCGTTTATTTCCGGCATATCGATCAGCTTCGCGTAATGGCGATTGACCGTCTGGAAGTCGAATTGCACGCCCTGCTGTTGGGCGATCGGCCAGGCGGGCATCACGAATCCCTGCCACCACTGCATCAACTGCTGCAAACGATCCTCCGGGCTACGGAACCGCATCGAAGACACGTCAATGTTGATATTGAGCAAAATGCCGTTGATCGCCTGCCGGTCCTCGGGCGTAAACTGTTTCCAGTACGTCGTTCCATCGGCCAGCGAAACCGGCACCACCTCTGTATTGATCTGGTCGCGCAATTCGTTGTGAACAATCGCCTCGACTGCACCCCGCACCGCCTCTTGCGTGCGAGACTGCATGAACTTAATCATGCCTGAAGCCGCTTCGTTCAACATCCGGCCCTGCGTGGCCGTGGGGGCGGATACGCCCAATCCGGCAAGTTCGTTGATATTCCCGCCCTGCCAGTTGAACAGGTCTTTCAGGATCGGCACCATCGCCAGCGTCCGCTGGTCGGGGCCGCCCACAGTGAGCATCTCCACCAGCTTGTTTTCGTTTAGAACCGCCTGCCCGTCAGTTGCCTCCATGATCGCTTGGGCTTCGGCCGCATTGCCGCCCCCAACGCGCATAATGGTCTTGGCGTAATCGGTCTGTTGAATGGTTTTCGACAACGCCCGGTTGGTGGCCTCGATGAGATCATGCACCAGGCACAGAGGGCTTAACCCGACGACGTGATTGGGAACGTCAAGATAGTCGATGTAGTGAAAGGGGCCGTCCCTATGGCCATCCCACGACTCTTCGTACCACGTCTGAGACGGTCCCTGGATCGGCCAGATTTTGATTCGATTGTCGCGCTGATCCCACACTTCCCAACAAGTCACAATCTCCCGTAGCGGCTGACTTCTGTCCTCATCCTCGAAAAACAGCCGTTCGTCATTGTATTCGTCGTTCCCGGCCGCCCCCCTGATGGTCTCGATGTCCAGATGGTCGAACATCGGATTGCCCACGATATCGTCTATCGGCAACCGTATCCTGTGTCCCGTGTAGGCGCAATCCAGCCGCGAAGATGCAGAAGTGTCAAACACCCAGTCAGAACCGTCCACATTCGACATATAGGTCTGCAAAACGGCATCTGTCTCATCGCCCTCGCCGGTAGGCAGCACGCGCCACTCCTGGGCGACCTTGAGGATTCCAGGCGAATACAGCAAAGCGTCCAACACCCATCGCTGCTGCTTGAAGCCAAAATGCTGCTCGCGCATCACCCGCGAAACCTGAATCTCGATACTCTCAGTATGCCGTTTCCAAGCCCCTACATCGGTTGTGATAAGAGGCTTCGGTTGATGGGCGGCCAAATAGAGGATCAAAGATCGGGCATATAGGGCGTGCCCATTGAGCGGCGTCCGGTCGCTCAGGGGCGGCGAAAGCCCGTAGGTGTCGCCGATGTAGGCTTTCCACACTTTCTTACGGGCGAGACGATGCCCACTGATCGCCTGCCAGTCGGAATCGACCTTATCCTGCAATCGCGTGTTGGTGTGAATGCCAATCATCAGAGTTCTATTCTAGTATGTTGCATCTTCACCCCGTTGCCTTGCCCGTTCCAGCCGCCTCAGCCGCCTTTTGACTCGTTGGCGTGCCACAAACCCAAGGGGTTTGATTTTCTGGCTATCCGGGCGTTGGTGATAACAGTAGAAAAGGCCATCATCCGAGTCGCGTATCATTTCCGCCTTACAGGCAGGGCAAAGCACTTTCTCGCCTTCGAGAAGATTGTCCCTTCGCATTCTGATAGGTGCCGAATCATTCATCGCCACGCTCCTGTTCCGCGCGAAACAGGCCATGCGCCCGCCGTCCGGTGCCTGCGTTCTTTGTGATAAAACGCCAGGGTGCCTGGCGGCGGATCGGCCTCAATATCCCGACTGACGCCCTGTTCGCGCATTTCCTTCGCCGCCCAGACCATCAACACCGTTGCGATAACCGAATCGCCGTGATTCGCCCGCCCCAAACTGGGGTCCAGCGCCGTCTTGACCGCAACATGCTGTGGTCCGGCATCTTCCGTGTACTTATATTGCTCCATTTCTCGATAAGTGTCAAACGACGGCTCTTCATACCAACCCTCTTGAAGCCACTGCTTGTGCTCGTTAAACACGTTGACCTTCGATCCAGCCATCGTACCGTCCGGTTGCCGGTACAGCCCCATGTGAAAACCGATATGCTTCATCCCGGATTTTGTCAGTTCGACATAGTAGTTTGGGTAAGATAGCTCCCCCGTCAAGGTGTTGCCGAAGAATTCCCCCGGCCCCTGAAGTTCCCAGATGCCAAACGCCGGAAAGGTGGAGGACGATCGCGTAACGGTTATCGGGAAGCACCAGCCCAACGCACAGGCGATACGAGCAAACAGATGGGGCATCAGGCCGTGCGTCATGTACTGCGCCATCTTGATGAGTTTCTGGCCCTCGATGCGTCCAAAGACCAAAACGCTGTTGCTCGCCCCCCGTCCCTCTCGATCCCGGCTACCACTCGCCACATCCGCTGCCATTATCATCGGGGCCGATGGCCAGACGTAACCATCGCCCCACGGTTCCCACACCTCCAGGAACCCCTGCCGGTCTTCCTCTAACCGCAACACGCGGGGACGGCGCGGGTCTTCCGTGAGCTTGACGTTCCCCCGCCAGATCGGGTCTTTGACCTGCAATTTCACACGAGGCATCATGGCATCGTAGAACATACCGCCGATGCCCTCGTAGCTCAGTAGCATTTCCTGGGCGAAAAGAGCGTCGGTATCATCACCCGCACGAGCAGATTCCATAAACGGCGACCATAATTCGCCGGGCTCAAGCGTGATGGGTCCGATTGCCATCGGGACCGTCAGCGTATAAATACCGACCGTCTTTGCCGGATCGTCACTCCACTTGACGGTGAATCTCTTGACCGACGAGTCTTTAGAGAACCGCAATCTGGCGAACTTGTTGGCCCGACCGGCAGGCGTACTCAGTGCCCGCCGAAGTCTGCACGGTTGCGTTCCCGACCATACTCTGTCGCCCATGCCCGCTTGGCCACGATCAACATGCGCAAACTCGTCCAACATCATCCACGCAAAACCACCGGACCTTGCAAAATTGGATTGCGTTGTCCCCCCCAACATGACGCCCCCACCCGGTACTATCAGCTTGAACGTGCTACGATACTTCATGCTCGGTACCGGATGCCCAAGCCGTTTGTGCCAGTATTCGTTCGGCCATAACCAAACAGGAAGGTACTCGATGAAGTAATCCAGCTTCCAGAAGAGGGTTTTGCTGGACCCCGGCTTGTCCACATCCTCGGCTACGCGACTTCCAATAATCCCCGTAGCGCCGGGGGTGAAGCGAACGACGTGCAGCCCCTCTGCCAGATTTAACCACGACCATCCGATTCGACGCGGCTTATCCGATACTATGTCCCCGCGCACGGAACCCGTCTCATCTTCCGCTACGGCCTTGCGCGTCTCGCACAACAGATCGACGTATTCACTTTGCCTGGACCACAAGATAAACGGCAAGTCCTTGGGGCGTGGCTCTTCCTGTTTGATCCACAGAAAGCTGTTGATAAAGAACCTGAGGTCACGCCGGCAGGCGTCCACCAGGTAGCCGCGATCTTCGGGGTCTTCGGCGCACTCCGTCAACCACTTGCGCCATTCGAGATTCGCCTCACGTTCTTTCGGAACCAGCGGATCGAACGGGCATAGCGCCGAGGAGTCAATCCCCGCCGCTCTCACTTTTTCGAGAAACTTTGGCATCGTCCAGTATTTCCATCAACGTAACACGATCTTCATCTGTACTGAGGTCCGGCCCCAACTCCATCTTCTTGCGATGTTCCGCTGCCAATATGCTAAGTACATGGCCATAAAAAAGTTGTCGCAAACGGGCGTTCAAGCGAACAGCTTTCAACAGATCGTACAAATAAGGCCCGAACAACGTCTTTTGCTGTTCTTTCGGAATCCGCACGTCCAAAGCTTTCCATATCAGATCGAACTCGGAACGCACGTCTTCCAAGCGCTCTTTGCCGCCCATGTTCCACGGAACACGACCATACACTTCGCCAACAGGCGATGCCCGAAACTTCTTTAGCGGCAACTTCTCATTTTTGGCCGCCGTAATGGTCTGCCCGCCGTAAGCCACGTTCTCCGCTTGCTCCTGGGTCAGCCCATGATTCCGCTGCCAAACTTTCATGCTTTGGAGTAGGCCGAGACGTGCCTTTTCCGTCATGCTGCGCCAAATTCGTGCCCGCTCATTCGATAGCGATTCGCCGTTCGGCAGAATGCGATCTCCATCACTCTTTATCATTTAGTCTTTCCCTTCGGCCAGCGACGACGAAGGCGATTGCGTGCGCTGCCATACGCCGTGCGCTTCCCGTTACGAACCGCAGCCTTGATTTTGTATCGCTCTTTCAGCGCTGCCTCCGCCTGGCTCAACGTAAGGCCAGGACTTCGACGAACAAAGATTGTCATGCGCCTCTGGTAATCCGCCTCAGTGCCGGTCTTCTCACTAGGCTTGCCCGCCAATGTCTTAATTCGCCCTGGCAACTTTTCAGGATCAACGTCTCTAGCAAAATCCTGCGTGGACATGCCCGCCATTTCAATCAGCCCCCAAGCCATGCCCAACGGAACACCCAGCTCGTTCATCGCCTTGGGGATATCCCGAACAGCCAACGGAATCGTCACATCCCGAGATACCGTCAGCGCAGTAGTCCTTTCACCAACAATATTTTTCCGATCGAGGATGTTCATAGCCGCACCTGCCGCTGGCGACAGTTTTGAGCGACCAAAATTCACCAGCACATCAAAGCGAGTGTTCCTGCCGAACGCCCCCTCTTCAAGCGATACAACATCGCCATAAGTGGTCTTAACCTTTCCAGTTACTTGTCGAGCGAAGAACACGACCACTTGTTGCACGCCCCAGAATGGATCAATTCGACGAGTACCGATACGAATCTTGAGAAAGTCTGACGAAATCGGGCTGGTCTCAATATCCCACTCTTCCTCTTCGCCCGGAAGACCGATCGCCGCGTAAAGGGCCATTATTACGCTGGACATAAACAGACCAATGCCGGTAAACGTCCTGGCATACTCTTTGGCAAGAAGCATCTGCGTCCTTCTGTTTGGCCGAATGGGCCGACCCAACTCATCCTTCGCCAATGCTCCATAAAGCGGTTGCCCTGCTATCCATTGAAAGCGACTGGCGACAAATCGGGGGGCAAAAAACAGCTTCGATAGGGTTTCAGCAGCGAGTTTCAATTCGCCCAAGCTACCCCGCCCCGTAGCCACATTGACGAAACGAGCTATGGCCTTGGCCTCCAGCTCACTTACAGTTCCACCCCTGCCCAAGCTCGCAGCCAAAGCATCGAACATGTCGGCACGAAGTCGGTTAAGAAACGCCACATGCGCCCGGCCGGAAGCGGCCACGGCTCGTAGCAGATGACGTGGTCCCGGCGGTAATCGTGATACCCATCCTATCCAACGACCTGCATATTCCTCTTCCTGCTGTCTCAACGTCCCTTGAATGTCCGCCAGCCACAATCCCGCTCGCTGATACCAGGCGAAATTCGGACGGTTAGTAATCTCGTTCATAACCGCAGAAGCGCCCGCCTTGGAACGGAACGACCGCAGCATGTCGGGCACCGCCTTTGCGCCGACCACAGGATGGGCAAACACTACAATGCCGCCCTGGCGCAACATGGCCGAGAAGTCGATACTCGTAACCATCGCCCGCGACAAGTTGATGCCCTCGCCCGCCGCACCAAATATTTTTTGAGCGACCGTGCGATTAGTCCTTTCTTCGGCGACCTTTTCCCTGAGCCACGCCAGCTTGGCTTCCTCAAACTCAAATCGCGCTTTCTCAGCTTCGGGACTCAATTCCCGTATCTTACGCTTGCGTGTGACGAAGTCTCTGTTGGCCAACCGTTCCCGATACTCCGCCGCCCTTCTCGTCAGATTGGCCTTATACGCCGAGTCCGCCCGTTCCTCTGGCGTCATCTTCGGGTTAGCCAAATCCTGCAAGTGCTGGTATTCATCCCGCAAAGCATCGCGTCGGGCACGAAGGGCCTGTAATTCCGGGGTATCTGGAGTCTTCGACACCCGACGCTTCGGGGTCAAGTCTTTTTCTACAATCCGTCGCTCGTACTCCGCAATGGACCGCTTTACCACCGCCGTCGCGTTACGTACACGCTGGGCATCCGTCAGTTCCTTTTGACCGAAAATCTCATCGAACTGCTGTTTAAGAACGTCTCGGCGTTGCCTCAACTCCGCAACTTCTTCGTCGGGCATCAGTTCAGTGCGGGCCTTGACAATGCGCTCACCGGATTCTATCTGCGTTTCAAGGTCCGCTATCTGGTTGCGCAACCGAGTCTTCAATGCGCCCAATG
>LAZR01002386.1_pt1 | contig 10953 bp, 13 predicted proteins | sample 329461 | NCBI WGS metagenome assembly LAZR01 (sample SAMN03002196, study PRJNA259156) | marine sediment metagenome | biome: sea floor; feature: Hydrothermal impacted sediments; material: marine sediment; isolation source: Loki non-amplified sample from Loki's castle hydrothermal vent sediment ...
CCTTTAAATTTTAAATAATTCTTTACAACTACCTTTTAGATCTTTTGTATTTTTTATGATTTGCTTTCGAAATTAATAGGGATCTTACTTATAATATTACATACCTTTCATACTACCCTTCATCTCACCACAAAGCATTGAATTGTTGGTCGGAGTGAATTTTTTAATTAGTAAAGGTGCATTCAGGTTTCTTTGATCTCTTGCCATTCTACATTGGAATGTAATTTCGCTGCCTTTTAAAAATCTGTGAGCTTTTCCATTAATACGAATGTAACCTCTCATCTTAGCACTGTATACAGTTGGGTGTGGAGATACCCACCAATAAGACCCTCTCTCTTCAATAATACCCTGCTTCAGTAATCTTTCGATTTCTGCTGCATATTCTAATTCATCATCATTCCAAATTTTACCTCGCATTACACTAAACTTTATATCATGCCTTAAATCTTCTAACCTTCCATGTTTTTCGTAATTTTTAATAGCTTTAGGATCAGTGAACAAAAAAAGATCATTTGAGTCTATACCAGAGATGTCAATAGGGTCGTTAATTGGTAGCTGTAGAAGTTTTTTTTCTAAAATATCTTTTTCTTTTAATAGGTATGTATCTTCCTCTTGAATTAGAATTTCTACTCCACAATAGGGACAAATTTTTAAGTTCAAATCCCTTAAAGGTTCATTACAATTAGGACAGCAAAGCCCATCTTCTTTATGAGATATAATTTACCCTCCTTTTTCTTCGTAGTAATAATTTTTAAATTTAATTTTTTATTTTCGGATAATCTTGGTTTTATAAATTGAAAGACATCTATTGCAACAGAAATGAAAAATTTTTCCATAATAATTTTTGTACCCTGGCGTCATTAAATGCTCCGAGATACTCATACCACATAAAGCACAATACTCATGAATAGCCTATATTTTGGATTTTTAATATTAAAAAAAAAAAATTTGAGAAAATTATATTTAAAAAATTACGGTTAAACCACATTCATTATTTGACCACAATGTTCAGGGATTGGTTTCCCCATGTCATTTCCACACCCACACTGAGCACCCTTATGACAAAAGAGTTTATCTTCTTCTTTATGCATGGGTTGACCACAACACATTGGTAATTTCATTTCATTTCCACAATTTCCACATTTTAATGTTGCCATTTTTTTTTACCTTTTCTTTTATCATTTTACATTTTTTTTGTAGCTCGGATATATATCAGACCTGCGTAGCATATTCGCATTAGAAACTACTGTTATTGAACTTGTAGCCATCGCAACTTCGGCAATTAACGGGTGAGCTAATCCTAACATCGCGAGTGGTATTGCAACTACATTATAAAAGAATGCCCAAAAAAGATTTTGCTTGATTTTTTTGAAAGTATTTCGGGACAATTTTACAGCCGTCACCACGCCAGATAATTTTCCACTTACTAATGTAATATCCGCTGATTCAATAGCGATATCCGTGCCCGTACCTATGGCAATTCCTACATTTGCAGCTGTCAATGCAGGGGCATCGTTAATACCATCTCCTACCATTGCAACTAATTTCTCATTTTCCTGTAATCTTAGGATTTCATTAACTTTTTCATCAGGTAATACCTCTGCTAAGACTTCTGAGATACCTATTTTTTTCGCAATCGCTTCTGCAGTTCGTTTGTTATCCCCTGTTAACATCGCTGTTCTAATTCCCAAACTTTCCAACTCTCTTATCGCTAGAATAGAATCTTCTTTAATCGCATCTGCTATTGCTAAAATTCCGGCTATTTTCCCATCGACAGCTAGTAAAATAACAGTTTTCGCTTCTTCTTCGAGAGATACAATATCCGCTTCTAAGTCGTCTTTATAGTCAATACCATTTTCTTTCATCAATTTCCTACTTCCCACCAGAATTAATTTTTCAGGGCTTGCTTTAACTTTTGCTTTTACACCTTTTCCAGTAATTGACTCGAACTCAAATAATTCGTGAAGTTCAATATCTTCTTCTTTTGATTTTCTTATAATGGCATCTGCCAGGGGATGTTCTGAACCAGCTTCGATACTCGCTGCAAATCTGAGAACTTCTTCAGTTGTGAAACCTTCTACGACATGGATATCTGTTACTTCAGGTGTTCCCTTAGTTATTGTCCCTGTTTTGTCAAAGACAACCGTTTCAATGTTTTTAAGTGTTTGGATTGCCTCACCATGTCTTATCAGGACGCCGTTTTCAGCTCCCATACCACTACCAACCATAAGTGCAGTCGGAGTTGCAAGCCCTAGAGCACAAGGGCATGCTATTATTAATGTGGCTATTAATGCAAGTAAAGCCAGTGTTAAAATTCCAAGATTTGGATCTACCCATGGTATGACGGATTGTACAGCAATTATCACCATTTTCATTACATCGGGTACAAATATCCATAATAAAAATGCTGCTGTTGATAATACTAGTACAGCCGGTACAAAGTAGCTGACGACAGTGTCAGCAAATTTTTGTATTGGAACCTTGGAACCTTGGCATTCCTCGACCATTTTGACGACTTGGGATAAAAATGTGTCTTTTCCTACCTTAGTTGCTTTAATTTTTAACAGACCCCGTTGATTGATAGTAGCACCAATTACCTCGTCTCCCATCTTCTTCTTAACAGGCATCGATTCACCAGTAGCCATGGATTCATCTATCGCGCTTTGCCCTTCGATTATAATTCCATCAGTTGGGATTTTTTCTCCTGGTTTCACTAACATTAAGTCATTTTCTTTAAGTTGTTCAATTGGAATTTCTTTTTCTTCTCCGTCTACTATAATTCGAGCACTTTTCGCTCCCAGTTCTAGTAGCTTTCTGATAGCTTGTGAAGCTCTTCCCTTTGCTTTAGTTTCGATATACCTTCCGGTTAAATGAAAAGCCATTATCATTGCAGCAACTCCAGCGTAATTAAGAATTGGCCAAAAAAAGTATAATGGTCCCGTTATAAATGCAGATAATGTTCCTAAAGCGATTAACACATCCATGTTCGCACTACCATGCCTAACAGCTTTAAATGCAGTATAATAGGTCGAATATCCTGCCCAGAAAAGTGGAGGTAATGCTAATATTATCATACCCAAATTGAATATTAATGCATTAGGCCACATAATTCCGCTAATCATTTCTACTAGCATCCAAATAGTAATTGGAACGGTAAACAGCCAAGCGACCATCATCCTATTTTTAGCTGTTTTGAACTTCTTTTCTTCATCCTCAATTTCTTGATCATATTTTGACGCTATCGACTCTATTTCTTCCTTTCCGAGCGCGGAATAACCGGTGTTATCTATTATCCTTGCTATGTCATCATAATCAAGCTCATTTGCATCATATTTAACAACAGCTTTTTCAGTTGCTAAGTTCACATTAGCATCAATTATACCTTCGGCTTTATTAAGTGCCTTTTCAACCGTTTGAACGCAAGAAGCGCAAGTCATGCCTCCTATTTTAATCATAATTTTGCTAGTCTCCAGGGTTGCCCCATAACCTGTATTTGCTACAATATCTAAAATCTCTTTACTCTTAATTTTTTCAGGATTATAGGTGAGATGTGCTTTTTCAGTTGCTAAGTTCACATTAGCTTCAATTATACCTTCGGCCTTATTAAGTGCCTTTTCAACCGTTTGAACGCAAGAAGCGCAAGTCATGCCTCCTATTTTAATCACAATTTTGCTAGTATCCAGGGTTGCCCCATAACCTGTATTATTGACAAGATCTAAAATCTCTTTCTTCTTAATTTTTTCAGGATTATAGGTGAGATGTGCTTTTTCAGTCGCTAAATTCACATTAACCTCAATTACACCTTCACCTTTGTTCAGTGCCTTTTCCACCGTTTGAGCACAGGAAGCGCATGTCATCCCTTGAATATTTAGAATGGTGCTTTTTCCTTTTATGCTTTTTTCTATCATTTTTACTTTACTTCTTTTTTTTTTAATTGTTTAAAATATATTACTTTATAATATATATAGAAGTATATATTTAAATGTTATTTTTATACTAAATAAAAAATATAAAATTAATTGGTTTTTTTGGGCTTCTCTCAGTTTATCTTCCTTACTTCATGATAAGGCTGTAGATTCTGGTATATATGAATTTTCGTCATGAATTCCAATTCTATGAGATGATATGTCATGAATTTCAATTCTTTGAGATGATTTTATTATCAAAAATAAAACCAAAAATAAACCCGATCCCAGGTACAATGAAAACAACCCAACTCCCCCTAGAATCCAATGTAGTAGCCAATAAATAAACCTAAACAACATATCATGTTACATCATTTAAATATAAAGAATTTTTTTTTTGATATATTTCATATACTTTTGAATATTTATCGATTCATATATATTTATAAATTATTATTCCTATTCTAACTTAGAGAAAGTTTTTTATTAAATGTAAGAATTAAAAATTAAAATTGTTAAAATGTCTCAAGAAAGCGAAATAAAAATTCAAAATTTTACCCGATTTTATGCGTTAGTACTTTTAAAATCTAAAGAATCTATAACGGGTTATTATATCTTAAAAAAACTTAAATCAGATTTAAAAAAGAATGCGAGCCCAACTTATGTTTATGATTTTTTGAAATCATTAAAAAAAAGGGGATTTATTGAAGAAACTAAATCTCTAAAATCTAAGAAATCAGCGGGATATCATCTTACATTTGAGGGAAAAGTATTTGTTGAAAACGTTTTTTTGCGCTTTAACAACTTAATTGAGGTATCATTAAGATCAAATTTGAAAGTTTGTGTTGGTTGCGGAATTACCATTTACGATAGTGTATATACTAAAATAATTGGAGATAAGGAATTGAATTTTTGCTGTAAATATTGTGCAAAGGAATTCAAGATTTCAAATTAAGTGTGAATTAAAGGATATAATTAATTTAAAGTCAATATCTCAAGATTCTTTAAAAATATAAATTCAAATTATTAGTTTAATTTATTTCATTTTATTAATCAAGAGACATGTAACACTGCAGAAATATAAGATTTTTTCACTTTGGTTTGAAAATTTTGCTATAGATGAGGATACGTTGATTCCCATTCCACATAAAGCTCAATATGTGTCTACTATCACATCAGATCTCACGACTCTCCTACAAATTGGACATGATTTCTCATTTTTAAAAATATTCTTTCACCTTTATTTTGGATTTTTTTTATCAAATTAAATTAAAAAAGATTTTTGATTAATCTATTGTTTAAAAATTTTGGTTAAACTAGATCCATTGGCTTTCCGCACTGTTCAGGGATTATCTCGCTCATCTTTAAGACACCTCAATAATTTTACCCTAGAAAAAAAAATTACACTAGTAATATTCTTAGATTATTTGAAAAAATTCTTCGTAAGCTTTTCGATCTCGAACGAATATTCTATAATTCATTAAAGCTTTTCTAACTATTATAGGCTCAGATTCGTTCTCATTATGCTTAATTATTTTTACAATTTTGTAATCATTTGTTTTATGATCAAGCTCGAATTCTTTATTACAAAACCTACAGAACAATTTTTTGTTTCTCGGGATTAGCATGTTCTCACAATTTGGACAGAATCTCATAATTTTACCTTTTTAAATAATTTTTAATCTTTCGAGTACTTACTTTTGAGTATGTATGTGAAAATATATATTTAAATATTCCTATTTTCATTGAAATTTTTTTTATAACCTTTTTTATTTGGTAGAAAAGTTAATCGTAGAAAATCAATTAAAACAAACTAATAGTTTTTTAATCTTCTAGTTTAGAAATGAATCAAACGATCAGTTTCTGTTGGATTAAGAGTCATTTGACAAACTTTTTTGAATCCAGCAGTTTCAAGATTTTTTAATGTATTCCTATAATTATTAAATAATCGAAGGACTCGATAAATGATATCGAGAAACTTAATAAATCACTTTTTATTGTTTTTAATTATTATTTAGTTGAATTTAAACATGAAAAAAATTCAAAAAACGAAAACTATACAATCCTCTTTTGAACATGGAATTAAGAAAAATTTTCTTCAAATATCTTTATTAATTATCTCAGCTATATTTGTAGGAGCAACAATAGGTATAGAAAGAACATTATTGGTTCCCCTCGGACTTGAATTTGGTCTTCAGAGTTTAACTATCATTACTTCATTCATTGTGGCATTCGGGATCGCAAAAGCTTTTACAAATTTAATAGCAGGTAAGTTGGCAGATTTAATAGGGAGATTCAGGGTTCTTATCATTGGATGGCTATTTGGCATTCCCGTGCCCTTTATGCTACTTTTCGCTAGTGATTGGACGATAGTAATTATTGCAAATATACTACTCGGGATAAATCAAGGAATTTGCTGGACCTTAACATTGTTTATGAAAATTGATCTCTGCGGTCCTAATAAACGAGGATTTGGCGCAGGTGTTAATGAAACTTTTGGGTATCTTGCGGTTGCTTTTGCTGGTTTTATATCTATTGAACTTGCTAATCTATATGGATTAAAACCTTATCCTTTTATTTTCGGAATAATTGCTGTATTAGCAGGCACCATAATTACGGCTTTATTTGTTAGAGACACTACTCAACATTTAATGAAAGAAAATAAAGATTTGGATGGAGGTGATACAAGACCATGGCTTACTGTATTTAAACAAATGTCGTATCAAAATTCTCGTCTTGTTTCATGCGTCCAAGCAGGATTAGTGCGGAATCTTGTTGATGGAATGGCTTGGGGTCTTTTAATGATTTTTTTTACTTCAAATCTAGGGAACAGAACAGCCGGTACTTTTCAATGGATTATGATTGCTTCCTTCGGAGGAAGTCAGGTCTTTTTTGGGTCGTTAAGTGATAAAACACAAAGAAAAATTTTTATATCGTCAGGGATGGTTATAATAAGTTTTAGTTTGTTGATCATTTCTTGGACAGCCTCTTATATATCTTGGCTCTTAAGTGTTGTTCTATTGGGGATAGGAGGGGCTTTAATGTATCCTGTAGTTATAGCCGCGCTGTGTGACCAAATACCTCCAATATGGCGTGCTACCGGGTTGGGTATATATCGTTTCTGGCGAGATCTCGGATATGCTATTGGAGCACTTCTGAGTGGAATTATAGCAGATAGTTTAGGTATCATTCCCACCATACTTATTGTTGCGATCATTAGTGCAACTTCCGGAATCGTAGTGATGATTTTTCTCCCATCAAAACTCATTATTCAAAAAAATTAATAAAATAAATCTCAGTTTAATTCAGTGACCCTTCTTTTAAGATTTTGAAAGGATAACACTTATGATACCTGCGGGATCGACTTTCTCAAAATTGTGTTAATTAGATCTAAGTCGCTTAAACCATTCTCAATTTGAATGAGTGTTCCGTTTTTTTTTTAATTTTTTTAATTAAATATTCATATAATAAGACTTAATCCTAACCAAGAAAATTATTAAATTTTTAGTTAAATTCAAATTTTTTATTTTTCTAGGTCTAAATAAAGCGATGGACTTTTTTACAATACTCTTCATATTCTGATCCAAATTGCTTTTCTAACCATGGTTCTTCAGTAAAAGGGGTCAGAATATTCCATAGAATCCCTAAAAAACCCGTAATAAATGTCAAAAACGAATTAGAAATTATTATAATTCCAATTAATAGTAAAATGTCGCCTAAATATTGAGGATTTCTTGAATATTTATAAATGCCCTGAGTAATTAATGTTCCTTTTAATCCAAGAGAAGAATGTACACTTAAAGTCTTTACACCTAAAATGGCAATTATAAATCCTATAATTATGAAAATAAAGCCAATCGGGTATCGAAACCAATGAGATAAGATAAAATTATTCCAATCCAATATACTTAACATAATTATCCCTAAATAAGAAATTATTGAAAAAATCCAACAATCCAGAATTGCCATGAATTTTTACTAGGTGGTGGCCATAATCTATATTTTGGTTTAATTATAGTTATGATAATACCTCCAATTATCAGAATGTTAGCAAGGACGGTTATAACGTAAATGATTATGGTTATAATTTCCATAAATTTTCACTTTTTGTTGTTTTATAAATATTTATATTCAAGATTTTTAGTCAATAATAGGTTACATCTTGAGCAAATTTTGATTAATTTTAACTGTCTCTAATAAAAATAATACAAATTTTAATTATTAATCTAATTCATTTCATTTTCATAAATCGATAGACATCTATATATTGGAATTTTTAAAATAAAAATTTGGAAAAATTATTGCTTAAAAATTATAGTTAGAAAATTATATTTAAACTAAATTCATTGGTTGACCACAATGTTCAGGGATTGATTTCCCCATGTCATTTCCACACCCACATTCAGCACCTTTATGACAAAAGAATTTATCTCCTTCCATATGCATGGGTTGACCACAACACATTGGTCCTTTCATTTCATTTCCACAATTTCCACATTTTAATGTTGCCATCATTTTTTTTTACCTTTTCTTTTAATTTTTTACTCTCCTAATTTGTATTGATTAAATAAAGTTTTAATAATATTTAAATATATATCCCTCCATATATACTATAAGATAATATTTCAAAAAAATTATTATAAATAATATTTAAATGAATTAATATGATATGCTGCTTAGTTCTTTTTATAGGTTTCTATATAGGAGAAGGATTGGGTGGTATTTGGGGTTTAATTGCACCAGGAATCGGCTTTATTATTGGTTTCATTCTTGATATGAAATTTATGCATGGAAGGCATCACAATTCATCCCATAAAAACGAACCCGATGTCATAAATTCCGAAGAACCAATATATTTAGCCTCACCACAAATTTGGGAAGAAAGATTAAGAGAAAGCCAAAGTTCATACAACTAATTATCTACATTTTTATAATTTTTTTTATTTTTTTGAAGTCACTTTTTCTAAGTTAAATTGGCTTGTGAGCAAAATTCAATTTGTCTACATAAAACCATTGGGACCATAAGTTACTTCAACCATAAAAGGAATACAACTCATTTTAATCTCCTATTTTTTCCTTCCGCGCTAAACTCATCAATCGCGGTCAGCGATGCTACCAAGGCTCCATCAGATTGATAATAGTTTTATAAATATATATAGGGAAATAGGAAAAAAAAAGTACGTCGAAAAAACAAGTTTAACCGTTATTAATCCTATGGAAAAGCTCGATTTTGTTGAAATTAATAATCAAATAGGAAAGGTTTTCTTACGAGAAGAAATTATGAGAAATTGGAATCAAGAAATTGATGAAAACTTAGATGAAACCTTTTTATTATTTAAACAACTTGAGATAGACTCAATTCTTGCATGGGGGCTAGCAGTTAATGAAATTTATAATTCTTTAGAAGTAAATTTTCCAATATTACAATATTTAAATTCCCCAGAAATAATAATTTAATTAACTAGATTTTTTTTTTTTTTAATTTACTTTAAAAATTAGTCATTTTGTGGCTGCTCAAATCTCATAATCTTCTTATTCTGACAAAAGTCACAATCACCACATCCATCTTGCATTGATGGTTTAAGAGTTTCAATGTTAAAATCAATAGGTAATATAAAATCTCTGGCAAAATCGGAAATAAGTTCCATCGAAATTTTCTTAATACCCGGATTCATTCTGAAGTGAAAATTAACAATCTTGTAGAGTTTTTCTAGTTTAGTACTTGCAAGTAAGACACATATATTATATTTGCCACTTATTCTGAATGCATTTATAATAAATGGGCAATATTTCGCCATAGGCCATACGTTACTTGTGTCAATCGCTTTTAAATTTACTATAACCATAAAAAGATTTGCTTTTCTGAAATTAATCCCCGTTTGATATTGTAAGAGCCCTAGTTCTTCATATTTTTTTATCCGTGCTCCTACAACTGGTTGACTTTTATTAATCTTTTTTGCTATAGTGTGTTGACTAATTTTAGGATCTTCTATAATAAATTTTAAAATTGTTATATCTGTCGAGTCCAAATTGATTTTACCCATTTATATCATCCAATAAAATATCTTTCTCAATATCATTATATTTCAACGAAGATTAGTACACTTTAGATCAATATATGTATATTTGAGTATATATATAAAAAAATTGTGTTTTTGAATAAAGAAAAGGAACCTTAAGATTCGAATCTATAAGATAATTTTATTTTAAAAACCAAATAAATATATAACCAAAAATACATATTTAATTTAAGGATTAAATTAAATCCAAAATTACTTAATTTTATGGAATCATGTCTGAAAACCATGATATAAAAGTTCAAAATCTCACGAGATTTTATACATTAGTTTTGATAAAATCAAAGCAACCTATAACAGGGTACTATATCTTAAAGCGATTAAAAGAAGACTTAGGGAAGACATCAAGTCCCACTTATGTGTATGATTTTTTAAAATCTCTTAAAAAGGAAGGTTATGCAGAAGACGTAAAAGATTCTAATTCAAAAAGATCGCAAGGAATTAGATTTACTGAGGCAGGTGAGGCTTTTACCGAACGAATTTTCTCACGATTTAACAATCTAATAGAAACTGCAATCCAATCTAAGATAAAGATTTGTGCATCATGCGGAGTGAAACTTTACGAAAGCGTGCATACAGAAAAGATTCGAGGCCAAGAATTGAACTTCTGCTGCAAACATTGTGCTAAAGCCTATAAATCTACAATTTCTGCTTAGGAGCGACTATTACTCTTAAATTTTTCTGTGTATTGTGGAGTATTTTTGTGAATTAGTAATAGGTGAATTTCTTATTAAAATAAAAAAAATATCTTTAAATTTTGCCCTATTTAGGCACCACAACCAAACCAAGGCTTCTCGTCCTTTTTCGTTTGCTGTCCAATATTGAATCTGTTCAAACCGGAATATATATCTATGATTGCATATATCTCAGTTAAGGCTTCGTCATCCAAACCATGGTTTTTTACTGCTGCATTATAAACATCGATACAATAATTACTTCCACTCATTATTGAGACGGTAAGAGCAATAATA
>LAZR01002387.1_pt1 | contig 10950 bp, 10 predicted proteins | sample 329461 | NCBI WGS metagenome assembly LAZR01 (sample SAMN03002196, study PRJNA259156) | marine sediment metagenome | biome: sea floor; feature: Hydrothermal impacted sediments; material: marine sediment; isolation source: Loki non-amplified sample from Loki's castle hydrothermal vent sediment ...
CTTATATAGAGCGTGATGTTGCCAAAGAAGATTTAGATCGTTATCAAACAGTTTATGCTCAACATGTTGGTGCAGTAGCTGCACCAACAGCAGGATTACACTTTGATCATGATTTACTGAACACAATAAAAAAAGCGGGTATCAGCACGGCAGAAATTACCTTGCACGTTGGAGCCGGTACCTTTCAACCTGTTAGGGTAGAGGACGTAGAAACTCATCAAATGCACAGTGAGCGAATCAACATCAGCCAAGATGTAGTTGATAAAGTGAAACACACAAAACAGCAAGGTGGTAGGGTGATTGCTATTGGTACAACAAGTGTCAGAGCACTTGAGTCAGCCTCTCAATGTGGCGAAATTAAACCTTATGAAGGTGAAACAGATATCTTCATATATCCAGGATATGAATTCAAAACAGTAGATGCGATGGTGACCAATTTCCATTTATCTGAATCCACTTTATTGATGTTAGTGTCTGCCTTTGCTGGGAAGCAAAACATCATGAATGCATACCAGCATGCTATTGAACAACGCTACCGTTTCTTTAGCTACGGTGATGCGATGTTTATTAGTTAAGGAATCATATGAAATCATTAGAGCAAATTCGTTTCATACTCGTTGGCACAACACATCCCGGTAATATTGGTGCTGCCGCTAGAGCAATGAAAACCATGGGAATAACGCAATTACACTTGGTTGAACCTAAAATTTATCCAAGTGCAGAGGCAACAGCAAGAGCATCTGGTGCCGATGATGTTCTTCACAATGCGGTTGTTCATAATAGCTTGGCAGAGGCGTTAGCTGGCTGTCATTACAGTTTTGCGATGAGTGCTCGGTTAAGGCATTTACCTATGCCTATAATGAATCCGAGAGAAGCAGTGACAAAGTTTGAAGGCTTTGCTGAAGATACGCAAATAGCTATCGTCTTTGGTAGAGAGCATTCCGGTTTGTCTAATGAGGAGCTCGATCAGTGCCAATATTTGATCAATATTCCAGCTAATCCAGACTATAGCTCACTCAATTTAGCCGCTGCTGTGCAAGTGATTGCTTATGAAATAAAAATGAGTTTTCAACCTACTATACACGTGGGTAGAGTAGGGGAAACGCGTGAAACGATTACTAATGATGATCTGTCTCATCTGTACGAGCACTTTGAACAATCACTCAAAGAGATAGGGTTCTTAGATCCAGCTAACCCAAAGAATCTAATGCGTAGAATCAGACGTTTATTCAATCGAGCAGATTTAGATCGTAATGAACTGCAAATAATGCATGGTATTTTGCGTGCAGCAGAAACCAAAGCGAGGAAATAATGACCGAACAGATTAGTCGATGGGAACGAATTAAAGAAGACATACAATGTGTCTTTGATCGTGATCCTGCAGCGAGAAATGTAGTTGAAGTAATTACAACTTATCCTGGGGTTCATGCGCTTCTATGTCATCGATTGAGTCATTGGTTATGGCGAGCTAATTGGAAATGGTTGGCCAAATTCATTTCCTCTATTTCACGTTGGCTGACAGGTATTGAAATTCATCCTGGTGCCAAGATTGGTCGGCGCTTCTTTATCGATCATGGCATGGGTGTTGTGATTGGTGAAACGGCAGAAATTGGTAATGATGTCACCTTGTATCATGGCGTAACATTGGGTGGAACTTCATGGAAAGAAGGTAAACGTCACCCAACTCTAGGTAACGATATTGTCGTTGGTGCGGGTGCCAAGGTTCTAGGTCCAATTACCTTGAGTGATGGTGCGCGTATTGGTTCGAATGCTGTTGTCGTTAAAAATGTGGACAGCGGTGATACAGTGGTCGGTGTACCAGGACGTGTCGTTAAAACTAATCTCACGGAAGATCAAAAACAGCAGCATAAATTAGCTCAATCCGTTGGCTTTGATGCCTATGGCACATCGAGTAAAACAATGGACCCTGTCGCGAACGCTATTCATGGCTTAATTGAGCATATTCACCTTATGGATAAGCGTGTAGATGAGATGTGCAAAACGATCCATCGTCTTGGTGGTGAGTTACCGGAAAACGTCGTAATGCCTGAGCTTAGAGGGTGTGACACCTATCAAGATAAGGACAATAATAAAGTTGACTAAAATAGTCAGGCATGTAAACTTTATCAGGTTAAAGATACTCTGGATTAAAACATGCGTTTAACGACAAAAGGCCGATACGCCGTGACGGCAATGCTAGATTTGAGTCTAAATTATGGCCTAGGCGCAATCACATTAGCTGATATTTCTGAAAGGCAAGGTATTTCACTGTCCTATCTAGAACAGTTATTTGCTCGCCTTCGAAAACAAGGCTTGGTAAGTAGTTCAAGAGGACCTGGTGGCGGCTATCGACTGAGTCGCACTGCTGAAAATATTACCGTCTTAGATGTTATTGCTGCTGTAGATGAAAAAGTAGACACTACTCAATGTGAAGGCAAACAAAACTGTCGTGGAGAGGAACAATGCCTGAGTCATGAGTTATGGCAGAGTTTGAGTGACCAAATTCGAGTTTACTTATCAGGTATCACATTGGACCAAGTCGTTCGAGATTATGAAAAGAACCGTAATGGTGAGCAAGTCATTCAGTTTGATACGTTTTGAAGCTAGTTTTTATTGACCATTAAAGCAGCTTAAGCAATAGCCACTGAAACGATTTTTAGTTCAATAGTTCAAACGTATAAATCAATAAAGGTAAAAATAGGCAGGAAAACTGTCTATAAACAAGGCAGGTAAATTATGATTACATTGACAGAGTCAGCCATCAACCGGGTCAGAGATATGATGTTTAAACGTGAATCGGGAATCGGTTTGCGTATTGGTGTTGTGAAAAGTGGTTGTTCCGGTTACAGCTATGCCTTGGATTATGCCGATGAAGTCGCTTCAGAAGATGAAGTCATTGAGCAAGGTGATGTAAAAGTGGTTGTTAACCAAGAAGCCATGCCAATACTGGACGGTATGATCCTTGATTTTGTTCGTGAAGGACTGAATCAAAGCTTCAAATTTATTAATCCAAACGTGACATCAGAATGCGGTTGTGGTGAGAGCTTTAGCGTCACAAAATAACAGATGATGACACGTTCGTAATAATGCCCGCTTACGCGGGCATTGTTGTTTTGTTACCTTACATCTAGAAAAGTCATCATGGATAAACTGAGTAATTTAGAGTTTGATGCCGCCCATATTTGGCACCCTTATACTAGCGTGGCACATCCTCCAGTCTTACATGAGGTTGTGTCAGCTTCTGGTGTGAAATTAAGACTTTGTGATGGACGAGAAATCATTGATGGTATGTCATCATGGTGGTCAACGATACATGGCTACAATCATCCACGCTTAAATGCCGCTGCTCACGAGCAAATCGATTACATGTCACATGTTATGTTTGGTGGCCTTACACATGATCCAGCCATATCGTTGTCACGAAAACTCATCGACATTACAGATGAGAGTTTTCAGTACGTATTCTTAGCTGACTCAGGATCCATCTCTGTAGAAGTGGCTTTGAAAATGGCCGTGCAATATTGGTTTGCTCAAGGTCGGGCCGAAAAAAATCGATTTTTAACCTTTCGTAGCGGTTATCACGGTGACACCTTTGGGGCAATGTCAGTCTGTGATCCGGTCAACGGCATGCACACAATGTTTGAGAGCATATTGCCACAACATATCTTTGCTCCGGCCCCCGATTGTCAACATGATAAAGACTGGCAAGATACCTACATTGCTGAGTTTCGTGAGCTGGTGGAACAACGTCATTTTGAAATGGCTGGAGTTATCGTTGAACCATTAGTACAGGGCGCTGGTGGGATGCGGATGTATTGTGCCGAATACCTAAGACAAATTAAGCAACTATGTGAACAGTACGATCTACTTTTAATCTTTGATGAAATAGCCACTGGCTTTGGTCGAACCGGCTCTTTATTTGCCTACGAACAAACAGGTATCGTTCCAGATATTTTATGTCTAGGCAAAGCGCTGACCGGTGGTTATATGACATTGGCTGCTACGCTTTGTAATCAAAAAGTGTCTGATGGCATAGCGGCTGATGGACAGGGTGTATTGATGCATGGTCCCACTTTTATGGCGAATCCTCTCGCCTGTCGCATCGCTGCAGAAAGTATTGACCTTTTGCTTGAATCAGACTGGAAGCAAAGTGTGGCCGCCATTGAGAAGCAGCTACAAATGGAACTTCAGCCCTATTCTGCCTCACTTATTGTTAAGCAAGTGAGGGTGAAAGGGGCAATCGGTGTGGTTGAACTTAATCATCCTTTAGACGACATGATGGAGTGGTTGCCAGAGTTTATTGTAGAGCAGGGCGTCTGGATAAGGCCCTTTAGAACAATGATTTATATTATGCCTCCCTACATTATCTCCTCTAATGATTTACATCAGTTATGTGAGGCCATAGGTAAGATAGTTGCTGAGATAGAAAGTCGCTCAGAAAAATCCTGAGTATCATCAAGTATTGCCCTGATGTTAAGGACATTGTTTGCGAATATGATTAATCCACGTTGTGAGATTACTCAACAACGAAAAACTAAAACGAGGGATTTATTATGTGGACTAAACCAGAATATTCAGATATGCGTTTCGGCTTTGAAGTGACAATGTACATTTGCAACCGTTAATAGTTTAACGGATTGCATCTAAAAGCCCTTGGAGCCTCGCTTCAGGGGCTTTTTTTATATTTCCGATTTTACAATCGTTTTTTCCTGTTATATCAATAGGATTAAGTTGTTGTACCAATCCATATACCTCGACTACAATGTTTCCTGTCACTAACGACAGCAATGAAATTTAGGAGCTAATAATGTCTACACTAATTAATACTGAAATCAAACCTTTCAAAGCGAATGCTTTTCAAAACGGTGAGTTCATCGAAGTATCAAGCGAAGATTTAAAAGGTAAATGGGCTGTCTTTTGTTTTTACCCAGCTGACTTCACATTCGTCTGCCCAACAGAATTAGGTGACCTTGCTGATCACTATGCACAACTACAGGAAATGGGTGTGGAAGTGTACTCAGTATCAACTGACACACACTTTACTCATAAAGCATGGCATGACGCATCAGAAACCATTCAAAAAATTAAATTCCCAATGATCGGTGATCCTACTGGCACCATCAGCCGTAATTTTGAAGTGATGATTGAAGAAGAAGGTCTAGCACTTCGTGGTACGTTCATCGTTGATCCAGATGGCATCATTAAGGCTGCTGAAATCAACGATCTAGGCATCGGCCGTAACGCGAAAGATCTTGTTCGTCGCGTACAAGCTGCGCAATATGTCGCTACACATGACGGTGAAGTTTGCCCAGCATCATGGCAGCCAGGTGAAGAAACACTTTCACCATCATTAGACTTGGTTGGCAAAATCTAATTTAGCCAGCAACTGACCTGTCCGGACACAGTCCGGACAGTGTCACCATACATAATACAGAATAAGGTGATTTATCATGTTGGATGCAAATATCGCAGCACAATTAAAGACTTACATGCAAAACATCAAGCGCCCTGTTGAACTTATTGCCGCGCTAGATGACACTGCTAAAGCAAACGAAATGCGCGATTTATTGCAGGAAATCGCTGACATGTCAGATCAGGTTAGCTTTATTGATAACCCAGACAGCGATCCGCGTAAACCGTCGTTTCAGATCAAACAACCAGAAGGACAAGAGAAAATTCGCTTTGCAGGCATTCCTATGGGCCACGAATTTACGTCTTTGGTTTTAGCTCTGTTACACACGGGGGGGCATCCAACAAAACTCGATCAAGAAATGATCGATCAAATTAAAGGTTTAGAAGGTGAATATCACTTCGAAACGTATATTTCACTTTCGTGCCAAAACTGCCCTGAAGTCGTGCAAGCATTAAATGTGATGGCTATCCATAACCCAAATATTAGCCACACAATGATTGATGGAGCTCTTTACCAAGCAGAAGTAGATGAACGTCAGATAATGGCTGTTCCGTCTGTTTATTTGAATGGTAAGAGCTTTGGCCAAGGCCGTATGAGTTTGCCTGAGATTGTCGCGAAACTGGACAAAGGCGCCAGCAAGCGTGAAGCGGAAAAACTGGCGGCAAAAGATGATTTTGACGTACTCATCGTTGGCGGTGGTCCTGCGGGGGCATCAGCTTCAATTTATGCTGCACGTAAAGGTATTAGAACCGGTATCGTTGCCGAACGTTTTGGTGGTCAGGTTATGGATACCATGGCGATTGAAAACTTCATTTCTGTGAAAGAAACAGAAGGACCCAAACTTGTCGCGGCATTAGAAGAACACGTTAAACAATACGAAGTTGATGTGATGAATCTACAGCGTGCCAGTGGTATTGCTAAAAAAGGCAAGCTGATCGAAGTGCAACTTGAAAATGGGGCAACGTTGAGCAGTAAAGCGGTGATTTTAGCAACAGGTGCTCGTTGGCGTGAGCTGGGTGTGCCTGGTGAAACAGAATACCGTGGTCATGGTGTGGCGTACTGTCCTCACTGCGATGGTCCGCTGTTCAAAGGCAAGCCAGTGGCTGTGATTGGTGGTGGTAACTCTGGTGTGGAAGCGGCGATTGATTTGGCTGGTATTGTTGGTCATGTCACCTTAATCGAGTTTAATGGTGAGTTACGTGCTGATGCCGTTTTGCAGAAAAAATTATTTTCACTGAACAACGTGACCGTCATTACTGGTGCTCAAACAACAGAAATAACGGGTGCTGATGGCAAGGTCAATGGCTTAATTTATGTGAATCGCGCCACAGAACAAAAAGAAACAGTCGAATTAAATGCTGTGTTTGTGCAGATTGGCCTGATTCCAAACACTGACTTTTTGAAGGGTACGATTGAGTTAAGTAAGTTTGGTGAAATAGAAATTGATAATCATGGTCAAACATCGATGCCAGGTGTATTTGCTGCTGGTGATGTGACTACCATCCCATACAAGCAAATTATTATGGCAATGGGAGATGGTGCAAGAGCTGCTTTAGGATCGTTTGATTATCTGATTCGAAATGATTTTGATGATAAAAGTGAAGCCGCTTAAGTCTCACTGATCATCAACGTAACCTTCTGGAGCCTCGTCAACGATATCCAACACGTTGACGAGGTTCATTTTTATTGCCAGCCTTGTTAGTTCAATATCATTACTCACACCGAGTTTTTTCTTAATAATATAGTGTGAATTCGCGACTGTTTTCGGGCTGATATTCAATATATCAGCAATATCTTGGCTTGGTTTGGCATCCAATAAAAGTCGTAATATTTCAAACTCTCTGACGGTTAACTCATCCAATGCAGCCCGATCATGTCCCAAATTTTCTATTGCCAACGCTTGAGCAATATCACTACTCAAAATAGGCGATGTGGATTGTTTGATTTGATGAATTGCCCTAATCAATTCCTCAGGGTTACTACTCTTCGTAATATAGCCCACTGCACCCGCGCGAATAGCCTGTATAGCAAAGCTGGGGTTTTGATGCATACTAAAAACGATAATCTTAGCTTCTGTATCGAACTGCCGAATACGTTCAAGTGCTTTTATTCCACTTTGTCCGGGTAATGAAATATCCATAATAACGACGTCTGGTTGATGATGCTTATATTGCGTATATGCTTCTGCACCATCACCTGCTTCAGCGATCACTTCAAAATCGGACTGCTTTTGTAGCAAGGCGTGATAGCCTTCCCTAACGATAGCGTGGTCATCCACCAACATAATCTTAATGATTCTAGTCATTTCATTTCTTCTTCGGTGTCGATAGGTAAAAGAATCGAGACGATCAATCCACCTTCAGGTTTGTTATCTAGTGAAATTTGGCCACCCAAGGCTGCTACACGTTCGTGAATACCTAATAAACCTAAGCCATTCCCAATAGAAAAGTTCTGTACATTGGCATTGCCATCATCTTTAATAAGGACTTCAATCTGATTATGTTGCGTTTGAGTTAGGCTAATCTCTGCATGCTTAGCCTGAGCATGTTTTGCAATATTTGTCAGACATTCCTGAACGATTCTATATATATGCAGTGTCATTGGTGGCGCTAGCTCATCGAGATTGGCTTCAATGTGAAGATGATACTTTGGCGATGTGCCTCTTTGCTGCCAGCCTTTTATCAGTTGCTCTAAACTCAAGGTTAAACCCAACTCGTCAACTTCGATGGGTCTTAAGTGAGTCAGCATCGAGCGCAGTGAGTCCATCATATGTGTGGTGATACGACGGATACGTGCTATGTCATCGATCAATGCAGGACTGTCTTCTCTTGCAGTCTGAGATAAAGAGGTTGTCACCGCATTAATGCCTGCTAGACATTGACCAAACTCATCATGTAATTCTCGAGAAATATAGCGTCGTTCTTCCTCTTGTATATTAATTAATTTTAGTGATAATCGACTGTTATCAGCCAATGTTTGCTGCTGAGTATCTGCCAGAGCATTAATGGCTTGACTCGTTTTTCGCCATTCTGCAATGTCGAAGTCAGGTAGTCGCGTGACTAGATCACCAGAACGCATTTTCTCAAGTCCAGAAACTATGGTTGAAGCAGGGCGTAGCATACGGTTTATGGTTATAAAGACTAATAAACACAGGGATGAAATCGTGACAATCAATAGTTTCAACATTGCTTGTAAGGTATGCCAGACTCGCGCCGTTTCAATTTGTCGATTCAGCGTTACCAATACCGTGCCATATTTCATGGCATTGAAACTAACTGAACGTTTTATTTCTACTGCCGGATCAAAAAATTGATTGTAAAAATGGCCAAACCATTCAGGGTAATCTTTATCAGAATTTTCCCCGGCATTACATAAGCTGCGTTGACGGCTTTGGGTACGAGATAAAAACTGCACACATGAGCCGGGTACGGTATCGATACCACCCCAAAGATTGGCATCAGGAAAAGAACGTGACATCTCATAGCGCTGAAACATTTGAATCAGTTGTTGCTTCATTTGGCTCTCAATTCGACTTGCTGTTTTTTCTGCTTCGTTAATGGCTTGTTGATTACTCTGATTGAGTAGATACCAAGCACTGGCAATAAGACAGACTAATGCCACAAGCAGAATACGAAAAAATAACTGAAGCTGGAGATTCATCTAAATTTCACTACCTATATTAATAGTCTAGTCTAGAAAACTTTACGCACTGACGATAGCACGTAAAAATACGACGGGAAATTTGCCCGTGTTTTAGCGGTTTATTTAGGCGACGAAACAGTTAAGATAGGCGCTAACAAAACGTCATGAATCACAGACGAAATAAAAACATAAAATACAATGGACACTACTGCTTTGATGACGAAACGTCGTTTTCATTGTTAGAGTAGGACGACATAAAATAGAGAGGGGAGAGAACATGGCTGAATCTCAGCTTTTGCAATCAGCAAGAGAACATGCACACGCACTAGAAAATGTGGTTAACCAAGTTGTTGTAGGACAAAAACAGGCAGTTAGGTTGATTCTTATTGCCCTTCATGCAAGAGGTCATGTGTTGCTAGAAGGTGGTGTTGGTGTGGGTAAAACAACCTTACTGCGCACTTTCTCAAAAGCGCTGGGGGGGGCTTTTGGTCGTATAGAGGGTAGTGTGGATTTAATGCCGAACGACCTGCTCTACAGTGCATGGGTTGATGCAGATGGTAAACCAGTAATCGATCCTGGCCCACTGATTAGCCACGGCGAGGATACAGCCGTTTTCTTCTTTAACGAAATTAATCGTGCACGTCCTCAAGTGCAATCATTACTACTTAGAGCGATGGCTGAGCGAAGTGCTGATGCTTTTGGTAAAGAATACCGCTTCCCTCATATGGTGGTGTTTGCGGATCGTAACGCCGTTGAGAAAGAAGAAACATTTGAATTAAGCGCCGCTGCACGCGATCGTTTTCTATTTGAAATTACCATCAACCGACCAACAGATGATGCGATTCGTCGTCAGTTAATTTTTGATCCAGCTTTCCATGATGTGGATGAGTTATTGGCAAGTGTTACTGAACCATTATTAGACTATCGCGAATTAAATGCCTTAGATAAAGCCATTCAGCAAGCCATCTATGTCTCACCTGAAATTGAAAACTACGTGGTGCGTTTATGGGATGCGAGTTGGACGCCGCATGAGCTTGGTATTGAGATGCCCGATATTTACGTAGAGGATCTCGTGGTTGCGGGGGCGAGTGTTCGAGGCATGTCCGCCATGGTACGGGCCGCAAAAGTAGCTGCTTGGTTAGAAGGTCGAGATCATGTGCTGCCTGATGATATTCATACGGTCTTATTGCCATCGATGACACATCGCGTATTTTTATCTCCAGTGTATGAAGGACGTCGCGAACAAATTATGCCGCAGTTTATTAAAGCACTGCGTGATCATATTGCGACACCTTAACCGTTATGGCAATGAAAGACCTGCCACAGCAGGAGTTTGTTTATAAGTTTCCTGGCAAGATATTTGGCCATGTTCCGGGGGCTCATAGTGGGACAGCCCTAGGGAGTGGCGACCGATTTGCTGGTTTTGCTGACTTATTTGACTATCCTGACCCTCGTCGTTTGGATATTCGCGCCAGTCTAAAGAATCAAGCTGCCGATATCACCCAACAGGCACAACAACGCTGGCTGGTAAAACGTTACCAGCAACGTGCCGCAGTCAATTTATGGTTGCTGTCGGATATCAGTGAGTCAATGTCTGTTTCTAGTGTGAATCATCAACGGCTGGCTAAATTAGCTCATATGATTGCGCACAGTGCAATTGGCACCGGTGATAAGTTTGCGATGACGGCGTTTGATAGTGATTGGCGTCAGGATATGACCATTATGCCAACGACTCAGCGCAGTATTCCCCATACCGCAGCTGAACGCTTGATGACTGCTAAAAAACCAGCGGCTGCGGGTTCGGCAGGCTTAATTCAGGCATCAGATCTGATCAGTAATAAACGTGCAATGGTATTTCTAGCATCCGATTTTTGTTTTGACCTGACCATCTTGGA
>LAZR01002388.1_pt1 | contig 10948 bp, 15 predicted proteins | sample 329461 | NCBI WGS metagenome assembly LAZR01 (sample SAMN03002196, study PRJNA259156) | marine sediment metagenome | biome: sea floor; feature: Hydrothermal impacted sediments; material: marine sediment; isolation source: Loki non-amplified sample from Loki's castle hydrothermal vent sediment ...
TGACCCTCGGCCTGGAACTCATTCTTCCCTGCGACTTTCTGCAAAATGTTCTGTGCGTCTCCCTTTTCCCATGTGACGATCTTTGGATTGAGAACGTGCATGATCAGGCTGTCGTTAGAGATGGCTTTTATGGTGCCATCGGGGATGAATTTCTCTGTAACGAGAGGGATTTCACGACCGTCATAGTAGAAGGGAAGTCCTGACCAGCCACCCCAGAACACCTTTTGGTTGGGGAGCGACTTGTAGGACTGCAGCAGGGTCAGCCAGACGCGCCTTATTCCTTTGGTAGTAAGCAGGACGTCGACCTGAGAATAATCCTCAACATCGTCGAGCATTTCAACAATAAGATCCTCGACCAGGTCTCTTCCTACTCCACCATTGCCAAAGACGTGGGATGTCCATTCGGGAAAACTTGCGACGAGCAGACCTTGAAGTCCAGCCGATGCGTTAGGCGCCGGTGGATCGTCTTCTGACATAATTCCACCTATCCCCATCATCTCACCGAGACCACAGCCTTCAGATGCAGTGTAAACGTCTTCGTTGTAGATATAGGAATCATTGGACCATGATGCTGGGCTTTTAAGTGTGAGCTGGGTGCCACTGTCTACCGACTCGATCTCGATCGAGTCGACCTCTTTCACTCCTCCGGCCGTATAGATATCAATTATCCTTTTGGCTCGGAAGAATTTCTTGAGGTTGGCATAATCTGGACTATCGATAACCAGAGTCTGTGTAGCGACTCCGGCGCCATTGGCCTGGCAAATTCTGCCGGATCCGTCTCCTACCAATTGTCGACTCATGTCATTTGAGATTGTCTGCCAGATCCCTTTCTTTTCGAATTCAATGGGACTGATGGGGGTTCCGTTCATTTCTGCAGCTTCAAGGGCCAGACCGTCAAACTTGAGAGTAAACATCTGGGCTCTCTTTATGTAGACGGTGGTTTTCCCAACATCGGACTCGGCCGGTGTCGGATACGTCGAAGTCGACGCTGCCCTTGCGCTTTGTGAAGCGCCCATCATCAGCTTCTGAGTTGCAAACTCACCACTGACAGTGACCTGTTTCCAATCTTTTTTGACCTGATCGAACATCTTGGAGAGAGCGCGAATTTGACTGACTACTCCGTCGCTGACGTACTCATTAAAGAGCTCCGATTGTGTTTCTACGTCAAACATTATTTTTTACCTCCAAGTAAATTTTTTAGGCTTTTCGTCCGTCGGCAAGTTTCTGATTGAGATATGCTGCAGCGCCCTCGAAACTTTTCTTGGCAGCAGCTTTGTGGTCCTCGGGCCCCATGGATTTTTTGTCTCCATCTTTCTTTCCGAAAGCTGCTCCTGCAGCTCCGGTGCCCTGAGGTCCACTGACTGGAGGTTTGTTCTTCTCTTCGACCTTATCGAGATATTCCTGGATGATCTTTTTTTTCTGTGCTTCAGTTTTTTCCATAAACTGCGGATCCGTTTCAACATACTTATCAAGACGACCCTTAATGCTCTTCTGTGAGATTGCCATTGCTTCCTCAATGGTGTACTTCGGCATGTTCTGATCGTTGATCTCAGCAAGGAGCTCAACGATTTCCTTTTCGGATGAGTGGGGGTATTTCGGTTTAAGAGTGTCGATCGTGCTGTCGATCTCAGTTTTTTTGTCTTTATACAACTGAGCGATCCAGAGCTTTTTTAAAGCATCTGTGGTTTTTACCAGCTCCTTATTGGCGTCGATCATCTTGTTGTGTCTCTTCGCAAGGTCAAGATACTGAGTATCGGCATGCTCTTCATCTTCCTCTGATATGGGGATATGATCTGGATCGATCTTCTCCCCTGAGGGTTTAGTCAGCGTGCCATCCCCAGCCATTATGAGCTCACCTCTCTCGAGCGCTGTTTTCAGCTTACTCAAAAACGGCATACCTGCCTTAAAATTACTGGACTCCGTCTCGAACTCTTGGATTCTTTTTTTGAGGGTGTCTTCCTGGAGTGTTAAGTCCTTGCCACGCTTGTCGTGGTGATATCCAAATTGAGCTGAAGTCGCAATCTTGTTAATGTCGTCGAGATCGATCTTCTCACCGTCCACAGAAATCGGGAGCTTCGCCGGGTTACCTTTGGCGTCAACTATCCTTAACCCTTCCCATGGATTTTTTACCGGGGGTGGATCTTTCTCGACTTTTGGTTCCAGGTCTGCCTTTTTGCCTGTTGTGTCGTCAGTAAGGGGAGGATCCTGCAGCTTGGCTGCAGCAGCCTTATCCGATCTGACTTTCAAGAATCGTTCCATGGCGTCTTTTGGATTAGAAGGTTTGTCCTCGACTTTTGGTTCGACGACAGGGACCTTTTCCGTTCCTTCAATGCCCATTTTAAAACTCCTTTGCACAAGATATGGTGGAGATCCTATGCCGAGCCGTGTGGATCCCAGCGAGTTCTACACCACATATTGTGATGTTTATTTTTTCGGCTGTGCAGCCGGTGGCTTTGCAGCCGTTTCTTTCTTAGGCTTTGTTTCCTTTTTTTTCTCTTCTTTTTTCTCAGGCTCTGCCTTTTCCTGTGTCACAGTTTCAGGTCCTGCATCTGCCACTTCTGGGACCTCTTCCTTTTTCTCTTTTACTTCCGGATAGACGGTTTCTGCCGGTGGCTCTTCAACTTCTGCCGGCGCCGTTTTCTTCAGCTCCTTTTCTTCCTCGGCTGCTTTGGCCTGAAGGACGGCTGCGAAGACATCCATGATTTCTTCCTTTGTCATGGCTGAAACATCAACCTGAGGTTTTCCCATTGCCTCTGATGTAGGCTTAGGAATAACCCTGGACAGTATTTCCCATTCGGTAAACGTCAGCCTTCCGTCCGCTTCAACCCTGTGTGGAATTGCCCTGGTCCGGACGAGATAGTTGATCTCACCCTCCGTCATGTTTAAAACTGCGCAACATTGTGAAAGCTCTAGAAGTTCCTTAACCTTTTTTGCCATTTTACATGCCTCCTTGTGGCATTAATTGTGCCATAATCTCCTTAACTGAAACCGGAGGATTTGGTGATCCCCCAGCTCCGGTGACACCGGCTCCACCGGGGACGGCCATTTCAGGAAGCTGGATTGCCCCAGCCTCTCCTGGTATGACCTCACCTGGGGGTGTTTCCTGTACCGGTGGTTCCGGCGCTGCCGGTTCTTCTCCCGGTACCGGCTTATTTTCAAGTTCCGGGATCCAGGCTCTTTCTTCCTCGATCCGCGTCTCAATATTTTTCTTTGCCTCTTCAGAAAGAGAGTCCCACTCTTCTGATTTCCTTGCAGTATTAAACGTGTCGTACATGACCTGATGGTTGTCGTCACGGTGGGGATGGATTGAGGTTTTCCCTTCCTTCATGATCTCAAGCTGGCGCCGGGCCTGGCGCTCATCCATGAATTCATCTTCCATGAAATCCTCAACATCCTTCATTCCCATCATCTCGAGCGCCTTGCGTGGCTCATCGATCATTCCCTTTTCGATCATGGCCATTACGACCTGTTCTTTCTTATTTTTTGTGGTGATGATGTCTGTTCCCGGACGGACGCGAACGTCTGTGTTGTCCCTGAGATCCGCGCCAATGAAAGCCACAACGGATGTCACGCGGTGCCGGCCGACACTTTTGATAAGCCGGTCTTCCGTGTAGTTTGCCTGGACGAGCTCGAGTTCAAATTTAACAGATTCAGCCAATGTGACGTCGAGCTCTTCGATGGCCGGAACGAGGACGATATCATCCTGACGCTTAATGCTGTCAAACAGCACTCCCGAAGCACGCTGTGCGTATTTAGGGATCTGGCCGAGAGACGTCTTCCTGACTGAAGACTCTGTCTCCATTTCGTTCTCCATGAAACTCACCCAGTAACCAAGAAACTCCGGAAGTGGTGGTGGGGACTGGAAGTATGGCTGGCCCATCCTGGAGTTATAAGTGACGTAGTCCACACCATTCCGGGTGAAGGCTTCTTTTTCTCCGGGAAGAAGAGATCCATATGGGATCATGCCCTTTATCTTCCAGTTCTCGACATGCTCATCGACCTGGCTGCAGAGACGGTTAAACTGCCTCTGAGGCTGCTGCATGATCCGGACAGCCGAATCGTATATCGGAGTATTGAGCTTGGGGACAAGACCAGGCACAGGGAAGTACCCGAGCACACCTTCAGGGTTTGGATTCTTGCCGTCATAGAACATCATATCTTTTGTGGTCACGATGAACCGGCCGGTTTTATTTCCTTCAAAGGTTTCCCTTTCGTACCACTCCATCCGGACACAAGTTGGCTCGTCTCCGAAATCATAATCATCACGTTCAAAGAGGCCTGTCTCTTTAATATCACTGGATTTTATGACCTCTCCGGGAACGGTTCCGGGCTCGAGTTCAAACTCGGCCTCGATAAGTGACGTGGGGACACGTTTTCCCTCCAGGAAGTATCTCCAGCCGTCCCGGTCAATGCTTATGGGATCCGGCCGGCAGTTGAATGGATTTACATAATCAAAGTTCACATCACCCTGGACCTTGCGATTGCCGTTGCCATCACCCCTGGGAGAGAGACCCCAGAGGCTCGAGTCCCACCAGACTTTCCAATAACTGATCCCACAGATGAGAGACCAGAGTTTTGCGCGGTTGATCTTGCGTCTGAATTTTCTCTCTTCGTGAAGGAACTCAACGGTCCTGGATCCCATCATGGCTGCCTTTATATCTTCGGCCTCAGATGAGTTTGCAGCCACATGGAATTCATGTGGATATCTCAGCTCACCCCACTGGGCTCGAACCGATGGCATGATTCGGTTGTAGACGTTTTTGACATCACGATCGACAAGTGCAGTGACATCGGTAAGTGCCTTGAGCGCTCGGTTGTAATATTTATACTGATCACCTTCCCACCAGGCAATATACTCTTCCCATAATCCAAAGAAGAACTCTACAAAAGGATGGTTGGTCCACTTGTCGTTGATCTGGGTAAACTTACGCTTTCGCTCTCTGTCTAAGTCCTTAAAAAGCGTAGGTTTAAATCCTTTCTTTTTTGGCATTAGAACTGTTCTGCCTTCTTCTTATGTGCCACGAAATCTTTATCTAACTTCTCATGCTCTTTCGGTTTATTCTTGTTCTTTTCCTCTTCAGCTCTCATCGCCTGCTGAGTGTGTTCCCCTTGGAGATACTCGGGATATTCCCGGGACATAAGACGGTTATGAAGATCTCTTTTTTCTTCCTGGTGTTTATTTGTCAGATAGAAAACGATGAAACCACAAAGGCCGAGAGATCCCAGAAGTGCAATTAATAAAATTATGATGACTGCGTTTTCCATTATCTGCATCCGTGGCAGCTAGCACACTGCCGGCAAGCAACCTTGCCCGAGTTGATTATGTCAAATGGAAACATCATTCTTTTTACTCTTTTCATAATCGGCTTTTCATACTTTTTTTTGTTTTCATTCATATCATGCTCCTAAAAGACGGCGTTAATTTGCTTCCTGTCCAGGTGGCCACCTCTGACCATTTCCATTTCGCGCCTAAACTGTGCTCGGGCATCTTCGGGAACATTGGGAACCCAGGCACGCTTTTCAAGTTTCTCCGGAACAACTTTCATGTCCAGGTGATAGGCCACAGAATCCAGGATATCGACTCCTCTCTTTTTGTCTTTATGATAGGCTTCCCACTCGTCCTCAAACTTCCGGAGTCCGCGCTGCACGAGGATCTTCCCCTGCTCACCATATGGAGCAAGCGCCTGGATCCGGGAATTCTTGGTCCTTCCCCGGATATCGATCAGCCAGATATTAAATGCTTGTGGTGAGGTGGTTTCATGATAAGAGGCAAGAAATATTCCATACTTCTCTTTTTCGACGCCGACGAAAGTCACAGGCCGGCCCATGGATTCGCTCCATGCCACGACCTCACAGATCCAATTATAGAGCTCCATGGGGGTCAACTTCCGCTTGTCTGCAAAGGGGATATTCATCCGGCCGAGCTCGTCCCAATCACAGATAGAGATGGCAGAAAAGGAGCTCTCTTCCCTTGTTGTGCCGGCACAATCGACCGAAATGTTCCGGATGAAATTGTATGGCAGCTCCTCCATGGGCAGCAGCCACTTTTTTTGAAGTACGAGTTCCTCGTCCGGGATAGGTCTCAGCTCATACATGCGCGAATAAATGTATGGGCCCTGCTTATCTCTTTTCCTTTTTAGGTATGCGTCGTCACATTTCTTGGGGCAAACAGGATCTCCTTTTTCATCCCTGGCCGGACAGGTAAAGACATGGTATCCGGTTTTTGAAACAAACGTATAGGCCGGTTTACGGTAGAGCCTACCGTAGTCAAACTTACAATCAGGATCCAGGATAACGGCCGAGAGATCGTAAGGCTCCCAAGTTGTCTCCCAGACGAACTCCCATGCTTCCTTTGACAAGACAGATTCCTGCTGGCGCCAGCGTTTGTTTATCTTCTGGCACTGCTCGAAGGTGGACGTGTTTATCTCATTGTTCAGGTTGTCGTTTACGACTCCCTCGAAATGCCATCCGGTGAGAGGACGCTCTGGGGATCCGATCTCGATCTCGATCCCATTGAACCGGATCCGTTCTTTTCTTTTTGTACCGAAATCGGAATTCTTGTGAGGCATCCACTTATGGAAAACAGACTGGATAATCTCGTTTGTCAGGATCTTCTTCATGATGCGATCGAGATTATCCTCGGCCAGCTCGTAGATCCCACAGTAGATTCCTATCTTTCCGGGAAGTCCGTAGTATGCTTTTTTGATAAACCATTGAGTGATAAAGGCCCTCGACATGGTACTTTTCAGAAGATCTCGAGACATGACGATGAGCTTCTGAGGGATCGGATTTTTGTCCAGATCGAGGAAATCAGCAAGAGCACAATGGACCCAGTTGAGATCCCGGTACTCTTCTTTCTCACCGTGAGAGAGGACGTTTGAGGCAGTAAACCAAAGATCCGTAAGCGTCTTTTCTCTCCAGAATTTGACATCTTTGAGAGGCGCAGGGACATCTAAGTTCTGAGTATAGGCGACATCCGGGGTACTATACATCACGTATTCACGTGTCCTCGTCCTCTCTGGATCCCAATCTTATGTCATTGTATTTTTTAAACTGCTTTACATTCTCGGCCGTGAAATGCACGTGCATGACCTTTTCTTCTTTTTCGACCTTGAGCTTTGTAGGGGGGTAATTATCCTTGACCCTGTTAAGCTCTTTTACAAACCCAAGCCGGGCCACATGATCAGGGAACCCGGGCCGGAAAGGATTCTCGGCCTTTTTCATTCCATCAACCATGACCTCGGCGATCGCCTCATCGGTGCCACCTTTATCCTCGAGCGCTTTAAGGATCGGCTTCCGGTGCAAGAGTTTATTTGCTGTGGCTGCAGCGTTGGAAGGGGAGAAGCCGGCCGATATCACTGCCTTCGTGGGATTCTTGGGATTCTTTGCGATATTCTCGAGCGCTTGCCTGTGCCTGGAAGAGAGCTGCTTGATCCCCATGTTCACAATCCTCCGGGGCCTGGGTTTCACCCTGTATTGGGATGGACTCTGGGGCTCCTTCCAAGGAAGGAAGGTGTCAGTTTCAGGGATCAGGTTTTCGTTTCCGGACAATGATTTCTCCGTGTAAAACTGTAGATATTCAACCAAATTCTAAATCGGAGAAGGAACCATTTTTGTGAGAGGAATTCCCTGAGGTAGATCATCCGAAGGCCTCCGGGAAAAATTCAAAGCAGTCTTTCCGGAACTTCTCGGACTTAATGAAATCCCTCCAGAACTGTTTTTTCTTCTGCCTGGGCCAGGATGATGTGGTGTAGTGGATCTTTAAAAGAAAATACTCGAGTTTTTTACATCTTCTTTTAAAAAGCCATTTCTTATAAGCCTTTTTCAAAGGATCCCTCTCTCAAAAATTCTTGGACTTCTCCACGTCCAATGTCAATTCCGAATATAGGCATAGTCCTCAAATGCTGTCAAGGATTTTAGTTAAAAATGTAAGAATAAATTGCATTTTGAGATATATACTGCGAATTTAAAGAAAAGACTTGACATATGTTGCACAATAATTAAGATTAAATCCATGAGCAATAAAAAAGTAAAGCATGGGATTCCAAAAATCGGTGGGAACATTATGAAAATAGGGAAATTTGTCTACAGGATGATCGTTGTTTTGTCTGATCATCTTGACCCGAAAGACCAGGAAATGGTGGTCTATGAATACGAGGATAAAGCGAAGGCACAGAAGATGAAGGAGACAATTCTCCTCGAAGGTATAAATTTAAGCCGGAAAGATGGGGGTGTAGAGATCGATATGTTCTACCCTGCGCGACAGATCCGGAAAATCATAATAAGGCAAGAGCCCCAGCAAACAAAAGAGATTAGACCCAATGACATTGTACATTAGGGGGCCGGTACCGGCGCTGCCGGTTTAAACGGATCTTGGGATCCCTCTCTCAAATCTGTCCGGCCTCCATTTCAAATAGGAGGGAAGTTTGAAAAAATACAAAATCACAATCGAGGAAATGAAGGGCGAGGAGATGGAGAAGATCTGGTTCTTCGAAGGACCTGAGGGGAATTTCATTATTCCCAAATCCATCTTGCCACTCAACAAGGTACAGCTCGAAAATCTCCTCACTAAATGCGGATTCGTTGTAGAGTGGAGAGATAAATGAACCGTCGTGATTTTATAAAGTCTCTCCTCTTAATTGCTGCAGCCACACAGATCTCATTCCAGAAACGTCAAGATCTTGACGATCCTGGAAGTGATTCTTGTGATTGTCCAACGTGTCTAATAAACAGTGCGCTCACTCCGGAGATGCTCGATCATGCGCTCGAATACTTTGGTAATTACGGAGGAACGTGGGTCTCTCCACCTGTATTCAGGCCATCGTTGGTAGCGCAACTAGGGAGTCTCATGTGAGTGAACAGGCAGAAAAATTCCTTGAGATCTTCCGGGAAGCGTGCCATTCGATCCCCGACACTAAGATCCTTGTCGACTGGATGGTCTTTACCCTCGGAGTCCTCTCGGTGCATGCCACTGAAACAGAGCTCAATCTCATAGAGGATGAAGCCTGGAGATCGAAAGGGAGGGTCCGACACTAATGTACAAGATGAACGAGGAGCGTGCAGTACTGGCCCTTTGGGACGAGGATCTCAAGCGAGATCTCCACGAAGCCTACTATGCCTTCATCCCGGAAATGAGAAAGTTCATAAGCAATCCCAAACTTATATTCGAGACAGCAACGAGGCCTCCGAAGAGAAAGAGTCCGATGCTGTATGAGATTTTATCTAAATGGATCCTCGATCTCGAAGAACCGGATCCGTTTGAGCTCAGCGCATTTGCCATACGGCACCAGGAGATCCTCACTGACCGCCTACAAAGGATCCTCGATAAAGATGAGATCATGGTCCAGATTAAGCGCCGGAGGCTTCTAGGTTGAGCGATAAGTTTTCGATTTCCATCAACAAGGATCCGGCCATATATGGATATAACGTCGGGATCGTGCTCGAAATAGATGGGCTCGAGCTTGAGAAGGAACCCGGGTCATTTGCCAAGATGCTCAATAAAGAATTCAAAAAAATAATAATAGAGATCGAGGCTCAAATGCAGGAGCGAATCGAGTTTATAGAAGGAAAGTATCATCGTATATTTTTGCCTAAATTCTATCTTTGCAAAAAGTGCGGACAGATGATAAGCGAGTCAGCAAGGAAGGAACACGAAAAGCGCTGGTTTGATTACAGTGTTTGTCCACAGCCTGGGGGAATAATCCACGTAAGGAGAGAAGATGAGAGATCCCAAAAACAAGATAAGGCTCTACCACAAAGCACTCGAGAAGTGGGGCCAGGACGCACAGATCCTAAAGACGGTTGAAGAGCTGTGTGAGCTCGTCCTGGCGCTGCTGGGCACTGATCAAGGGAAGATCCATGAGGAGATGGCCGACGTTGAGATTATGCTCGAGCAGCTCGAAGTCACATTGGGCTGCCGGAATATGGTCAAGATCCAAAAGCTGGCCAAGCTCGAGAGGCTCAAAGGCTGGATAAATGAAACCGATTGAGTTTAAGGGGATGAACGCAACCATGATGGATGAGAGTGATTCCAAAGAGAGCAAACTCCCCATATGCAAAACCGACGAGGGATGGATCACCTGCTGGAAAATGGATTTTTGGGACCGGTTCCGCGCTGTTGTCTTCGGCCGGATCTGGCTCTATACATATTCAAAAAAATATCAGCATCCGGTATCTATGGCCTGTGTCCGGGATCTGTTCAAGAAGATCCCATCCTTTACGCCGGTGCCGAAAAAGGGATATCGCATACCAAAAAAAAGGAGCAAGAGATGAAAGAAATACAGATTATGAAAGCAGACCAAATTGGAGACACAGAGGTTAAGCCTGTAAAGATCGTGATAAACGCTTCACTTGTGGCTCTTACAGATCAGATCGGTGAGACAATTGAAGAAGCCTATAATCATGATGCAGACCTGCTGTCCAGGGCTCTCTTCTATTCCCTCCCACAGGGAACCTTCGACCGGCTGCTCATTAAGCTCATGAAGAGAAAGACGTCGAGCTACAGGGGGATAACAAGAAGTTGACAAAACTCCCTCCGCCCAAACCGTTATTGTCCATCGATCTGACAAAGGATGAGCTGGCATTTGCCACAAGTATCGGGAAGCTCCGGAGGGCCAGGAATGTCGCCGACGGCGTATCCGAGAAGATCTTCTCCGGAAAGGATCCGGCACTGATCAACATCCAGGGGCCCATCGGTGAATTTGTGTTCGCAAAGATGTTCGGATTCCCATGGGACATAAACACCAAGCCAAGAAAAGGTGGTATCGACTTCGAGTGTAAAAACGGAATAATGATCGACGTCAAGCACACTGAGCAAACTGTGGATCCACAGCTCAGAAATTCCCAACATAAGATCGAGCGCGACTACCATGCCGATGTCTACGTCCTGATTGCCGGGCCTGTCTGTGGACCGAAATTTTCGATGATGGGATATGCCTTCTCCGGAGAA
>LAZR01002389.1_pt1 | contig 10946 bp, 31 predicted proteins | sample 329461 | NCBI WGS metagenome assembly LAZR01 (sample SAMN03002196, study PRJNA259156) | marine sediment metagenome | biome: sea floor; feature: Hydrothermal impacted sediments; material: marine sediment; isolation source: Loki non-amplified sample from Loki's castle hydrothermal vent sediment ...
GTTTATGGCCATCCTGATTTGTCTGTGCAATAAACGGTAATGCTCCTGTCCGGGGTGGGTGTTGACGTCGTAATGGTATTGGGCAATTCTACCGGCTATTTTGTCGGGCTCTTGCTTGGTGGTCATTTGGTGCCCCTGTTATCGCCCGTCTCCAGCCTCCCATTCTCAATTATCATTTCAGGTTTAAGTTCAGCCCAATGATAAATAAAAGTTAATAATTTCCGTTTTTCTTCCTGCTTTGTCATACGTCCCCCTTGAGAGCGTCGATGGCCTCTAACGCAATCTCTAGCCCAACTTCTGCGATTTCAAAAGACGATTTCTCGGCGGTCTCTACCGCCTCCCGGGCTTTCTCTACGCCCAGCCGCTCGCAGGTGTTGGCCAAATTTTCAAGATCAGGCGCGATTCGCAACGCCTCAACCTCAAGCAACCCGTGCTCATTGGTTAAGATAGCGCGAAGGGCCGCTTCTATTGCGTCTTGCTTTGTCACCCGCCCCCCTTGAGAGCCCATAGAAGCTGCTTTTCCACCCACTCAGAACTCGAAAATACAGCCTCTCGTGCTATTGATTCAAGTTTTGCGTTTCTCTCCCGGTGGCCCTCGGCTTTGCCTGCGCTCCTGCTGCCGTTGGCTAATTCCCTGAGCACTTTTGTTATTTCCGGTCTTTCCATTGAGCATAATTGTCCAACGTCGCTAGAAATATTGAATATTGCCACCATTGCATCATGTATAGCCAAGCAGCTTGGGCACCATTCCCGACTTGGCAATTCGTCGTTGGTTGTATCGTACCATCCTGCCCCACCGCATTCATCGCAATCTATTGCCTCTGCCTTGTCGGGCTCCCGGGTGCTACACTCTGGGCACGTTACAACCCCCTCTGCCCCATTCTCACACTTTCCGCCGCAGGTTTTGCAGAGATCTTTGTCTCGGCCCGTCCTTTCAGGTGGTCTGGGTGGCGCCGGGGGCCTCTTAAATGATGGTCCCGGATTTGATTCTTTTTTACTCATGCTTGCACTTCTCGCAAATTATTGTCATTTGGTCTTCCTCAACACAAACAGCTTTTTATTTGAGCACTGTTTACAGTAATACCCATAGCTACTGTTTTTCCCATTGAAAATTTCATGCGTCGCCTTGCGCGGGCACCAGTATTCCTGGCAAGGCTTTACAATGCTGATCGTATAGTAGTTCATTTGGTACCCCTGTTATCGCCCACCAAATACAACCGCGAATATTGGTGAGTCTTCATGCAATAGGACACCATCCAACGCTTGCGACTGTCCCGCTGGCATATCCCGCCGCACTGGTTGCATTTATATTTGTTCACTGCTCCACCTCAAAAATACCGCGAATAAATATACAGCAACCAGGACGACCAAATAACCAGTAGCCTCCCGCAACAGCAGAACTAATGAGTTGCGGACTCGTCCCGTATGCGTCCCACTATATCCTAATTGAATTCTAAACCAATACCACGATTCAATCAACCCACGATAATCAACTACTGCAAAACACCAAACCATTCCACCAATCAGCCAAGCTAAATGTCTAATATCCCTCATCCTTCCCCCCTGTCGTCTGAGGGCACCTGAGAAACTATAATCACAATCCCTTCCTAGCCCTATTTAAAGTGCCCTCTAATTCACATGTAATTTCATCGAGGTAATCATCATTTTCATCTGTTGCCAATTCCTCTGCCAAATCGAGTAGACGTTCACCAATTGTATTTAGAAGCTCTCTTTTTTCTGCTGTTTTCATCTTACCACCCCCTTACTTGGGAGCGTAAATATTTCAATCATGGATTACCTCGGGGATGGTCGAGCATAGATAGGTCTCGGGATTCGCCTGCAAATCAAAGCCCAATTTATTAGCCATCGGCAAAGCATCTTGAATTCCAAGTTCATCAGCTCTCACTAGATTAACCGGCCCCGCTACTCTGTTCTGCACCCCGGCTGTGCAATGGCGACAGTTAGTCTCAGAAATCTTGTCCAACACAATATTCCCGTTATAGGTAATATTCCCGTTATAGGTAATGCAACCCCAATCACCTCCACACTCGGGGCAGTCTACGGGGGGCAGTTTTTGGCCGGGCTGAATCGGGCTGTAGTGTTTTATGAACTCATCATAATTGACATCGCCGGTGACATTATATTTCAGATTCATGATCTTCACCTTTTTCTTACCAATATGATTAACATAAACATTGCGAGCATCAACCCATTCAACAAGTCGCCAGACCACCAGGCCGGGTAGGTTGTATGTGTCAACCATTGACGCGCCTCGGGGTTGTAGAGCATAGCCAGTCAGGAAGTGGTTTAGAGTTAAGAGCTTTCTCCATGCCCTCTAATTTTTCTAGCCACTCATACGTCGGCACTGGCTCAAGAATTACATTTGTTCGTACTAGATCAACCGGCCCCGATACTCTGTTTATTTCCCCGGCTGTGCAATTGAGGCAGACCCTAGTGATAATGTCCCCGCTCAAACCCCAGTCACCCGGGTTTGGGTTATCGGTAATTTCTGATGCCCATTTATATTTACCCCCGCAACCTTTCGGCGGGGCGGGGCAGTCTACCGGGGGCAGGGGATCGCCGCATTTTATCGGGCTGAACTCTGAAAGCCATGATTCAATGTTCATTATCTTTGGTGGCCATTTGGGTTGTTTAGTAGGTAGCCAGACCACCCGGCCAGGTAAATTGTAGATTTTAATCATTGGCAGTGCCCCAACATGGCCACCTGTCATATATTAAATTTATCCCGCCTACCTCTGCCATTTGTTCCTCATCCAGATTCTTGCACACCGGGCACCCCCTGGCGCTGTCAAAATACACAACTAGCGTACCGCATCTGCCGCAGACATATTCACTCACCGCCCAGCCTCCACAATACGCCGTGCAATCCGCTCATACCCGCTCAATATTCCCCGGTCTCTGGCTGACCGCAGTGTGGTACGGGCGAGACCGAGACTCAGCGACAAATTTTCAGGGCTTCCCGCTGTGGTGATTGCGTCGTTGATAATCCGCAGGTAGTATTTCTTCAGGTCGGCAGTGGCCGCGTCTGCCTGTTGTTGTGTGGTTATCATATTTGCTCCCGAGTCACCGACTCATCCCCGGGCCTCACTGGTGTGGGGCCGGGGGTGGGGGGGCGATTATACGATCTCAACTCGGTCAATATTCGAGTCTGACCAATCAAGCATATCGGGTTCGTCTTCTTCGCCCTTACTCTGTTCAAATATCCAATAGATGGCTACATCGTCATCCTCACTACGGCCATACGCTACCCACTCTGACCAATATTTATCGCCCATTTCAACTTCGTGATAATTGTGGCAATTTGGTAACAGCCTGCCTGATGGTTGAGCATCGCGGTCTATTCTGATTTTTTGGTTTTCAAATTTTACTGTGTCGGTCTCTATTTCGGTCATGTTGTCTCCCTGGTCTATCTCGTTCAGCGCCGGTCAACCAACCCCGGTCAGACGCCCGAAGGCGTTTCGAAAGTGTGGGCGATTAAACCAAATCGTAATCGACATCAATATCAAACTGCTCATCAATATGATGATACAGCATATCGCGTACAAAATTCTCTGACGCTATCCAAAGTTCCAGATCGTCAACACTCGTTGATAGAGTATCCTCATCACTCCAGACGTTGTTGGTTGTACCCAGATAAACCTCATCATCATGCACCGGCGAGGTGTTATGTTTTGCGACAATCTCATTCTCGGTCAAATCCAGAACCAGATTAAAATCGCTGTTACCGCCATACCCCTGTTTAATAACCTCGGCGTATGATCGATTCAGTTTGCTCAAATCAAGCTTGTGTGTTGTTTGTGTCATGGTGTTCTCCTTTTTTGTCTCATTCATTCTAATTACAATATAGTAAAAAACGAACGAATCGACCATTTTTTATTCGTTTTTTTGCGAATTAGTGCGCTTTTTATGTCCCATTATTCCACCCTCAAAAACCGCGCCATGTGCCAGGCCTCCCAATACGCCACCTTCGCCCGCTCGGCTACAGGACAAAGCGCGCACTCGGTGCCCAACAGGCGGTAGTGTGTGCCATGATATCGGCAGTGGGTCAGCGAGAACAGGCGACGTAGAATGCTCACAGCTCACCCCGCAGCAGATAGTCTACGGTGACGTCCAGGGCCCTGGCTATTTTAGCCACAACAAAAACGCCAGGATCTTTCGTCACCTCTCTCTCGATTTTGGATAACGTCGACGCATTCATCTCGGCCATCTCGGCAAGCTGGTGCACAGTCAAATCGAGCTCTTCGGCCCGTGTCTCGCGGATAATTTCTCCCAGTGTCATTTCCCCTTCCTATTGAATCTATCCCAATCTAAAATATATTTCTCAAAATCTGTTCCCGAGCCGTCACCATACAGCTCGCCCCAATAAAATAGCAGTTCGTCACATTCTCCAGTATCCATAATCCTGAATAGTGCGTGACTCAGTCGCCTGAGTTTTTTCGATTGCCACGAAATGACCGCCGCTTGTGATTGCTCTGGCTCGCTGAACAGTATCGCCTGTGTCATGCAAATTCCTCAATCTCTCGTTTCCACTGTTCAACTTTTCTGAGTGCGTTCGCGATTCTGACTCGACGGCCCTGCTGGAATCTGGACAAATATTTCGTCCCGTTTTTCAACTCGCATTTATCGCGCTCGCCGTCACAATCTACAATCGGCACAAAATCATAATTCCGATTCTGTGGCCATGCCATGTGAGTACATCCGTATCGCCAATCGGAGCCGACCTGTGCAGGGTGGCATGATGGCCAGCAATGGTATTCGCAGGCCTTATTAGTTGGGAAATCGCCCTCCAAAAATGTCGGTAAAGTTTCTTCAGTCATAATCACTGCCGCCCGCCACCTCCATGAGTGTCTCCCTCAAACGCTGCCTGGCGTTGTCATCGAGGATTTTCTCCCAATCGATTGGGAGCCAAACCACGTCGCCAATATCGCCTGTGGTTGTATCAGTGTCTATATCTCTCATAATTTGTATGGCCTTTATTCATATTCATAGATTCCCCCAGTTCAACAGCACCTCTCGCGGTGTGAAATAATATCCTGTCAGCCGCCCGTCTCGAATCAGCGTAAACAACGACAGGCACTTATCCCTAATCGCCACATATGATTCGTGCTCTGTCTCACCACCCGCAATATCAATCAGCGAATTAAACGTGAACGTGCCGCATCCCTCAATGTGTAGCTCGTGGTAGTCAAAAAAGTGCAGGCGGAAAGCCCCCCGATTGAACAGGCGCACAAGTTTTTCTCTAATCGAATAGCTGGCCATCTTTGCCCCCCTCTGTGGCCCGCTTGTTTTTCTCGTGGTTCATAACTCGGACCAAGTCTGGCCACAGCCTAGACAATGTGTCTGGCCCGAACTTTTCCTTTATTTTGCCAGCCCCCATATTTTCGCACATTAGATTGATTATAATTTTAGCGTCTGCCAATAGCTCGGCCTTGTGGTCGTTGATAAGCTGCTCGACAACCTCACCCACAAAATGATTCGGCAGGCCACCCCATGAAAGCTGTACACCGTACAGCCCCCTGAACGTCGACCCGATATAGTTTCTGACACTGACAAATAACTTTTCCCCCCGCATCTTTGGCGGGTTTTTGTTGACTCTAAAACTACTGCTTTCGGGTGTCTCACCCGGTTTGGCGGGAGTTTTGTCCTGTTTTTCGCCTCTTCGCGCGGTTTGACCGGCTTTATCGGGCTCAATAACCGCCTCGGCGGCCTCCCGTGCTGATTTTGGCGTCACCTTTTTAGCTGGTTTTTTCTTGGTCTTGTCAATGGCCTGTTTTACGGCCTTGTGGGTGACGGGAGACGTTTTGGCCTGCTCGACAAATTTTTCACGCACCGCGCCAGGTGTAGACGGTGCGGCTAATATGTAAAGCGCACTCGGTGCAATCTGCAAATCGGCAAAATTTGCCGTTTTGAACTGTACAGCGACCTGCATAAAATTACGGGCACTTCTTTCTTTCCAACCAAATTCCTCTTCAATCCATCTACCAAAACGGCCATGCTTCAATCGGTCTTTAGCTGCAAGAAGTTCTTCACCTATGGCGATGATGTCTTGCCCGCTGCGCTGTACTAACTTGCGGATTTTGTCGGTGTGTTCGGTTACCTTGGTGACTACGTCGGGCGGTAGGTCTAGATATTTTAGATTAGTGGTTGGTGTGAGCATTCAGACCGCCCTATAGCCTGTGATGAGAATAATTTGATAATCATCATGGACCACATTAATCAGAGCGGTGTTGTCGCTATCACCATGGTTTGCAACCCATATCGGTGTTTGTCGTGACATTACAAAACCGCCCCCCTTATACCCCTCGAAAGTTTTGCCAACAGTATCGATAAGCATTTTGTGAAAATCGATCATAAACATAGGGCCATGAGATTGGCCGCTGTCTCTGTTCTCAAAGTCGAGGGCTAACTCTGCATAGATTCCGCGCCAACTGTCGATTCTCGTTGGGTAAAGCTGCCCAAAATCATAAACGACCTTACGGGGGTTGTCTGCCTTTTCATCCTGTAATAATGGTTCAAGTCTTAATATTAATTCGCCGAGCGTAAGCTGATCTGATTTTGCCAAAGTTTGTTGACGAGACACCTTAACGGCGTTATCTAGATATGTTTGTAAATCCATGTAGCACTCCCAAAGAAAGCGTCGGCCATCGGGTTCCTGACACGGCCACCATGAACCGGGCCAAGTATGGCCGACGCTTTGTAGAAGTACTTCTGCAAATTATCATGGTGAACGGTAAGCCCCCGACAGGCTCACGTCTATAGTATATCAGTTTTGAGTTTTCGGCCACTAAAAGTTACCATCGCACTTCTTTTTCACAAAACCACTCGGGCAGGTCAAGGTGCCCGGCGATCTCCCAGGTCTTTTTATTCTGAATGATAGATTTTGGAACCCAGATTTCTTTTTCTTTTGGTGGTTCACCCGTGGTCAGCATAAGCTGCGCCGATGACTCGACGATGAGAATCAGCGCAGCTTTGGGCGTGGTGTGTTTTACCTCTTTGAATTTAACGGTCACCACGCCCCCGGCGACTCTCTCGGGCCGTTGCATATAGGGCACGGTTTCCACCCGTCGAAAATCTCAATTTCAATGCCGGGCGAAACCCCCATCGAAACCTCACCATAAAATAAATCCATTGGCAGTCTGATTGTTTTTGTCCTCATTACAAACCCAGTGCCCCTGCAATCTGGTAGCCATGGCATTGGTTTGCCTTCGAAGTATCTTAGCCTCATGTTTTAACCGCCACATACAATATAGACACCAGCAAACAACCAACGCCGATACCAATCAGAAATGTTACCGCATCGCCCCACGTAACCGTTAACCATCCCCACACCACAAACGTCTGGTCCATGTCAAGAAGCCCGGCGAAATATCGTTTTAGCCATCTCATACTTTTCCCGCCACCGTTGCAGCCTGTATCTCGTTGGCCACATCGGCGCGCCCTCGGTCATAGTCATTTGCACCGGGGCACTTTGTCAGCCTGTCGATTATATCCAAGCAGTGAATTAGCACCACCGCCTCCTTGGAAATATATCCGAACTGCAAGCGTTGGTCAAAAACTACTTTACGCGCATCTGACACGCCGCGTTGGTAGTCAGTCATGAGTCGGCCCCGGGTGGTGGGGGCAATGGCATCCAGTGCGTCACATCGCAAGCCAGCCAAGAAAGACCATTTGCATACCAGCGATTCTCGTTTGCATGATGTCGGTAATGTCCTTTATGCCACCCGCCAACACGATAGAACAAAACAGTTTCGTCGATTTTTGGTAGTCGGTCGTTAACACTAATCGGCACCCAGTTATTGCAGTTCATTAGTTTTTAACCTCGTCTTTTTGTAAACATTTATTCGCTCAACGTAAGTGGTATATGTATTGTCAAAGTATTTCCTCTGGTGCTCCATGTTCTCCCAATCGGCCCGCTCTTGGTGCAATGCCGTTTTGACAAACTGATCTTTTTGAGATGGCACCACACCAAGATCTTTAAGTTCCTCTTTTGTTACACTTCGCATCATGTCAAATCTGCCTCTATAATAAATCTGCTTGAGCATCGTCGACTCGCTACCGGACAGATAAATCAGATTCACAAGAATTTTAAGATTATGGCTCAGTTTATGCAGCTCAGCATCGATATCGATTGAGCCAGCCATGACATCCATCGGGTTTGCGACGAGAATCAGCTCAGTTCTTTTGGCATCGATTTGTTCTGTGACTGTCACGGTGGCCCCTCGATTCCTATAGCCCCATAAAACCGGACAAACAAATAGTCGCCGGTGCTCGCTGATATGCCCAGCCTTATTACAGGGTATTCCAACAGGAACTTGTCAATTGCTTTCTGCACGTCTTCCTGCAGTGCTAGGATATCCTGTTGAGCATTTTTTAGCGTCTTCACACATCTACCTCGACGTCGCTGATATCTCTGAAAATTTCCTTCGTTGATATACTTCTTGTTTTCTTATTTTCGCTCATGTTTCCCCCAAAACTATTTGCTCATACTGCGGCAAAATGTTCTCTTCGAATAGCTGCCCGCCACACTTCACAGCGTATGCCTCTGAGAGTTCACAAAGTTTTTCTATCACAAGCTTTCGCTTCCATCTGATATTTTCAAGCAGCCACGGCAGCCGCTGCCTGCTCGGTATATCGTCCAGCGCGGTGTGGTGGCGGTCGCAGAGCAAAATCATTGTAATTTCCTCAGATTTGAACGGGCACCCCACGCTGCCCGCGTTGATTAGGTGGGCACAAATGCCTTCGACTGCCTCAGATTCAGGGTCACACGCCGCGCATTTGTTTTCGAACGCTTTACGCACGCGACGTTTTGCACGGGTCATGGCTCGGGCTGCGCGGCTCATCTGTCCCCTTGAATTCTATAACCTACCGGCTCCGTGTAGTTGATGCGGTCGCGAGAATGTGAAACAAAATCATCAAGCGTGCCCATGCGCGTCAAAATCAAAATCGCCTTGACTCCCGTGTCGCATTTAGTGTAAATAAATTCTGCCACTCGGTAGCCGTCAGATTGTAGCTGTTCGATTGTCATCGTATCGCCACCGTAAAGCCGCGCTCGATCTTGGCCCCAGTGCCTGAATATTCACCGCTAATAATATCGGCTTTGAGTTCTTTCTTTTTTGTCTCGACCGGCAGTATGCGCTGATACTCAACAGGTAAATCTTCAGGCTTGGCCAACACGATCAGGGTTGAGTTTTTCATGGTGTAGATTGTGTGGAATTCATTCTTAAACTTTTCGTCTTTTTTGAAGTTGTACCCCATGTATTTTCGAACCGAATCAACGCGATTCGTAAGGGCCTTTATCTTGCTGTCAATTCCCCGTTTGTGTTCTTTCAGACTTTCAATGTCTGCATTGTTATTTTTGATAAGCGCCGCACAGCCGAATAGCGTTTGCTCTCGCTGTGATTTCAGCCGCTCGATCTCGTCGAGTGCCGTGCCGTCGAGGATTTCGCCGGTTTCTGGGTCAATCGCTCGGTCAAAAAACGCTGCTATCTCGTCGTCTATATCAAACAGGTTCATGATTCACCTCGCCGACACCCACGTCAAAATGTGATTCAATCCACATCACCAAATCGACAGGGTCGCCGTTGTATTTGTCAAGGGCCTCGTTCATCATCTGGGCCGAAGCTTTCTTGCTGTTGATTAGGTCGTTGATTGTGTCGCGCAACGCCAACGGCAGTGCCCCGATCATTTCTGATCTGGTTTTCTTCTCCGGCTCTGCGTGTGTTTTCGTTTGTTCGTCCATATATTTCTGATCGTCAAATTTCCCTTCGAAAACGTCCGCATTGAACCCGAGGTAACTGAGGCCCTTGGTGAGGCAGTCGGTTATTAATTTCTTGCGGCAGTCGCCCCCTGTGCGGTAAAGCATGTCAGAGGCAAGTTCAATTTGTATTTTTATTGAACAGTTGCTTTCGTGAATACTTTCGCCCGGCTTACACACGTAGAATTTACACTGCAAGTGTATTTCTTCGTGCGCTACCCCGAAAACTAAGTGCGACAGCCCCCATCCCTGGCCCATCGGCCCAAACATTTCAGTGGCCCGCCTTATTTGGCTGTAAGCATCGATGGCCGTCAATTTGGCCCCGTGCGTCATTTTTTTTGTATCTGCCGGGTTTGTCGTGCAGACCTGTTTCCAGATGTGCAGCCCGTCGATTTTCTCTTTATCGCCCATATTCTCTCTCTCCTTTTATATCCTCACGGCGGCTATACTCAAACGCCCCGTTGTCGTCGGCCCGGTCATCTAATACCCGCCTGACCTCGCACTGGTCGCAGTCGTCGGGGCAGTAGTATTCGCAATCGTTCATTCTAACCCCGTAGCGGCCAAAGTTTTTTTGTCGAAAGTCCATCGTTTGCGATTCAAGAAATCGAGCCACATGGTAAACATCTCTATTTTATCGCTGTTCCTGTTGACATGACCACTGGCAACCACTTCGTAATCGGGGGTTCTGTGAATCCACAGGGCTACAGAAGTATTTCCGTCGTTTCTCGATACCTCAAGGTTTGAATAATACTTGCCCTTGCGCCCATCGGCCACCACAGACACCACCTCTAAAAGCAGCTTCTTTTCTGCGGGCGTCATTTCAGCAGCCTAAGCGGGAGTTTCAGAATTCTCAGGTCTGCAATAAAATGTTCACAGTCCACCGCGTCTTTTGTCAGGGTTTTTTCAAGCGCCTTGTCGGCAGCGATAGACTCACGTAACTCCCCAGCGCGAGATGCTGCTCGGGTTTTCAGCCACTCAGCCATTTTTATTATCAATTTATACGCATCAACCTGCGTGACCTGAATAAACCCCGGCTCGTCGGGGCCAACGCCGCTACCCTGAGTTAACTGTAGCATGGCGCCAAATTCTTTACCGCCCCAATACTCAATTATTTCCAAATCACGCTTGTCAAATTTGATCGTTTCCAATTCTGTGCTCATTTCAGCACCTT
>LAZR01002390.1_pt1 | contig 10946 bp, 7 predicted proteins | sample 329461 | NCBI WGS metagenome assembly LAZR01 (sample SAMN03002196, study PRJNA259156) | marine sediment metagenome | biome: sea floor; feature: Hydrothermal impacted sediments; material: marine sediment; isolation source: Loki non-amplified sample from Loki's castle hydrothermal vent sediment ...
TATTCAAATCTTGATATAACATTGTTTGAAAATTTACATAAAATCGAGGGATAAGCAAATTACAATAATCGTAAAAATCATCGGCAGTCCTAACTGTTATGGTAATTATAGTGAAAACTCATTTATATGCCAAAAATGTTATGTACAGTCAAATTGTCAAAAAATATTCCCCCCTCCTAAAGAGCCTGAATGGTGTAATCCAGACTAAATTAAACTTTATCAGAAAAAAGAATGATAGCCCATAAAGAAAAGAAAATAAAGGATTTAATATTAGAACCAAAAATTCAAAATTTATACATGGGAGGGGAAAAATGGAATTTCAGTGACGAAATCTATATGAAATTAACTAAAAAAAGAGTCAAATCGAACTATAATCCAAAAATTTTTACAACATTAAAAAAAATACCTAACTTAATACCTAATAAGGAAGTGTTTGGATTATTCTGGAGTACACCTACATTTAAAGATGTAGATTGCCATTATCTTTTACATCTCTCTGACAAAGATAATATTGACTATATTATTTCGACGTCATCCGGGAATACAGTTGAAAGTATGGCGCGAACAATAAAAAAATACAATTCTGAAAAACGCAAGAACGTCAAGGCAATTTTACTCGTTCCTGAACTCTCTTCCTATAAAGTTTCAGAGAGTGCGATACATGATAACCCTTATGTTAAGTTTGTTATCTTGAAAAACTCTACATTGGATAGTACAAGAAAGTTTGCTAGGGAACTTATTGATAGTTTAAACGCTAATTATAAAGTAGTGTGTGCTGATGCGAATAAAAAAACGGCTGCTTATGCTCAGATTGGATTTGCACTAAAAGAGGAAAAATTATTGAATGATAACGTATGTTATGTACAGACAGTTTCTGGAGGTGTTGGTGCAACTGGATTCATAGAGTCTGCAAATCAATTAAAAGTAAATCCAGAAATTCTTGTAATTCAACCATTTAGTGAAAAATCCACACCAATAGTTGACGCGTTATTTCAACATTCAATTGGTAAAGATCCATTATCAATTTTTAAGAATGGGGAATATACCACTTCCCGAATTGAACCCACACTTGGAAGCGCACATCCTCTTTATGCTATTGATAAATTCATACAATGGAGGGAAAAAGGAGGAAGAATTATTCCAGGTAGAATAACTAAAGAAGATCTAGTTATGTATAAAGAAAAGATTTTAGATGCTTTGGTAAATGCAGGAGTTTATCCAAATAAAGATATAGGATCTAAATTGTATGATCTAGAAAAAAGTGGTTTTATCGCTTTTATCGGAGCAATTGTTTTTGCTAATAAAATTGAATCAAGTAATATTGTTATCAATTTTACTGGAAGATATCCCGACCCTAATACCTTGATTCCTAAACCTGCTACCCCACATCTTATTTATGAACCCTCAAAAGGAGTTCAGGAACTCATAAAGAGATTAAATCTTTATTAAACCTATCCAAATATTTTTAAAAAGAACTAGGAAATCATAAAAGATTCAATAATTAAAGCTAAAAATTTAAATAATTGTCTTACCTTTTAAAATAAGACGAGTGAGATATGGAGCTGACGGTGGGCTTGACCCGCTGAGGAACCTCGCCCCACTCTCCAAGCAAGGTGTAGAGAACTACTACGGTGAGAATCGTAATTTAGCAACTGAAACGACACTGCCTTTCTACGTATATTAATGACTTGGATAAGCCAAAGAAATTGTAGAGAGGAATGGTTGGAACGAGCTAATACCTTGGTGCAAGGCCAAATAAAAACGATGAGGTACTTGGAGCGAGTTTTAGGTTGACCGCTTAGTCTGATGCTCCAACTATTACTTGGTGACGAGTTTAGTACAGAAGGGCGGGTATATATCTCAAGCGTCTTTTTTACCTAGAAACTATGGATATCATTCTTATTTGTTAATATTACTACTATTTTAATTGTAATTGTAATCTAAATGGTAAAAAATGGTATGAAAGAATATAATTTTTTAATGAAATAAAGCAAAATAAAACTGAAATCTTTCCGAGTTCTTCTATAGATAATTTAGGCTTGTGTCTAATTCTTCGAAAGTCTTCATACAAGGTTAATAATTGCAACTCTGATTCAATAGGAATAGAAAGAGACTTATATTATATTTATCTTTTAATTCAGTTAGAATTGATTCTTTTGCTATCTCAGGGGACTGACACGTAATGGTCATTGAATTATAATCTGTCATTTTTATTCTACCTCCTTAATTTTTTTGTTTATTTGGCAAGAGAAATAAGAATGATTGAATATATAATTGTGAATTGGCAGAAAATTTTGTAATTTTCAACTAGAAATGGTTTTATAATGGATTTGATGGCTTTTTTAGTATTATTAGATATTCTATATTACTAATGGATTTAGAGGATCTTACTGTAGCACGATAATAGATGTTTTTTACTTGAAACTGAGTGGCTGAGATTAGTTTTTAATGTTTCTCTTTTAATTGGTGATAAGTTCCAATAACTAAGATAAGATATTTTTTAGGTTTTATTAGATATTAATAAAATAAAGTAAAGATTTCAGAGTGTATAAAGATTCTAACAATTTTCTTTCAATATTTTTCATCATAATAACCACTTGTTAATGTTAGATGTTTTTTTCATATCTGAAATTTAATTTGTCTACTCAGTAATCGTAGACAGCCTTTTAATTTATTTTGCTGAATTTATTAGATTTTACATAAATCTCGGGTTTAGATTATGAAAATTTTTGCATTGGAAAGATTTGTTAAGGGTGGCTATTATAATATGCTTGTGATAACTTACCCTTACCTTTATTATACAAGGGTCGATCAAAAATCTTAAAAATTTGAAATTTGTAATATATATGTGGATGAAATTTTATGAAGGAATTTGTAATAGATAATCATATCACACTTCGGTTAATAAAAAGGGGATCTCTGAAGACGATTATTTTTGTGGATGGAGAAGAGTTTATGCAGTGTAAATATCTCCTTATTATAAATCCGCAAGAAAAAGAGGCTCAAAAGGAAATTAAATCGGTAGATGAGGCAAGTAAATTATTAGTTCGAGACCTAGAGAGGGAGCTAAAACCAATAGACTTAGGAATAACTCCTGAGCAAGAGTTTTGGGGCCACTGTTCTAATCTACAAGTTTGGGTAGAAAATAATTATGATCAAAACATTATTCATACGAATCTTGGACTTCCTTTATTAAAAAAGCAAGCAGAAAACGGAGTTCCAAAGGCGAAGAGTAAATTCAGAGAAGTTGTCATCGAAACGTTTGAAAAAAGAAGGATCAAAAAAATTTTGTATTTGTTTGAGGGTGAATTCTTCAAATTTTTTAATTATGAAGAATACAAAGAATTATATCATTTGTTTTCTGATGCTTCAAGTATTAATGGGAAAGTTGTAAATATTGATGTAGTAGCTCTTTACCTAGATGTGTTTTCGCTTTTTCACGCTGTTTCTAGGGTTTACTCGAAAAATTATAAATTTTTACTTGAACCAATTATTCCTGACATTAAAGAGTTTGTCAAAGGCATAACAATTGATTATGAACTCAAAGATAAAGAATGGAAATCCTATAGTCCAGCGACATATAGATTTTATTTTGGAAATAATAGATCTATAACCCTAAAGGAATTAATAAAAAAAAATAAAAAAATTAATTATTAAGTTGGATTTTCTCGAAAACGACTCCGTATTGTTCCAAAACCCAATCTGAGAAGAATCTCTCAAAACTAATTTCGTATCCAATTTTTCCCTTTTCTATATTAGCCCCACCCAAAGCAAAAAATGGGATGCTTAGTAATTCTGGGATAAAATCATCTTTACTGTCTGTTTTTAATTTGGCGTGGTTACGAGATGCGTGCCAGCTTATTGGATTGTTAAATGGGCGTACACCACATGTGAGCATTGACAAGTCTTTGATACCTGTACTTGACATAATCAACGCCAAAGGACCACTTGAATCTTCAGTAGTATCGAAAGCTAAAACTGTAGATTGGTACTTCAACATATAATAAAGGATATTCAAAACTATGTTTTTATCAACTGTTGAGAACTCCATGCTTGAGGTTGTTCCTGATTTTAACAATCCATCACCGCGCCACGTAGCACGTATGCTAGAGATGAATGAACTTTTTTTATCAAGCCCATTAGTGGTAAATTTCTTAAAAACCACTGTAAAATGCTTCCGATCATACTCCTTTATCACTTCTCCAATTATTTTAAATGGTAAAAAATGGTATGAAAGAATATAATTTTTTAATGAAATAAAGCAAAATAAAACTGAAAAGGATAAAAATATAAAAAAAAAATATAGAAAAAAGTTTAATTTTTCGTAAATTTACTTCTTTTCTTCTTGATTACAATTGTCGATATACCTATAATTGCTCCTAACACGATTAATAAATCATAACCAGGGATCATTTCGATGTCCTCATTTGCCAAAGCAGCCCAGAATATGTAATAAACATTTCCTGTATTATCGCCAAAAATTTTGATATAATAGGTTCCATTCGATGGCAAAACATAATTAATGATCTCGTTATCACTCATGGTAAAATTCTCTGCTAATTTATTAAAATTCCAATCATAGAGCTCAAGCCCCATTACTCCTTCAGCGAAGTCATATTTGATTAAGAATATAAGGTGCCTAAATCCTTCTTCTATTTCTATTTGATAATAATCATTATCAAGCTGAACTCCGAATTCATATCTAGGCAACCCATAAGGCATCTCTATAAGATTTTTTAAATCTAATAGAGAATCTCTAACTCCTACACCAGTAACAGTTTCATGCGACGTATCTTCTTCTGGTAGATTAATATTGTCTAAGTCAATTTGGTGTCCTAATATAATATCCTTTGCTTCCCCAAAATCATCGTTTTCCTCGAACCTATCATCAGAAAACCAGGTCTTGATGTCATCCCACCAAAGATCATACTCATTATCCTGATTGTCACCCCAGACTTCAATAAAGTAAATTCCATAAACAGAAACAGTGTCGTTTATATAATGACTATTATTAAAAGTCAAAATGGTAACATTGGGATCCTCTAATTCTGGTTGAGGATTTCCTAATGGATCTCGACGTGTTAAATTCAAATAATGGATAGCTATATTTATGTTTCCTAATGAACTGGTGAAATTGAGCTTTACTTGTAGGTTTAAGAAACCCGGAGAAATTTCAATTGCATACCAATCATAATTTTGACCCTGAACAGCTAAACCAGATAGATCACTTAGCGATGTTTGCTCATCCTGACCTAACCAATAAGCCTCAAACCAGAAGTCATTCTTTTCGTATGGGTCATCTCCTACATGTGTGCTATCACCTAGCTTTATTTCTAAGTGATAGGACACCTTTGAATCTGCAAATGCATTATATACTCGAATTCGCCAGTACCCGTCTCTATCGGCCATATATGTAATAAATTCATCGTCATTGCTGGAATAAGAACCGAGTCTATGAGTGAATAATGGGTCCCATAGCTCAAGCTCGAGATCACCTTCGCTCGAGTTGAAAAAAATGCCAATATCCACAGTATCTCCGAAATTTAAGTAAAACTGGAACCAATCATCGTCGTCGTAAACGAGTTCGAGTGAAGGATAACTACCGTTAATTGGATCAATAAAAGCGGCTCCATAATAGTCATCATTTTCTTCATATTCATCATCAGTATGGCTCATTCCGAACCAAATATTCAAATCATAATTTACATTTGAATCCCCATATACATGATAAACATGAATACGCCATTCTCCAGGTAAATCTGCGGTGAAAGTAAGATATTCATCATCATCAGAAGTATAAGACCCAATTCGGTAAGTATTAAAAGGATCCCATATTTCTAGCTCGAGATCTCCATCAGCGTGTAAAAAATAGATATCAACTTCGAGTATATCACCATAAGATGCGTTCAGTTGGTACCAATCATCATCATATCCCATAAGCATCAAATTAGAATAGTAACTTGGGTTGACCGAACTAGCTTGCCAAAAATCGTCGTTATCTTCCATATAATCATCAGTTCCTGCAAAGTGAGGAAGGTCCTCCCACCATAGATCATATTCATTTCCGTTGTTAGCATAAAAAACTCGAATATAGTAAATTCCGGACCAAGGCGCGTTTACATCGATATATTCATTGTCGTCTATGGAATAACTCCCATCAAGAAGAATTAAAGGCCCGTTATAATAATATACTTCCAGATCAATATCCCCATCTGAATGATTAAACTTTAATTCAACGTAAATTCGTTCTTCTCCAGGATCTAAGTATACTATATACCAATCTTCGTCCCATTGAATACCAGTTCCGTTTACCCAACTTAACCACCATGCTGCATACGATGTAAGATCAAATGCTTCCCCAACAAAATTATTTGTTTCATAGTTATCCTCACTAAGACTAACAGGAGTTACCCATATATACAAATCATAAGATACATTTGTATTCTGAGTATAATGATATACTCGAATTCGCCAGGCGCCTGATTCATCTGAAGTAAAAGTAAGATTTTCGTAATCAAGAGTAGAATAAGACCCTACCCGAGAGATATTTGCTCCTAAGGGATCATAAAGTTCCAAGTCTAAATTTCCTTTAGAATGGTTAAAGTAAATTTCAACGTCGATGGTATCTCCAGTATTTAAATTGAATTGGAACCAATCTTCATCACTTTCTATAATCATCAGATTAGTATAATTATTTTGAGTGACCCAACTGGCGTTCCCAAAGCTGTCATTATTTTCCATATAATCATCAATCGTTGCGCTAAGAGAAAGTGTGTTTTTATCAAGTGTGTTATTTTTTTTAGTTAAATTAATAAGTGAAAGACATGAAGTAAGTGTAAGAAGTAAAAATATGAAAGATACCCCTAACTTCATATTTTTGCGAAACTTCATGATAATACCATAAATTCTGGATTTTTAAATTTTGACATGATTATCAATGAGACTGACAAGGGGACGAAATAGTGGAAGTTCTTTGTATGCGGTAATATTTCCGATCACAATTTAACAGAACTAAAAAAGTTTCATTGTTTTAAATCTAAGGGAAACCTGATTGCATTTAAAGAAAACTTAATATGGTTTTGTTACCAGGTGAACTCTTACTCTAACAAAGGGTTATTCCGCTAAACTGAAGGTACAGTCGTTATCACCACATCCAGGACATTGAAAACCATCTTCTGGAAAATCATCGAGCTCAAATTCATGTCCACATTTATCACATTTCCATCGCACTGTATATCCCTTTTAAAAAAGAAGTAATGAATCTCTTTAATAAAATAAAAAGAATCTAAATATAAATCTTTGTGAAAGTAAAGCATCCGAAAACCAATAAGATACTTTAAAATAACGTCAATATCACTTTCCACAATCTCTCTATACTTAAATTTAAAGAAAATAGTTAGTTATCGCTTCAAGTATTAAATTTAGACCTTTTAAAACTATTCGAAATTATTGATAACCAAACTATAAATATTTCATAGTAGAACTAGAATTAAAATTAAAATTAAGATTATCAATTAAACATAAAGCAAATTAAATTATGCTCTAATAAGTAATGATGTTACATTTCAAGAATATGAAGGTTTATTCCATGAAATTTATAACTAATTAAGTTAAGATAGAGAGAAAGTCCTACGTGATCTTAGTGATTGGTTAGATAAACATCTTTAAAAGTTTCACCTGAAAATTTTAATATTTAAAAAAAATAATAACATAAAGTAAATAACAGAATAGAGGAATCAAAAATTGAAACGTTCGACCTTCACTTTTACGGATTCAGATGGGATTTCTATTTTCGTTTATAAATGGGAGCCAGAGATACGACCAAAAGCAGTAATACAAATTGTTCATGGATTAGCAGAGCATGCAAAAAGATATTCTAGAGCTGCTGAAACGTTTTGCAATGAAGGATATATATGTTTTGCAAATGATCAACGCGGTCATGGATTGACGGCAGGAGATTTAACTGAAGCAACCCTGGAAGGAAAAGCGGGTGTTTTAGAACCTAATGGTTGGAATGGGGTAGTAAACGATGTACATCAACTATCTGGAATAATTAAGAAAGAATATCCTGATATTCCGTTATTTTTATTAGGTCATTCATGGGGGGCTATGGTTTCCCAAGATTATATACAAGAATGGGGTAATGAAATTAATGGATGCATTTTGAGTGGTACAAGTGGGGATTACACAGCTAATAATGACATGGAAAATTTTGTTAATAGGGAAATTAAAGAGAAAGGATTAAATACACCAAATCAAGAATTGAATGATTTGATTTTTAAAGTAAATAATATGCCATGGGAAAATGACGAAGGTGCCACAGGATTTGAATGGCTCAGTAGAGATAAAAAAGAAGTTCAAAAATATGTAGATGATCCCTGGTGTGGTTTCATAGCTCCAGCTTCACTATGGTTAGAATTCTTTAAAGGTTTAGAAAAAATATATGATACTGAAAATGAGCAAAGAATACCAAAACAATTGCCTATTTATTTTATCGCTGGTGCTTTAGATCCCGTAGGGAATAAAACAATTGGGCTTATTTCAATGATTAAACGTCTTGAGACTTATGGTATTAAAGATGTCTCACATAAATTTTATAAGAATGCTCGTCATGAACCATTTAATGAAATTAATAGAGAAGTCGTAGTTAAGGATTTGATTAATTGGTTGGATTCTCACTTGTAATCGTTAAAACTAATAAATTTTTTGAGAAAAGCTTATTTATTCATTTCCCTAAATTTAAGTAACAAATCTTTTTGCTTATCTGATATTTTCTTTGGAATTTCGATGTTTACAATAATATATTGATCTCCTTTGCCCTTACGACGCATATATGACACTCCTCGATTTTTAATCCGGAACTCAGTTCCAGGTTGAGTTCCTGGAGGTAATGACAGTTCTTTCTCAGTAATTTTTTTTTCCTTATAGTCTAAGGTAGGAACTGTAATTTTTCCACCGATTATCGCTGTAACGATATCGACATTAGTCGGTGTATAAAGATCATTACCACGTCGTAAGAATTTTTCATTATCAATAATTCGAACGCCTAAGTAAAGATCTCCTGGAATAGCATTTGTAGAAGGTATATGTCCAGCACCTTGAATCTTTAAGTGAACAGAATCTTCAATCCCTGGGGGTATAGGGACGTGAATCGTTTTTTCTTCGGGAATTACTTTTTTCCCGTTACAAACAGTGCACTTCTTAGCAATCACTTGACCAGTGCCATTACAGGTATAACAACTTGATTCTCGAATAATCATCCCAAATCCTGATTGTGACATTTTTCTGACTCGTCCTGACCCCTCACACTCCGGGCAGGACTTTATACTTGAAGGATCTTCAGCACCTGTTCCTTCACACATATCGCAGGGAGTATATCTCTCGATCACCAAATCTTTTTTCACTCCGAACATGGCTTCTTCAAACGTAATTTCAATTAAATCTTCAATATCTTGACCAACTTCTCTTCTTGGCGCGCTCCTTCTTCTGGATCGGGAGCCAAATCCGTTAAGTCCTCCAAATGGACTAAAGTCTCCAAAAATACCCTTAAATAGTTCGTCAATACCCGGGATACCTCCCGAAAAGAAATCACTCATGTCTACTTGCACTCCTCCATGACCATAACGATCATAGTTACGTCTTTTACCCTCATCACTTAATACTTCATATGCTTCCTGAAGTTCAATAAACATTTCTTTTGCCTTTGGATTCGTCTTATTCAAATCTGGATGATGTTTTCTTGCTAAACGTCGATATGCGACCTTGATTTCTTTTAATGACGCATCCTTGCTTACACCTAAAACTTCATAGTAATCTCTTTTCTTTGAACTCATATTGTCTTAATCCCTTATTATCATCTATTAAGTTCGAAAATCTATTTATTAAAATTGTTTCTGAAATTTAATTTTTTAGGTAATGGATAATTAGGTATAACATTAAATGAAATTATTTAAGTTAAGAGAGTTCAGACTATTATTAATCAAACAAGATTAGAGGGGAAAATTATGCTTCAACAAATAATGACTGCTCCCGGTAAAATTGAATTTCAAGAAATTTCCATCCCGAAGCTAAATGAAAATGAAGTCCTTGTTAAAATTATGAGAATAGGTGTTTGTGGGAGTGATATTCATGTTTATCGTGGAGAACATCCCTACACACAATATCCAATTACTCAAGGGCATGAAGTATCAGGGAGAATTGAAAAAATTGGTTCAAAAGTGCAAGGATTCAAATTAAATGATAAAGTAACAATTCAACCTCAAGTGGTTTGCGGACGTTGTTATCAATGTACTCATGGAAACTATCATATATGTGACGATTTAAAAGTTATGGGATTTCAGACAACCGGCGCAGCCTCGGAGTTTTTTGCTGTCAATTCAGAAAAATTAATAAAACTTCCTAGTGAAATGACCTATGAAGAAGGTGCAATGATAGAACCATGCGCAGTGGGCGTTCACGCTGTACTGAAAGGTGGAGATGTTTCAGATTTTAATGTATTAGTATTGGGAGCTGGACCTATTGGAAATCTCATTAGTCAGACTGCAAAAGCTCTTGGAGCGAGATCTGTAATGATTACAGATTTAAGCAATTATCGATTGGGAATAGCAGAAGAAGTTGGAATTGATTTCACCATAAATCCTTTAAAACAAACATTATCAGAAGAAATCTTTAAATCATTTGGTCCACATAAAGCAGATCTGATAATTGAATGTGTTGGTGTAAACGAAACTATTGAGACAGCAATCGATATTGCTAGAAAGGGAACAGATATAATAGTTGTTGGTGTTTTTGCTGATAATCCTTCTATTAACCTTGGATATATTCAAGATCGTGAGCTTAGACTTATTGGAAATCTCATGTATCAAACTAAGGATTATATTAAAGCAATAGAGCTCATACAATCAAAAAAAATTAACCTTAAACCCTTGATGTCAACACATTTTCCG
>LAZR01002391.1_pt1 | contig 10935 bp, 8 predicted proteins | sample 329461 | NCBI WGS metagenome assembly LAZR01 (sample SAMN03002196, study PRJNA259156) | marine sediment metagenome | biome: sea floor; feature: Hydrothermal impacted sediments; material: marine sediment; isolation source: Loki non-amplified sample from Loki's castle hydrothermal vent sediment ...
CGCTTATTTTCCCATGGAAGGTCACTGTATCCATCAAATGGACCAGCAAGCACGGGACGCGTTTGCGGGCACACGCCGCAGGCAGGTGGCAGAAATTTCCCGGATGGCGGTCAGCCGTGATTTTCGACGGCGCCTCAATGAGGATAAAACAGCCTCTGGCGTTACCGATTTCGCGTGCTATAGCGATTCAGAAAATGGCAAGCGCGCACTGCCCTATATCAGTTTGGGGCTTTTCGCTGCAATTCTACAGATGTCGGTCAAACACGGCATAACCCACTGGACAGCGGCTATGGAGCCAGCACTGCTGCGCATGTTGAAGCGATTTGGTGTGGAATTTGATCACGTGGGCCCGGTGATCGAATATCACGGGCGCCGACGCCCGGCCTTCACTGAAGCTGCGTCAATGCTTGAAAGTGCAAGGAAGCTTCGCCCGGATGTCTGGTCGCTTGTGACAAACAATGGCCAACAACTTCCGGCAAAACCGATGGACAACTACGAAGCAAACGACAGAAGGGTTGCCTAATTCCTGATCGTTTCAAAACCCGACTATAAAAAAACCCCAGCTCAATTTAGGCTGGGGTTTTCTTTTAACAACTTTTTATCAACACAGTCTACCAACGATATTAACGTTCAACCGTTATGACTTTGCTGCTTTTTTCCTGCGTGACAGGCCAAGACCGGCAAGGCCCAAGCCCAGCAGCGCCATGGTGCCTGGCTCAGGTACCGCGGTAGGAGCAGCCGTGATACGGAACTCGGTATCGAACGTGCTTACCTTGTTCTCTTCGGTCAGAAGACCAACACAGCCGATGCCAGCATTCGCTGCTGTACACGCGTCTGGGTCCAGGAAAGTCAGGCCAGCCAACTTAAGGAACACGGTGTAGTCGTAGCCGTCAGCAAGGGCGAACGTCTGACTGAACTCAAGGAATTCTTTGCCGTCTTCATCTGTCATTTTTGATGAACCCAGATCGCCGGCGTTTGCAACTGTGAAAATGTCGTCACAGACGGGGCCAGTTGCCGCGGCAACACAGTTTCCGCTTTGGTTAAGCGTTTCCTTAAAAAAGCCGTCGAACGTTATAGAAGGCAGACCAAAAGTAGGACCAGACGGGGCGGTCGGTGTCAGCGTCAGCGCAGTTTCCAGATCGAAGCTGGTAAGTGTGGCATCATTGGCATCGAGAACGGCGTTGGTGTGGGTGAAACTCCCCCCCATTACGTAGTCTCCACCGGTTACGAGATTAGTTCCGGACGCATCAGCAACTCTGATAGACGATTGGGCAGGTCTCGTTCCCCATGAAAGAAGGTGGTCGTCTTCAGAAGCTACAACAGAACCGCCTCCAGTGCTGGAAGTAAAGCTGGAGAACGAGCTGGCGACCGAATAATCCCAATTGGTAATCGGCGCCGCGCTTGCAGATTGCACACCCAGTGCAAACGGCAGTACAAGCGATGACAGAAGCGTTCTTTTAAGTATCGTGTTCATTGTGTGTCTCCTTGACGATGGGCGTTGGCGGCTAGAGTTCATTCGGTCAGCCAACGGTATTTGTTTAGGAGCATCTTTCATGCCAGGTATACAAAATTGTTACTATTCAACAATGTAAAAAAATGTGTAATCGAATGCCAAATGATTGGAAAGCCTTGGTGTAAGTATCTTCGACACTACGCGGGCACAAACCCATCGCCTGAAGCGGTATGTCTTTGTTAGCGGATTATTTTATGAGGCCGGTCTGAACAAAAAAATCGAAATAGCCAAGTTTATGGTCACTTCACTATTAAAAATGAACTTAAAAAGCCGTGCCGAACCTAGTGGATGTAAATTATGCTGACACCCTGCAGGTGAGGCCAGATTTTTTACCTCGCATTTGAGTTTTATGTAAACAACATACACAGTATCCTATCGCTCAATACTCGGTCCGGCGGACAAACAATGTTAAGGAAGATACTAGACAACCTGCCCCTATCCCGGCCTTATCTGGTCGTTACAGCGATTTCAGTGCTGATTTTTTATCCCACCTGGATAAGGCTGGCTGAGGCATCACTTGATTTCGAACAGGCTGGGCCGCACGCGCTTGCGACTGCCTTTATCTTTTTAGGACTGTTGCTGGTTCACCCGCCTGTTCATGAGAATCGTCAAACGCCGCTCAAGCCCTATCATCTTGCGGGCGCAGCGCTGTTAATTGCCACAACGCTGATTTGGGGCCTGCTGGAACTGGTTCGAATCGACACCCTTACCTATCTGATGCTACCAACCGGGCTAATCGTCTCGGCCTGGGCGTTGCTTGGCCTGTCTCGAACACTGACATTCCTGCCCTACACGTTGCTTTTGTCGCTTTCGCTGCCTATCTGGGCAGATATCGCGCCGGCCCTTGTCGATCTCGCAAGTGCCGTTGTAGGCACCTTGGTAGGTTGGTTCGGGATGACCGCTTTCATTGAAGGCAACAGCATCACCCTGCCCTATGGCCGCCTTATCATCGCCGATGGGTGCTCAGGCTATCGCTATTTGGCCATGTCCATTATGTTGGCGATGATGACATCCATCCTTAACGACTATCGCTGGCGCGGCTGGCTGATTACTTTGCTGGTGGCGGCCGTTCTTGGGCTTATTGCGAACTGGGTACGCATAACCATTCTGGTGGCCGTCGCCTATCAAACCGATATGCAAAGCGACATGATCTCCGACCACGACATGATGGGATGGATCGTGTTCGCAGTGTTCATTTTACCGGCACTGTACTTCTCGCCGGTTCACAAAAGAAAGCCAGGCGAAAATCGTCCTTCGAAGATGTCTGTCTTCAACAAAACCGGTGTCATCGCGGTTGTCATCGCAATTGCGCTCGGCCCGATCGCTCTCACAATGATGCAAAGGCCTGGCCTCCCAGCCGCGCCCTGGGCACTTGAATTATCCGGGGCCAAGCCAACCAACACGGGCGACCTGCCGATAGCACTCGGGCTGCCGGATACATTAAACCAACAAGCATGGCGCTCCGGCGATCTATGGGTATTGCTGGCGCAAAGCCAGAAAATCACGGCCGATGAAAAGCTGGTGCCCTACCTGCCTCTGATGTTCGACACATCACTGTGGCAATTACAGGAAACATTTCAGCCTGGCCTTCGCCGCTATCGAAATATAATGACCCGTGAAGAAATAGTCATTGGCCAACGATTCCAGACCGGAACCCAGCGCAGTTGGAGCTACAAAGAAGCAAAATTGCTTCAAATTCCAGCGCTGCTGGCGCAAGAAAAACAATTTGCGCTCATCCTGTTCCAGATGAAGTGCAATTTTAGAAGCTGCGACCTGGCCAAAGAACGGGTTCAACAGGCGATGACATCCGCTCAGCTTGTGAGGTAATTCCATTTGCCGGGTGAATCAGTGGATTTCAATAGCAGCGCCCGAGCAAAATATCAGCAACTGACTCGACGTCTCCGTTGCGAACATCCTCGTGAGTTGGAAGGGTGATAAGACGATCCGCAAAATCACAGGCGCAAGGAAATGAGGAAGCAGCAACGGTTACAAATTCGCCAGCTCCCTCTATCGCTGGGAGTGCCTGGCCGTAGAAAGCGCTGGCGCCGATACCGGCACGATTAAGCTCAAGAAGCGCTTTGTCTCGACTCTGCCGAGAAGGCGCGAGCAGCGGATAACGCAGCAATATCGGTGACGAGGCGACCAGGCCTTCACGAGCAGACTCAGCGAAACATTCCACCGCCAACGGGGCCCAACCTTTCCCGGTGAGGTTCACCAAGGCTTCCGAATAGGCTGCGGTAATGTCCCGACGCTTGTTAAACCCTTCAATACCCGCCTCGAGCAGCCCCTCAACAGGTGACTGGCGTCCAATCGAGCCGAGCGGGTGAAACACCGTCTGCCCGATACCAAGAAGCGGCATACGCTCCATCGCCCCATAGAGAGGCGGTGTTAACAGTAAATTGAACAGCCAACGCCGGACCCGCCAGGCTGCGCTCGCGGATAGTCGAACTTCAGGAGGCGCATCCAAAACGCTCACACTCCCTAAAGCAAGCCGCTCCCCATGATCCTTACGGATTAAAAGCGCACCGCCACCCATCAGGTTTATTGGCTTGCCCCGACCAAAACTCAGTATCACATAGTCGGCCACCCCATTGCCGCAGGAAAAAGGCGGGAATACCTGGGCCGAATCCTCGATCAACGCCACATCGTTTTTATCTGCGATCCATCTAAGGGCAAACAAGCGTTCTGGTATGCCCAAAAACCCTGCTGCAATGATACCTACCGTGTTCTCAGTTACAGCGTTTTCCACGGCCTTCAAATTCATCCAGGGCCTGCCCTCTGCCAGATCAACCAACACCGGCCGAGCCTCTTGAGCCACCACAGCGGCCACAAGATCCGGGCAACCGTAAGCGGGAAGAATCACTTCCGGAGTGTGCGGGGCTTGCTTGCGGTTAACGGACAGTTTTACGGCCAGGGAAAGCGCAGCCGTGCCGCTGTTTACAAACACCGAATCATAATGCTCGGCCCAGGGCGCAGGCAAAACAGCGGAACCTTCCGTTGGCAAAGGCACCCGGCTGCCCACAGGCCGCAATTTGGAAAAGCTCACCCTATACCCCTAACGTTGGGACGGCGACCAGACAGTCATCCGGCGCCCTCCCAAAAACTGCAAGGTTGCATGGGCAATGGCGTAGTTCACCTGCACGAAAAAATACGGAATCCTGACATAGCCTTTGGCGCGTAAATCGGGCGAAAAGTGGGCCGCCAGAACAACCCCGTAAAAAACAAGCTGCAGCAACAGCGCCAGGCTGTATACCCAGCCGCTGCCAGCCAGCATGATTGAAGCCACGAACAAGATGAGCAAAAACCAGGGAACGGCCCAGCGCATCAATTTATGGCTGAATACTTGCCAGGCAAACAAACCGAATTTAGCAGGATTGAGTACTTCCGGGTGTCTGGCCAGCGCCGTCCAGCCCCTAATAACGGTGCGCAGCTTGCGCTGGTACTCTTTGCCGGGGTCTGCGACGTCCTGGTAATGGCCCAGCACGTCTGGAGCGGAAACGGCTACATAACCTTCCATCGCGCAATTCAGCGCGGTATTGAAATCACTGGGGGCGTGAATATCCCAGCGCTCACACAACTCGTGTCGCACCGCAAAAAATGACCCGCTAAGGCCTACCAAGCCGCCCCGCAGCGACTCCAGCTTGCGCAGCCACATTTCATATTTCACGTAGGCGCCCTCGCCTACTACGCCACCATCCCGGCTGACAAACACATCCTCACTGGAAATCGCACCCACCGTGGGGTTCTCAAAATATCTAACCAACGCAACAATCGCGTCCGCTGGAATACTGGTCGCCACATCCGAGAACACAATGATGTCTCCGGTTGCCATAGCGATGGCATCCTTCTGGGCATTCTCCTTCCCCAGCCGTTCGTCGGTTCGGGACAACAAAATGCCCTTGTTCTGATACTCCCGCACAATATCATCGGTTGCATCAGCCGAGCAGTCAGAAGCCACGATGATTTCCAGGTTCGGATAAACCAGCTCCAAGGTGTTTTCCAGTTTTTGCCGGATGCGCCCAGCTTCATTGTGCGCTGTAATAATCAGCGAAACCGAAGGTGAACCGGCTTCGATATCCGCCGCTACCGGGCCGACGCCGGGGGCTGGCAACGCTCTTTTGGCTGGCAGCGCCATGAGTATGAGCGGATAGATAAAATAGCTGTACAAAGACCCGAACACCGCAACCCAGAACACCGCTTCCAACATCCGAATCATCCCTGCATCTGATCAAATTTGAGGCGAAATAATAACACACAGACATTCCATAGATTAGCCATTCGCACTTGGCCAACGTTATAACCAAGTATAATGACAGGGCATGCCTGAAATGGCACAATCTGCGAGCAACTCAGCGGCCCTTTGCCCGCCTGTGATTTGCATCAGGGAGGATTGGTAATCGTGCAGTTAGTTAAACAGATGTTAAAACAGGCTCGCAATGGCCTGTTCGCGTGCTTGGCTTTACTCAGAATAAAGTTCAAGAGCTCTCCATCTCTGGTAATCCTGACTTACCACCGCATACTGCCAAGCCAGTCACCGCTCCGACACACTGAACAACCCGGGATGATAGCCACCCCGGAAGCGCTGGATATGCATATCAGCCTTCTCAAACGGCTCGGACCCGAATTTGTTGCCCTGGATACCTCGCTGGATGCTCAACGCGAGAACAACGCATCGCCCCGATTAGCGTTAGCAAATAATGGCAGGAGTATCAGATCCGGAACGCAACGGGCATGAAAAGTTATCGGCTGAACACCTTAAAATCCGCGATAATCCGAATCATGCTAAGAAAATTTTGTATTTTGTGGTCTTTACCTGAACCCGTCAGATGGCGCTTTGTGGCAAGGCCCAGACACTGTCTGGCCCAAGATATAACTGACACTCAGGGGTTCTCATCGTCGCGCCACAATTCAAAGCGGTGAGAACAGTTAAAGGGTCAATTGCGCAAACAAACCCGAGCGCCATTGACAGCAAATCGATATATTATCCGAATAGCGCATTATTTTCGCAACGACCGGAAATTGCATCACATTCAACAGCACCTACAAGTTATTTAGAGAATTCATATGGACTTAGAGCAGAAGAAACATATGGTTAACATATTGTGGACTGGCGGGTATGACTCTAGTTTCCGAATGGTTCAACTATCCCAAAAAGACGTGATCATTCAGCCATACTATCTTTCAGACAACCGAAATAGCGAAAAAAATGAACTAAATGCTATAGAGGAGATAACATCAGATATAGAAAAAAATCCGAAAACTAAATGCAAGATACTACCGATTGTCATAAAAAATACTTCAGAAGTAAAGCCTGATAATGAAATAACACAGTCATACTTAGAACTAAAAAAATCATTACCAATAGGTTCGCAGTATGAATGGCTATCAAGATTCGCCAAAGAACAGAATATGGAGGATCTAGAACTTAGCATTGAAAAGCCAATATCGGGTTCAGGCTTAGTAGTCAATTTGTTTGATAAATTCAATGCTAAAATGAACTTGGAAACTGATGGCGAAATATCTTACTATAGATTAGAAAAAAAAGGTTCAGACCAAAACCTTTATAGAGTCTTCGGAAAATTTCATTATCCTAGCCCTCTTTTCGACATGTACAAAACTGATATGTTGGGCGCTTATAAGAAATTAGGATTCGAAAATACTATCGAAAAAACGTGGTTCTGCCATACCCCTATAAGAAATCAGCCATGTGGTTTATGTAACCCTTGCGAATCGGTTATCAAGGAAGGTCTTGGATTTAGGTTGCCTATTTTAAGTAGAATAAGAAACAAAATTAAAATACTATACAAATTTAAATATTATTTTAAAAAATTAATTAAAAAAACTATCAAAATTTTCTATATATATTAGCCTTATAACTGTAACAAGAGAATCCGTTCAACTTGGTGCTCGGACCTTGAAAATGGCAAGAATTTTAGCTCAATAAATTAGCTGCTTAGATGGGGCTAATTGGACAACCGAGTCGAAAACCGCCGACACTAATGGCCCATAAATCATTATTTTTTGCATCAAGAAGGATTGGTAATCGTGCAGATGGTGAAACAGGTTTTAAAACGAGCTCGAAATGGCGTTTTCGCTGTAATCGCTTTACTAAGAATAAAGCTTAAACGTTCACCTGCACTGGTAATCCTGACCTACCACCGCATCCTTCCTAGCCAATCCGTCCTCCGGCAGACTGAACAACCCGGCATGATAGCCACTCCTGAATCTCTGGACATGCATCTTGGTCTGCTCCGACGGCTAGGAGCCGAGTTTGTCTCAATGGACACGTGGCTGGATTCCCAGCGCAAAAACAAAATGTTGCCCCGATTCGCGGTCGCCGTTACTTTTGACGATGGCTGGCAGGACAATTACGAATATGCTTTCCCGTTGCTCAAAAAGCACAGAGTGCCCGCCACAATATTCCTGGTGTCTAAGCGAATCAACACATCCTGGCAGTTCTGGCCTGAACAAGTGCTGGATTTACTGATCAACCATGCCCATCAGCTTGATCAAGAGGCACTGCAATGGCTACGCCCTTACCTCGTCGATATGCCGGCAAACAAGGGCTCTTCATCGCCCTACACAATCCTGCAGGCCGACTCAGTTATAAACCGCCTAAAGGCACTGGACGACCACATTATCGAAGTGCATCTGGAACTAAGCCGCAACTCTATTCCAGCCCTGATCCAAGCGAACCCGAATGCCAGACCCCTGCTGAATAAACACGAACTGGACACCATGCTTACAAGCGGGCTTGTCACTTTTGGAGCGCATACTCGGCACCACTATCGGCTAAATCACCTTGCGGACCCGATAGATCTTGAAAACGAAATTGCCGGCAGCCACAAGGATCTGGAAGAGCTCGGGCTTAAGCCTGTCAGTATCTTTTGTTACCCGAACGGCAACATCACCAGCAACGGTGAACAGCTCGTACAGAAGCATTTCACCGCCGCATGCACCACTGAGCGGGGCTGGAACAAAGCCCTTTCAAACCCGCTTGGCCTTCGCAGGTTCAACTTTCATGATGGCAATGGCAGCACACCTCTCAACTTTTTAGCAACGCTCGGGAAACCATAACGTGGCAACGAGCGATTCCGATAAAAAGCTTGTGGTGACCCATATCGTGTCCGGGGACATTTGGGCGGGTGCCGAAGCACAGGCATTTGAGCTTATTTCAGGGCTGCAAACCAATGGCGTGATCAAACCGACGGTCGTCGTCTTCAACACTGGCGTTCTTTTCGACAAGTTCACCGCGTTGGGTATCGATGTCACCCTTGCGGATGAGTCGGCTTTATCGCCTTTGGGCCAGATTAAAACCATCTGCAAACACTTGCGGAAACATCCCACCGACATTATTCATACTCATGGCTTCAAAGAGAATATGTTGGGCACGGCATCGAAATACCTGGTCGGCGTTAAACACTCTGTTCTAACGGTACATGGAAGCCCTGAGTCGCAGTCAACCTGGCGAGCCCCGAAGAAAAAACTAATTAACGTCCTGGATCGTGCATTGTCACGGTTTTGTCACGACGCCGTAGTTGCTGTGTCACAACACTTAAAAACTCTGTTGGAACCCCGATACCCGGACAAAACGGTCGTCATCCGGAACTTCATAGACACCGATAGAATCCCCACCACTCCCCTCCAACAACCTGATGAGCGAAACGAACCTGACGCCCTTTACAGGATCGCTCTAGTCGGCCGTTGCGTTCCGGTAAAGCGTGTCGACTTGTTTGTTGATACTATAGTTAGCCTCAGAACCGACCACAATCTCGACGTTGAAGGTAGCGTCTGCGGGGATGGACCGCTTCTTAACACCATGAAGCAATATGCTAAAAGCAAAGGCGTGGCACAATTCATTCACTTCAAGGGTTTTGTTCACAATATGGAACCCGAATGGACATCAATGGACACTTTGATAATGCCTTCTGATCACGAAGGCTTACCCATGACCTTGCTGGAAGCGTTACTGCGAAAGGTGCCCGTGGTTGCCCACAACGCAGGCGGTATACCGGAAGCGCTGGACTTTGGAAACTGCGGATTATTAGTGGATAACCACGATTCAAAGGGCTACACCGACAAGCTCACACAACTCATAAGTCAGCCAGAAATGGCAAAAAGGCTCGCTACCAACGGACATAATCATGTGATAAAAGCGTTCGGTAAACGTGAAAATGTACAAACATATGAAGAACTTTACCAAACTATCTCGCAGAAAAAGAAACACCTAACCCAAAATATATAAGCACCATCTCGACTCCTTGATCATTTTGTCGAGATGCCGAAAACAGGTTTATCAGAGTTTATTCATGTATATATTCGACGTTATAAAAACCATTCTTTCTGTTCTAGATTCCGCTGCTCGGAAGAAATACATTGCTCTACAATTTACATTTCTCTTCTCTGCGTTTTTTCAGGTTATCGGCATAGCGAGCATCGGGCCATTTATATCTATTCTATCCAATCCAGACATAATTCATACCAATACAGCGCTGTCATGGGTATATCTGAAATTTGGATTCGGCACCGATCTCCAATTTGTTATTGCAGCGGCACTGGGCTCACTGGTATTAATTTTTTTGTCAAATGCAGTAGCAGCCATGACTTTGTGGTTGACCTTTCGCTTTTCTGTGTCACTTGGCAGCAGTCTTCAACAACGAGTATACAGAAATTCTCTTTTTAAAGACTACTTATTACACAAAACCGAGAATTACAATAAGAAAATTGCACTAGTTGCCACGCAAGTTCCTCGTTTTGTTTATATGCTTGTTCAGCCATTTCTACTTCTAACAAGTCAGTTATTTATTGTAGCTATTATTCTTATTGGATTACTTGTTCTCGATCCACTACTGGCTCTTATTGCCGGTGGGATTATTGGAGGATCATATCTAATCACCTATATTGTATTACGAAAGAAGCTAGCACACCACGGTGCGATCATCTCGGAGAGAAACAATAAAGTACAGGGGATTTTGTCAGAATCCTTTATTGGTATTAAAGACGTAAAGTTGGACTCTCTCGAGAACCGATATATTGATCGGTTTAATACTATAAATGTCAGAGGCCTGAAGTCCCAAGCGTTTATTGCGCTTTCTGGCGATCTACCCAAATTTGTTATTGAATCACTTTCTTTCGGGGCAATCCTGGTTCTTGCTTTAGTTCTACTCATGACACAAAATGATTTTCGCTCAGTTGTTCCCATCCTGAGTATTTACGCACTCGCAGGCTATAAACTATTACCCACGATGCAACAAATCTACAAATCCCTTTCAAGCCTGAGCGGGCATGGTTCTGTTGCTAGTCTAATCAAAAACAGATTGGGACCTAGAACTACTGAACCCTCCGATGTCCTCACTCCAACTAAGCCAATGGTTATCAACCAAGTTCAACTATATGAGGCCAATTTCTTTTATGCCAAAGAC
>LAZR01002392.1_pt1 | contig 10934 bp, 8 predicted proteins | sample 329461 | NCBI WGS metagenome assembly LAZR01 (sample SAMN03002196, study PRJNA259156) | marine sediment metagenome | biome: sea floor; feature: Hydrothermal impacted sediments; material: marine sediment; isolation source: Loki non-amplified sample from Loki's castle hydrothermal vent sediment ...
CGGATGTATGTACTACCTGTCTCGAACCGGCCTTTTTTTCCGGCACAGGTGCAACCCGTCGTGGTCAACCAGAACCCGTGGCAGGAAACACTCAAGCGCGTTAGCGAAACCGATCACAAAATGCTCGGCATCTGCTTTGTGGATGATCAGCAGCCCGGGCAGAGGGTGCCCCAGAGCAGTGAGCTGGCCACCGTTGGCTGCGCAGTGCGCATCCATCACGCGCAAAACAAAGACGGTAATGTTCAGTTTATTGCGCAGGGTTTGCAGCGTTTTCGCATTGTGCAGTGGTTGCGCCGCAAGCCTCCGTATCTGGTGGAGGTAGAGTACCCGCAAGAGCCTCAGGAAGATGCGGATGAAACCAAGGCCTATACCCTGGCAATCATTAGTGCGATCAAAGAACTCCTTCGTACCAACCCGCTGTATGGCGAGGAAGTAAAGCAATACCTCTCGCGTTTTGGCCCTGAAGACAGTTCACCGCTGACAGATTTTGGCGCCTCCATGACCAGCGTTCCCGGCAAGGAACTGCAGGATATCCTGAACACGGTGCCGTTGCTGAGGCGCATGGAAAAAGTGCTTTTGTTGATGCGCAAAGAGCTGGAGGTGGCGCGCCTGCAGTCTGAAATCAGCGAAGAAGTGAACGAGAAGGTGCAAAAGCATCAACGTGATTTCTTCCTGAAAGAACAGCTCAAAGTTATCCAGCGCGAGCTTGGGATGTCGAAAGACGACAAAACGGCAGACGCCGAGCGCTTTGAAACCCGAATGGCCGAGCTCAAGCCCCCAGAGGCCGTGCAGGAACGATTCGCGGAGGAATTGCAGAAGTTGCAGATTCTGGAACAGGGCTCGCCGGAGTATGGCGTCACCCGCAATTATCTGGACTGGCTGACTCATGTACCCTGGGGCGTGCACTCCGAAGATCAATTTGATTTGGCCAAGGCCCGCAGCACACTGAACCGCGATCACGACGGCCTTGGCGATGTAAAAGACCGGATTATCGAATTCCTGGCAGAGGGTACGTTCAAGGGCGAAATCAGCGGGTCCATTCTTCTGCTTGTTGGCCCGCCGGGCGTGGGCAAAACATCAATAGGCCATTCCGTCGCGGACGCGCTCGGGCGTAAATTCTATCGCTTCAGCGTTGGTGGCATGCGTGACGAAGCCGAGATCAAGGGCCACAGGCGTACTTACATCGGAGCGATGCCGGGCAAGTTTGTACAGGCTCTGAAAGACACCAAAGTTGCCAACCCCGTCATCATGCTGGACGAGATCGACAAAATTGGCGCCTCTTACCACGGCGATCCGGCCTCGGCTCTTCTCGAAACACTCGACCCGGAGCAAAACAAGGAGTTTCTGGACCACTACCTCGATGTTCGCCTGGATCTGTCAAAGGTACTGTTTATTTGCACGGCCAACCAGCTAGACACCATTCCGAGACCGCTTCTGGATCGCATGGATGTTATCCGCTTGTCTGGCTATATCGGGGAAGAAAAGCTGACGATCGCCAAACACCACCTGCTTCCCCGCCTTTTGAAACGGGCCGGGCTTCTGAAAAAGCAGTTCAACATTACCGATGCCGCTATTCGTCAGGTTATTGAAGGCTATGCTCGTGAAGCCGGTGTGCGGAGCCTGGAAAAGCTGCTGCACAAGATCATGCGCAAGGGCATCGTGAAACTACTGGAAGCCCCGAATGACCCTGTGAGAGTGGGCATATCCGATCTGCAGGAATACCTGGGCCAACCGGCCTTCCGAAAAGAAAAATCACTCAAGGGTACCGGCGTGGTCACGGGTCTCGCCTGGACGGCCATGGGCGGCGTAACCCTCAGTATAGAAGCCACCCGGGTGCACAACACTCAACGCGGTTTCAAGTTAACCGGGCAGCTTGGCGATGTGATGAAAGAATCGGCAGAAATCGCGCACAGCTATGTCAGTTCTAACCTGAAACGCTACAAGGGCGATCCCGGATTTTTCGACAAATCGTTCATACATCTTCATGTGCCAGAGGGCGCAACACCCAAAGACGGCCCGAGTGCCGGCGTCACTATGGCAACGGCCCTGTTGTCTATTGCCCGCAGTGAAGTGCCTCAGCAAAACACCGCAATGACCGGAGAATTGACCCTCACCGGACAGGTTCTTCCCGTAGGCGGTATACGCGAGAAAGTCATCGCAGCCCGTCGGCAAAAAATCAGCAATCTTATTTTGCCAGAAGCGAACCGCGGAGATTATGAGGAGCTACCGGACTATCTCAGGGACGGCCTGACCGTCAACTTCGCCCGGCATTACAACGATGTGTTTCAGGTGTGCTTTGGCCATAAGCCGAAGACGGGGTCGTCCGTTCACTGACGCGAAAAAGAGAAAGAAAAGCTTATGCTTTTTCTTTCTCTTTCCAGCCATCGTCCTTCAACATGGGGCCAACATCCAGCACCGGTGATGCATCTATGTGGTCCGCATCCATCATGTTCGCAACCCGCTGAAGAGACGCCAGAATCATGTTCTGCTCCCATTCATGAAGGCTCTGGAATTTTTTGATGAAGTCTTCCTGTAAAGGATTCGGCGCACGGGAGAGTATATCTGCACCATCCTCGGTTAGGTGCGCATGAACTTTGCGTTTATCCTGCGTACTGCGAACCCGATAAACCAGTTTTCGATGCTCAAGCCGATCAAGAATAGTGGTAACCGTGGCCTGACTCAGGCTGACTTTGTCGGCAATCGTGCCGATGGTAACCTCACCCAGATCACGGATTGTTCGCATGATTAACAGCTGCGGGCCGGTGAGCCCCGCGTTCTTGCTAAGACGTTTGGAATGAAGATCCGTTGCCCGGATCACCCGCCTCAGCGCTACCAGAACATGTTCATAATTATTCACTGTGTACTGCCCCGCTGACGCCTTTCGGCCGTTTGTTTACACCACTAACGATTAGAGGTCTTCGCACTCTCGAATGCAAGTCGCATTTCCCCCAATCTCCCCTGTAAATGAACCGGGAGCGATATGTAGAGCAATATCAGCCCCAAGCAGTTGCGTGACTATGAAAGCTTCCGCACACTGGCGTCCCCGGAGCATCTTGAGAAAAATACAGAAAACCCCCGGGATCAGACCGGCGGATGTTTAAAACTTAAAGAAGCCTCGGGCTAGCTTGACAAGTCTGGATGTGTAGTGTTTGTTTAGCTTTCTGAGAACATAAGAATAACCCTGAACCAAAACAGGACAGACACAATGACAACTTCACTGAAAAAACTCGTAATCGCTGTTAGCACGTCCGTTGCCCTCATGGGCGCCGGCCAGGCAACCGCAGACATCAAAATCGGTATTGCAGGCCCAATGACCGGCCCAGTTGCCCAGTACGGCGACATGCAATTTTCCGGCGCCCGTATGGCAATTGAGCAAATCAACGCCAACGGTGGGGTAATGGGCGAGAAGCTCGTTGGCGTCGAATACGACGACGTATGCGACCCCAAGCAGGCCGTTACGGTGGCCAACCGGATGGTTAACGACGGCGTCCGTTATGTTATCGGCCACCTGTGCTCCAGCTCTACCCAGCCCGCCTCAGACATTTATGAGGACGAAGGCATTCTGATGATCACGCCCGCCTCAACCAGTCCCGAGATCACCGAGCGCGGCTACGAGCTGGTCTTCCGCACCATCGGTCTCGACAGCATGCAGGGCCCTGTTGCAGCCAACTACATCGCGAGCCAGAACCCCAAACGCGTCGCAATCGTGCACGATAAGCAGCAATATGGTGAAGGCATCGCAACCGCAGTGCGTGACACCTTGAAAGAAAAAGGCGTCGAGATTGCGATGTTTGAAGGTGTTACCGCAGGCGCCAAAGACTTCTCATCCCTGGTCACCAAGCTCAAGCAGGCCAATGTGGACTTTGTTTATTTCGGCGGCTACCACCCAGAACTGGGCCTGATTCTGCGCCAGGCGCGCCAGGCTGATCTGGATACGAAATTCATGGGCCCTGAGGGCGTTGGCAACAAAGATATCAACACCATTGCCGGTGAAGCAGCGGAAGGGCTTCTGGTAACTCTGCCACCTAGTTTCGACGAAAAAGAAGAAAACAAGGATTTGGTAAAAGCGTTCGAAGACAAAGGTGAAGACCCTTCAGGCCCGTTCGTGCTGACGTCTTACGCAGCCGTTCAACTGGTTGCTGACGGTATCGAAGCTGCACAATCCAAAGACCCATTCGACGTTGCTGCAGCGCTGCGCAGCGGCACGTTTGAGACGCCTATCGGAACGGTCGAGTACGACAAAGCGGGTGACATGAAGTCATTTGAGTTTGTTGTATACGAATGGCATTCAGATGGCAGCAAAACTCCGGTAAACTAGGCCAAGTCATTAACAGACAGTAATCATGAGAACACCTTCTCACCGCGATCCGGGAGAAGGTGTTTTTCTAGGACCCTTTTGATCCTGCCTCACTTCCAGCCCGGCTACCCAGCGTTTGGAGTGTCTCAGGGGAGGGAACAGGCCTCCGGAGTCAAACAACAATGCAAGACCTCCTGTATTTCTCCCAGCAGCTCATAAACGGGCTGACGATCGGGAGCGCCTATGCCCTGATCGCCATCGGTTACACGATGGTTTACGGCATTATCGGCATGATCAACTTTGCCCACGGCGAGATCTATATGATCGGCGCTTATACCGCGCTTATCGCCATTACTGGCCTGACTGCGCTCGGCCTTGCCTGGCTTCCGCTGATTCTTATCGTTGCGCTTGTGTGCGCTATCATCGTTTCCAGCACCATGGGCTGGGCCGTGGAACGAGTGGCTTACCGCCCTGTGCGGGGACGTCATCGTCTGATTCCGCTGATTTCTGCAATCGGTATGTCTATTTTCTTGCAGAATTATGTTCATCTCGCTCAAGGCTCACGCAACATTGGTTTCCCCCTGCTTATTGAAGGTGGATTCAAATTTGGCTCTGACGGGCATTTCGAGATGTCGCTGTCTTATATGCAGATCACAATTTTTGTGACCACGCTGATCTGCATGACCGTACTTTCACTGTTCATTTCGCGCTCCCGCACCGGGCGTGCCTGCCGGGCCGTTTCACAGGACCTTGGCATGGCCAGCTTGTTGGGCATTGATACCAACCGCATTATATCCGCCACCTTCATAATCGGTGCGGCACTGGCCGCCGTGGCTGGCTTGCTTCTGGGCATGTACTACGGCTCGGTTGATCCTCTGTTCGGCTTTATCGCGGGGCTTAAGGCCTTTACCGCAGCTGTGCTCGGCGGCATTGGCAGCATTCCGGGCGCCATGCTCGGCGGTCTGATTCTTGGCGTCTCCGAAAGCATGACTTCCGGCTACCTCAGCGGCGAATACAAAGACGTCGTCTCTTTCGGTTTGCTGATACTCATCCTACTGTTCAAACCTACCGGCCTGCTTGGCAAACCGGAGGTTGAGAAAATCTGATGGCTTCCAACAATTACAGACACGCGGTGTTCTGCGCAATTGTCACACTGATTATCTCTTTCCCAATCCTCGGGCTTAACCTGGAGGCCCAAGGCGTCAACATTACCCTTACCGGGGCGAAAACGTCGACCATTGTTGCCATTTTCCTGGCCGCCGGAGCAGTGTTTGTTTTTCAGGCGTTCCGGGACTCGTTCTCGGGCCTGCTGGGTAAACTGCCGAAACTCAACCCGCTTGCAGACAAAGAGCCCATGGAGCAATCCAAGCGGGTAAAGCTTGAATCCTGGATACTGACCGGCATCGTGGTGCTTGCACTGTTCTGGCCATTTGTTGTGTCGCGGGGCTCAGTGGATCTGGCCACGCTGGTGCTGATTTACATTATGCTGGCCCTCGGGCTTAACGTGGTTGTTGGCCTCGCGGGCCTGCTGGATCTTGGGTATGTGGCGTTCTACGCGGTTGGCGCCTACACCTTCGCCCTGCTGTCACAGTACACAGGCATTTCGTTCTGGATGGCTCTGCCTCTGGGTGCGCTGCTCGCCGGCACGTTCGGGTTATTACTAGGCTTCCCGGTATTGCGACTGCGGGGGGATTATCTGGCGATCGTCACCCTCGGTTTCGGCGAGATTATTCGTATTTTGCTTAATAACTGGACATCGTTGACCGGTGGGCCCAATGGCATAGGCGGTATCCCCGAACCGACGCTGTTCGGTATGGAGTTCGGCCGACGCGTAAAAGGCGAAGGCAACACGTCTTTCCACGAGACGTTTGGCATTGCGTACAGCGGCGAACACAAAGTCATTTTCTTGTACCTGATCGCTCTGGTGCTGGCCGTTATTACCGCGCTGATCATTCGCCGCTTCATGCGCATGCCGGTAGGTCGAGCCTGGGAAGCTCTGCGCGAAGATGAAATCGCCGCTCGCTCGTTGGGCCTCAGCCGCACGGCCGTTAAACTCTCTGCCTTCACCATTGGCGCTTTCTTTGCAGGCTTTGCCGGCACCGTGTTCGCCTCCAAGCAGGGCTTCATCAGCCCGGAATCGTTCGTGTTCCTTGAGTCTGCCATCATTCTGGCGATTGTGGTTCTGGGTGGTATGGGATCGCAGCTCGGCGTCATATTGGCGGCTATTGCGGTGACCATCCTGCCGGAGCTGGCACGGGAGTTTTCGGAATACCGCATGCTGATTTTCGGCGCCGCCATGGTGTTAATGATGGTCTGGCGACCGCAAGGTCTGTTACCTATGCGCCGTATTCATATCAAACTGAACCGGCAGGAGTGACAGACAATGCTTGAAGTACAGAATCTGTCCATGCGCTTTGGCGGCCTGTTGGCGGTAGATCAGGTGTCACTGAACGTTCAGGAGCGGGAGATTGTTTCCATTATTGGCCCCAACGGCGCCGGGAAAACCACCGTATTCAACTGCATGAGCGGCTTTTACAAGCCTACCGGCGGCAAAATCCTTTTCGAAGGCAAGGAAGTACAAGGCAAGCCCGATTACCGGATTTCCCGGCTGGGGATGGTGAGAACCTTCCAGCATGTTCGCCTGTTCACTCAGATGTCCGTAGTGGAAAATCTGCTGGTAGCCCAGCACCGCCATCTCAACACCAACATGCTGGCCGGGCTTTTAGGCACGCCCAATTACAGAGCACGCGAACAGAAAGCACTGGATCGCGCCGCTTACTGGCTGGAACGTGTGGGGCTTTTGGAATCTGCCAATCGGGATGCGGGCAACCTGTCATACGGCCAGCAGCGCCGGCTTGAAATAGCTCGCTGCATGGTCACCGAACCCAAGCTGCTGATGCTCGATGAACCAGCCGCTGGCCTTAATCCGGCGGAAACCCAAGAACTCAATCAGCTGATCGTGAGCCTGAAGGAGGACTACAACGTTTCGGTGGTGCTGATTGAGCACGACATGAGCCTGGTAATGGATATTTCCGATCGGATAAACGTCATCAATCAGGGTCGCCCCCTGGCCTGTGGCACACCGGAAGAAATTCGCCAGAACGACGACGTGATCAAAGCCTACCTGGGCGAGGAATGAGAAATGACAATGCTTGTACTGGAAGATGTCCATACTCATTACGGTAAAATCGAGGCTTTGCACGGGGTTTCTGTTGAGGTTAAGCGGGGTGAAATCGTCTCGCTAATAGGCGCTAACGGTGCCGGAAAGACCACTCTGCTGATGACCGTTTGCGGCGCGCCACAGGCCACGTCAGGTCGCATAATCCTGGAAGGCCGGGACATCACCAGAGAGCCCACCGCCCAGATTATGCGCTCAGGACTGGCAATCGTACCCGAAGGTCGACGCATATTTTCCGGCCTGACGGTAGAGGAAAACCTGCACATGGGTGGTTTTTTCAACACCAAATCCGAGATCCGCCAAAGCCAGGCTTACGTTTACGAGTTGTTTCCGCGCCTGAAAGAACGTGAACAGCAGCGTGCGGGCACCATGTCTGGCGGTGAGCAGCAGATGCTGGCCATAGGGCGGGCTCTGATGAGCCGACCAAACATGATTATTCTCGATGAGCCATCACTGGGCCTTGCCCCTTTGATTATCAAACAGATCTTCGAGATCATCGGTCACCTTCGCGACGAAGGCATTACTGTATTTCTGGTTGAGCAAAACGCGCACCAGGCACTGCACCTCGCCGATCGCGGCTATGTGCTGGAAACCGGCAAAATCAGACTTCACGATACCGGCAAGAACTTGCTTAAAAATCCGGACGTACAAAACGCGTATCTGGGGGGCTGAATTCGCCGTCGCAATACCTTGAAACCGGAGCCTGCTCCGGTTTTTTTATACCTCCGGCTTTATACTCTTGGCTACCGAGGCCCGTTAAATAATCTGTTAAAATCAAATAGTCACAGAAATGTAGACTTGCCATTATCGAATCTGCACTATACTGATTGTATCGGTCTTTGCACTTGTTTCCACAGGAATACGTCAGGGCCGTTACTGCATAGCCTGCATCAGGATCGGCTATGTTGATTTTGCGACGACTGAAAAATATACAAAGGAGTGGATAATGAAAAAATTGATCGCAGGTGCAATTCTTCTGGGTGCTTCTTCTATGGCCTTTGCCCAACCGGGCTGTGGCGTGGGCGCCATGATCTGGAAAGGACAATCCGGCATTGCTCCCCACGTACTGGCTGCAACAACCAACGGTTCGTTCGGCAACCAGACATTCGGCATGACCACGGGTACCCTTGGCTGCCAGACCAACGAGTCAGTGCAATCCATGGCCATGTACATGGACAGCAACATCGACAAGGTCGCCCGTGATATGTCTCGCGGTAACGGCGAAAACCTGGACACCCTGGCCGTTCTGCTGGGCGTTGAAGCAGCAGACCGCGGCGCTTTCAGCAAGGTACTGCAGGATAACTTCGCAGCTATTTTCCCAACGTCCGACACCACGTCCGGTGAAGCAGTAGACGCCATCGTCGCCCTGCTGGAAAAGAATGAGTCGCTGAGCAAATACGTAGCGGCCTGATAGCCCAATAGCAGGGATGCACCCGCGCCAAGGATGGCGCGCTTTCCCATTTATCATTCCCGATCTGATTGGAACCTGCATTTACCCATGGGCAACTCGCTTCGTATTGGGCCAGTGATGCTTTGGCTCATCATCAGTTTACCTCTGCAGGCTCAAGCGCGGGTTGCAGACAATCCGCTGCACCTTGACCCGGCCTGGCTCACCCTCATTCACTACCAGCCCGACCGATTTGGCGGTGGTTATACCAGTGAAGCCGATGATTCTGCGTTTTTTCTGAGCGCAGACGGCAAAACCTCTCCGAAAGCGGAATTGGAGGCAACCCTGAAGGCCATCCAGCAACCAGGAGATGGGAACGAACACGCACGATGCCGCTTTCCGGCAAGAGACACCTGGCTCCGCGAGCATCTTGATCTGCCAGCAAAAAAAGCAGATTGCCCAGCTTACAAAGAATGGACAGAAACCCTGAACACGCAAAGCGTTACGCTGGTTTTTGCCGCCTCTTACCTGAACAGCCCATCATCGATGTTCGGCCACACATTCCTGAGGCTGGACCCGCCGCAGAAAGATCAGCAAACCAACCTGCTGCTTGCCAGTACTATTTCATACGCCGCTGATGCCGCTGCCCATGACAGCGAATTACTGTTCGCCTACAGAGGCATTTTCGGCGGCTACCCGGGCATCACAACGGTGCAGCCTTATTACGAAAAAATCCGCCTCTACTCGGATATCGAACATCGGGATCTTTGGGAGTACACCCTGAATCTCGGCCAACAGGAAGTGGAGCTCATGCTGGCCCATGCGTGGGAAATTCGGGATATAAATTTCGACTACTATTTTTTCGATGAAAATTGCGCCTACCGACTGCTTGCGCTGATCGACATCGCCCGCCCCGGAACCAATCTACTGGACGAGGTAACCACTCACGCCATTCCGTCTGACACCGTTCGCTGGGTAGTCGACAAAAATCTGGTAAAGAACGTGCACTATCGCGCATCGGCGGCCAGCGCCGTGGCCCATAGTCTGTCGGCGCTACCCCCATCCAGCCAGACGCTTGCCGCCGCCATAGCCGATGGTTACGTAAAACCCGACAGCGACGAGGTGCTCGCCCTTCCACCCGAAGAACGGGAGAAGTTTATATTCTAAAAACAACTGCAATCAATATTTCTCAAGTTGATTATATTATCAAAGATTTGCAAAAGAATATCCCAGAAATTCATTAATCTCTATCTAGTCAATTATTTTTATCTTATTAATCCTTGAGAGTATTAAGAATTCTTAAGTACTTTTCCTAAATCTATCACTGAAATTTTATTTATTTGTAAGTAAATTCTATTTATAACTAACTCATTTTATAACAATGACATTAATTCGCGATATAAACAGCATTTTGGAATACGGACGGAAGACTACATCGCATAAATATGTCACGCTGCTTTGTATTTTTGATTTCATTACGGAACACCCTTCAGAGCAGGCAATCAACAATCTTCATTTCATTCCAATCGTCTATTTAGCCCGTCAATTCATTTCCTATTATTATCCATTCTCATTTCATAACTTTTATCAAGGTTCATTAGCGACAGATAAGTCCTTAAAGGTGTTGAACTATATTAATGAGTTTAAAGTAAAAATCCTTTCAGAAGGATATAGCAAAGAAAAAATCCATCAAAAAATCTGTACGCTAAAAGAAGGTGGAGTATTTTGGATAAACCGGCTTTACGAGTTACCTGAACCATTGGCAGAAATTCTAATAAAGCTTCTATGGAAAGTGCGAAGAAGGATACTCTCACAACCGTTACATCATTTGCACAACGTTAATGGTGAAATTATTCGGTTCTTTGGGATATTAAATAATGATTTACCATTTAAAGCGTCATATGATGAGCATCGTATACAATCTATAAAACATAAAAAACCTTCATCAATGACATGGTCAGAAATTCTTCAATATGATAAGACTTCCTTAATAATTGATGATTTGACGTATCAAGAATTAGCCCGGTATAGATTTTGGACCAGAGATGTAATTCTAAAGGCATGGTTTAGTT
>LAZR01002393.1_pt1 | contig 10924 bp, 14 predicted proteins | sample 329461 | NCBI WGS metagenome assembly LAZR01 (sample SAMN03002196, study PRJNA259156) | marine sediment metagenome | biome: sea floor; feature: Hydrothermal impacted sediments; material: marine sediment; isolation source: Loki non-amplified sample from Loki's castle hydrothermal vent sediment ...
AGTGTTACGGTGAAGGCGGGTTAGGATGGCAGAGCCGTTCGCAGAACTTCTTCACCTCGGCCGAGGTGTGACCCGACCCTTCCGACGGGACGGGCGTGGGGACTTCGCGGTCGCTACGGGTGCCGCACTCGTCTCGGCGGCCGTGGGTCAGATCCTCGGGACGATCGCGGACAGCGCGGTGAACGTTGGCGAGCTGCCGTGGCGGCCCGACTTCGGTTCGAAGCTGCACCTGTTACGCCACTCACCGAACAATGAGGCGCTCGTCGAGACGGCTCGCGTCTTCGTGATCGAGGCCGTACAGCGTTGGGAGCCGCGGGTGCGAATCTCCAATGTCGAGATCAGTCGCGATGAGACTGAGGGGAGCGGGGGCAACAAGTTGACGATCAGACTCCGGTACGCCTTCGTCGAGCTGCAGACAGGCGTCGCAATCTTCGAAGACCTTGAAACGGCCGTGGTCGTCTAGGCTATACTGCGCGGGTCAAAATGGCGATCCTACCTTCATCGCTGGACTTCACCGACCGAGACTTCGACAGTCTCAATGCCCGGCTCGATGCCTTGCTCGCGTCGGTCTTCCCCGACTGGACCGACTTTCAGGTTGCGACCTTTGGGAACATCCTCAAGGAGATGTTTGCTTTCGTTGGTGGCGTCTTCACGAAGTACCAGGATTCGTCCGCCATCGAATCGCGGATCGTCACCGCGACCCAACGCAAGAACCTGATCAACCTCGCAAAGCTGGTCGGGTTCGTACCGCAAGGAGCCGCAGTAGCAACTGCCGAGGAAACGTTCACGCTCGCCGCTGTGCCGACACAGGATGTCGTCTTCGTTGAAGGGCAGGAAGTGCGGACGAAAGATGTCGTGGATCCCGCCACCTTCAGACTCTTGACGGACCTCACGATCCCAGCGTTCAAAGACCCCCCCATCGGTTTGGTTCAAGTGGAGAATGCGGACCCCACGGCAGAGCAGTTCCAGTCCGACGGTCTGGCGAACCAGCGGTTCGAACTCGCCGAGGTGCCGTTCCTTGACGACTCGGCGGTCATCCTCGCGGCCAATGGCGACTACGACGAGGTCGTCAACTTCCTCGACTCCGCTGCTGCCGACCGACACTTCGTGATCGTCGTCGACCAGAACGACAGAGCCACGATCAAGTTTGGCAATGGCGTGAATGGTGCGATCCCGCAGGGCACGATCGCGGTCTCGTACAAGACGGGCGGCGGTGCGGCAGGCAACGTCGAGGTCGGGACGATCACCACAATCGAAGGTTCGTTCACCGACATCCTCGGCGGGTCCGTCTCGGTATCGGTTAACAACGCGGCGAAGGCGTCGGGCGGTACCGACCGGCAGGGGAATGAGGAGATTCGCGAACTCGCACCGGAGTCGGTACGTGTGCTCAACCGAACCGTTGCCCGCGAGGACTACGAGATCAACGCGAAGAAGATCGCGGGCGTGTCGCGTGCGCTGATGCTCACCGCTGACCAGGACACGGAGATCGATGAGAACGCGGGCAAGCTCTTCATCATCCCCGATGGCGGTGGCGTACCCACACAGACGCTCAAGGACTCTGTCCTCAACCAGGTGACCGTCGTGTTTCCGAAGACCGTCACCTTCCGCCTTGACGTCGTGGATCCGGTTTTTCTTGTCGTCAACGTCGCAGCACGAGTGTTCAAACGGACCAACATCACACAGGCGACTGTGCGCGCGAACATCCAGGCTGCGCTCGACGCCCACTTCGCGCTCGACAACCCCGATGGTTCGGCTAACACAAACATCGACTTCGGTTTCAACTTCAAGGATGTTGACGGGAACCCGGCCGGTGAGATCGCCTGGTCCGACATTTTCAACGTCGTGCGCGACGCTAGCGGCGTACGAAAGATTGGTGACCAGAATAACGACCTCACGCTCAACGGCCAGGACGACGATCTGCCAATCCAGGTGAAACAGTTCCCGGTGCTCGGTCAGATCGTCTTACTGGACGGTGATACCGGAGGCGCGTTCTAGGTGGCACACACGTTCGCGAACCTGAGCTACGAGGACGCCGGCTTGGAGCCTGGCGATGCCGCCAGTTGGGTGCAGTCGCAGCTCGCAACCGCGGAGGAGCTTGCGGGCTACGGCCCGTCGAGCCTGAGCGTACGTCGGCGACCCGAGGAGGACTTCGAAGATGGCTGGCTCAGCAACGAGGACTTCGTGTTTGTCCTCGGTCTCGTGGATGACGCGTTCTACGATATCGCCATCTCACCGCAGCGGGGTGAAGACTACGAAGAGGGTTGGCTCAGCAACGAGAACTTCACGTTCGTCCACAGCGGACTCGACGTGGCGGTGTACGACTCGACTCCGCAAGACTTCGAAGACTTCGAAGAGGAGTGGCTCGGCAATGAGGCGTTCGAGTTCCAACTCGGCACGATTTTATCCGCCCCGTTCGGCGGCGTTGGCGGCTCCGAAGACTTCGAGCAGACATGGGACATCGACATCCGCATCTTCGCGTTCGCCGAGTTCTCTGGTTTGCTCACGTTTACAAAAACGTCCGACGAGATCGAACGGGCCTCCGGTAGTTGGATCACAGATGGCTTCGCCGACGTGCCGCAAATCGAGATTTTCAACTCGCTCTCGAATGACGGGATTCACGATCCGGTTACCGTCGCCGCTCTGTCGATCATCACGGACGGCACCCCGGCTATCGTTGACGAAGTGCCAGCCCTGACCGTTCGGGTTCGCTCGTTCTCGGTTGCCCTGTACGATGGCGGTGCGCTAACCGAAGAAAACTTCCAGGGGACCTGGACTCTGATGACGACCTTCTAGGAGAGTTGAATGGCCGAAGTTGATTTTACTGAACTTGCTAACAGCCTCGCGACCGGGCAGCTCGACCGAGGCGCGACGGCAGGCATCGATCGACCCCCCGGGGGCGGGTCGTTCGTCTTCGGGTTCAACTCGCTGGCCGTCGTCGACGGCGCGGCCGGGTTGTTCACGAACCAGACGAACTTCGCTCCGATGTCGAAGGGCGGTCGCATCCAGGGCGCGATCAAGCGACACCCGTCGGCTGGCGCGACCGGATTCGCTCCATTTCTGTTCATCGGCTTGCAAGGCCCCGACGTTTCCGATCTGGGCTACCTGCTCGGGCTCGGCGATGCCGACCCGCATCACATCGTGTTGCGCAAAGGGGCCATCAACGAGGGGCTCCCCGAGTCACTCGGCGTCGAAGGTGTGCTCGCCATCGGCACCGAGCCCTTCAACAACGACACGTGGCTACACCTCCGACTCGACATGGTGGTGAACCTCAACGGCGACGTCGTGCTCAATGTGTTCCGCAACGATCTGGACGTCAATCCGGTCGGCGCTCCGATCTTCGCTCCGGTACCCGGCATGGACGATCTGAACCCGGGCTCCGGTCGCGCCTTCCTCGACGACGCGCTCGGCATCAACTCGGGCTCGCAACCGTTCGAGAACGGGCGCGTCGGGTTTGCCTTCCGCGTCGAGGATACTGCGCGGCGCGGCGCGTTTGATTCTATCGAGATCGCGAGACAATTATAGTTGTCTAGCAATCTCTTTTCGTGTTAGGAAAGCGGCATGAACAAAGCGCGATCGAAAGCGAGAACCAAAGAATGGGAGGATCCCGAGATCCGCAAGCGTCGTGTCGAAGGCGTTCGCAAGGCCGCATTTCGACGTTACGAAGATCAGGGCGAACGAAACAAGGCCTCGGCTCGCACGAAAGCTCTCTTCGATGATCCTGCTTACCGAGAGAAACACCGACGCGCGATGCAGAAACTTGGCAAACAGAACCGAGGCAAGCCTCGGAGCGCAAAGGGTCTTAGCAGATCGCCCGAGTACAAAATCTGGTCCGGCATGATCGAACGCTGCCACAACCCGAAGACGGTGCCCTATAAGAACTATGGTGGTCGAGGCATCCACGTCTGTGACGAGTGGCGGGGCCGTGGCGGGTTCGTGCGGTTCATCGAGCACGTCGGTCGACGGCCTTCCTCTGAACTCACGATCGGTCGTATCGATAATGATGGCCACTACGAGCCTGGCAATGTTCGTTGGGAGACGCGTGTCGAGCAGATGGCGAACCGTCGAATAACACGGCATGTAACGATCCGCGGAGAAACTATGACCTTGACTGCCTGGGCTCGTCATATCGGTATCGCGGTGCCGACATTGTCTCGCCGTTTACGCCTTGGCTGGTCAGACGATAAATTGCTTCAACCAGGAAGACACTGACCGATGGCAACCCCGATCATACAGCTCGACGGTTCAGTTTCCGGGGTAGGGACGCCGGGGGATTCGCGCGACAACTTCATCGTGCCCGAGACCATCAGGATCACCGACACGGCGAATCCCGCGCCGAGCACGTTTTCTGTCGTGCTGCGCGCTCGGCCGCCCGGCTCGTCTGCGGCTATCTCGCTCGGACCGGGCGCGAACGAGGCGGGATTCCCGATGGACGTCCTCGGCACCTATCTCGTCGAGGTTATCGCTGACGGCGCGAGCAGCGGGGTCCTTGCTGTGCTCGGCGGACAGGACTTCTTCTTCTCGACGCAGGGCGGCGCGGCCTCGAAGCTACTGAACGGCAAGCGCCCGCCTGCAGCTGGCGAAACGATTCAGTATGGTTCAGACGGTTGGGCCGTTGCGCTGAACGAGATCGTTGCCGCCGCTCTGAGCAGTAGCCAATTCGATGCCATCAACAACGCGAGTCCCGCGCCGTCGGCGGCCAACCCATTCGTCACCGAGGGCAACGCCGAGCTGGTCCCGGTTGCGACACAGGCGCTCATTCCGACTACGGATCAGAAGACCGATCTGGGTACGCTTGACGGCGCAGCACACGGTACCGTGTTCCACTCCGATGCTGCCGGTCGTGTTGCCGCACTCGCGCCGGGTAACGTCGGACAGGTTCTCGAAACGCAGGCGGCGGCGGACCCCGTATTCGCCGACGCCAAGCAGAAGGTTGCCGCAGAGATTATAGCGGTCGGCACAACGAACCACGCTGGCGCAACGGATACACTCGTCGCCCTGATGACGTCGACGCCTGGGGCCGGTGACTATGAGGTCGAGTTCGGCGCGAGCGCCGATCTCGATACCGTCAACATTTCGATGTTTTATTCCATCTACGTCAACGGTGTGCAGATCGCTCATAGCGAACGCGAGTTCCGGCGTGGAGGTTCGGCCGGCGATGTAGCTGGCGCGCTGCACACGAAGGCCGACGCGATTGGAGTGGGAGACGGTCAAGCAATCGAGATCCGCGCTCGTCTTTCCGCAGGCAGTGCCGACATTTTCCAGCGCTCCCTGAGCATCAAGAAAGTGGTGCCGTAATGGCGAAGTACACTCGTTCAAAGTCTACGGACTTTACGTCGTCTGCCGGCGCGATCACTCATAGTGCGCTGCGAGACGAGGTTGGCGCCGCGATTCCGGCCAAGACGCTCATGACGATCACCGAGTTGGAGGACGGGGATCTCGTCGAGTTCGACTTCGGCTCTGACACGCTGACCGGTGGAGAGCAGACGACGCTCACGACGGTTTGCAACGACCACACTGCGCCGATGCACGAATTGATCTTGCGAACTGCGCCGGCCTCGGGTCTTGAGACTGCCGTCGTTACGGATGGTTCGTGGACCGTTCTCCACTACCAAGTCGTCGACCCGAAAACATTGCACGATGACTTGACCAAAATCTTTATGCGGTTCGTTGCCGCTGTGAAAGTAAACGACGGTGCCGCAAGCGAGCTTCCCAAATTTCGGATCGTCGAACGCAAAGTATCCGACGATGTTGAAGTGGTCCTGATGACCGCAGTACATCAGCCAGCCGATACCGCCACAGCATTCCGGGCAATGCAATTCGACAGTGACGTGGACCCCCGCGCCGGCCTGATGGAATACCGCGTTGAGGCTGACCGGAACAGTGCAACAGAATGCGTTGTTCGGGGGGCTGGCTTCATGCTTTGTGCGAACGTGTAGAACTCAATGTTCGGAACGGGCGGATACGGACACGCGGGATACGGCGGCGGAGGCGTCCCGGCTCCGGGTCTCAACGCGTGGACGCGTGAGCTAGGCGCAACGCAAGGTCGACTGATACCCGTCAACGCCGACGCGGTCGACGGTGACTGGGTTTTCGTCTTGGGCCGTGATCTTGCCGGACTCGAACAGGATCTGAACATCGGCGACTTCGTGCAAGTCGAGCAAACCGCGGACTTCGATACCACTGAAATCGTCTCAGTGGCGCTTCGGATGCGCAGCTCTGCTAGCCTTCCCAGCCCGCGCAAGTGGAAGGTTCAGCTACTGATCGACGGCGGTGAGCGGGTGGCGCGCACCCTTCGCGATTCGGAAGACGTAGATCAGAAACTCGCCGCGAACGTTTCACAGCTTGCACCCGGAGATCATACGCTGGCGATCCGGTTGGGGCTTATCTAATGACGATGGTCGAACTCCCAGCCGTCTACATCGACGACGTGCAGATGCTAGAGCCTGGTGGGCTCGCGCTGCTGAATCGCGATCCAGACGACGGACAAGTCCGAGTTCCCGAAGACCTGAACATCGTGGTCGATATCGCTGACTTGACTGGTATCGGGATCGACACGTCGGCGACACAGGTCTTCGTCGCAGGCATACTCGCGTTCGATGGTGGCGTCTTTCAGCCGGGCTTCGCGGGCTCGACGTCGAGTCCCGACTCCGACACGTTGCGCATCGACATCAACCCGGCCTCCGACTTCGCGAGTGAGCAGGCTGTTACCGTGCGCGTGGTCAGTGAGACGACCGGTGGCGCGAACACGATCGACGAAACCTATTCGTTCACCATTATCGATCTGATCCCGCCCGCATTTGCGAGCGCGGTTCCCCAGAGCCTTCGCGTCGTGCGATTCACGTTCGACGATCCGGTCAAGCAAACCGATCCAAATGACTTGCTCGACGCACTCAATCACGATGCCTATCTCTTCACGCCGCTGACCTTTCCTGCCGTGACGCCGGTCGGTGTAAGCGTGGTCTCCGTTGACGAGCGGACGGTCGACGTCACAGTCAGCATCGATCTATCGCCGGGCCAGACCTATCAGGTTCGAGCCCCGAACTTCACCGATCCAACGGCGCAACCGCCTCCGCCGATTTTCATTCCGCCTGAAGAGGGGGGTGGCTAGTGGCTACGACGATCACTTTCGTGGCGTTCGTGCCCCCGGCGCCAGCGGACCGGCAGTTCGATCTCATCCGGCTGCTGCCGCTGCTCAACCGCGAGGAGGATGCAACCGAAGACCTCCTGAAGTTCATCACGTGCTTGCAGGAGATTGTAGACCTCCTGCTGTTCGATGCGGACCGCTGGGTAGATATCCTCGACCCCGACGTTGCTGGCGAGCCCTTCCTCGATGCGATGCTCGCGGACCTGGGCAACCCGTTCGAGTTCGACCTGAGCGAGATCGACAAGCGGCGGCTCATCTCGGTGCTCGTCGCGATGTACAAGCAGAAGGGTACTGTGCCCGGCATCATCAACACGATCCGGTTCTTCCTCGGATTCGATGTCACGGTCGTGCCATTTAACACGACGAGCTGGATCCTGGGCGAGGACACGCTGGGTGATGACACGATTCTCGGGCCCAGCGCCCAGTTTAACCTCTACGCCTTCAACCTCGTGGCACCCATTGCGCTGACTGTTGAGCAGCGGAAGCGGATAAGATCGCTGGTAGAGCTGATGAAGGTTGCGCACGAGCACTTCGTCGACCTCATTGAACCAGACACAACCGTCTTCGATCATGTAGAGTTGGGCGAGTCGGAACTCGGGGACACCTTCTTGCTGCACTAATGCGACTTATTCCGCATAGCTCGTTTTGTGGCGCCGCCCGACTTACGCGCGCATGCCGTAGAGCAATTTTTCTGATTAGAATTCTGAGGTTGAAAATCAGTACGGCACCACGCACACAGTCGCGACCCGATACTGCGCCTCAATGTAAATTTGCAGGAATTCGAGCAGCAGGGGATTGCAATTCTCCGCTTTGCCTGGGAAAGCGGCATGGAGAAGACTTTTTCACAGACCGGGCATGTAAACGTAGGTCGTCGGCTACGTTTCTTCGCCGCGGTTGCGGCATTGCCGCATGCTTGCGAACACCGCAGCGTCTTGGAATGGATCGGCGTGAAGGTTGCGCCGCACTCGATGCAGGCTCGCTCCTTCGGCGCACGAGCCGCTCTATAGCAGGTCGCGGAACAGTGTTTGCGTTCCTTGCTTTGCTGGTGTTCAAACTTTTCCCCGCAATGCGCGCAGACAGTCTTCGTTCGCTTACGTTTGTGAGCGTGCCTGTGACACGTAGCGCACAGCAGCTCAATATTGTCGATCGCGAACAGGAGAGTGATATCCTTGGTTGGCCAAGGATCAACACGATGGTGTCCTACAAGACCGTCGGCGTGACCACATCGCTCACAGGTTTTGTCAACTTTCAAACGCCGTGCGAAGCCGATCCAACCATGCCGGTTGTACCAGGCCATACGAGTCCTAGCTGGCTCGTCACCGCGTCTGCTGATGCCAAAACATCCTTGAGAGCAAAACTTCCCGTACCCATCCGCTACCTGCCTTGCACTAGCCGTGAAGGCTTTGCCGCAGACGAGACATACCTTCTTGACTGTCTTCCGCTTCGACTCGGCGTAGCAAGACCTCGAACAGAATTTTGCTGCTCGTTGGGAGCGCTTGAATGTCGATCCGCATTGTTTGCACACCGTTTCCATGACGGACAACGTGTAGCACGTTTTCGTCAAAAAGGCTAGCCACATGTCCGACCGTCTCGATTACTTTTTTAGGCAACTGCTGACCGAGCAAGAATTAGATTCTGGTTTCGATAAGACCGAGGCCGCTGAGCAGAAGCTGATGACCGATCAGCTCTTGACCGGCATTTTCATTGGCGGCGAAGTGGCCGAGCACTTCCCGACGCCTGATCTGACGGTTGACATCGCCGGCCCGTTGAACGCCTACGACCAGCTCGGCCGCCGCATCTTTTTCTCACCGCTTCAAGTCCTCGACATGTCCGTCGACGAGCTTGCGGTTTCGACCGCGGTCGACACGCCGGGCAACGAGAAGATCCTCACCATCTTCGTGGAGTTCGATCGGCTCCTCTCCGACCCACGTCTCGACGGCAACAATCTCACTGTTTTCTTTCAGCGTGTCGAGAGTTTCAAACTGAACGTGGTGCAATCGGCCGAGGCCGCGATCGGCCTGGCCGTTCCACCTGCGCCTCGCGCCGACCAGCTCATTCTGGCTGACGTTACGATCGTCAACGCGCAGGTAGCGATCCTCGATGCCGACATCGATGCCTCGCGCCGCGCCGACGTCTTCAAGCTGACTGGAGCACCGAACTCGATTACAGCAGGACGGGTCAAGCAAGTTCTGCAGGACATGCTCGACATCCTCAACGGCGGTATCGGCGGGGTAGACGTCATCGAGGGTGGCGATACCGTCATCGACTTCTCGACGCTCCAGAGTGCCATTCAGGACCTGGCGGAACAGAAGCACGTCGGCATCAACTACGTCTTCGGACTCACTGACATCAATCCGCGGTTGACGGATTGGGTGTACAGCGACGCACTGTTCGGATGGCGCTCCACCGTCATCGGTGCGAAAGCCGACGGCTGGTGGAAGATGCAGGATAAGCACAAGATTTTGGAGGTCGATGCCTTTGTTAGTGATGGCGCCCCGGACAGCATCGTCAGTGCTCGGTTGAACGTCCTGAGCATGACGACTCCGGTGGCGCTCATATCCAAGGACTTCCAAATATCGAACGGATCCGGTTTGCCGCAGATCATGAGCTTCACGTTCACCCCATTCACGCTCGGGGTGAACGAGATCCTCTTTATCGAGTTCGAAAACACGGATGCCGGAGTCCTCGCCCGTATCCTTCGGGGGGGCCGCGTCAAGGCTCGTCGCATCCTGTAGTTCATGCCGACAACGAACAACGGACAGAAGCCTGACCCGCAGCCGCGCGCGGACACTGACAAGCTCGTCGGTGACGTGCTCGCGGCTGGACAGGACCTCAGCCTTGCGAACGGCAACGACCCCGAGACGGTGTTTCGCAAGACGCTCACGGCGTTCATCCAGGAGGCTCGCAACGGGGGCAACGGCAACGGCGGCCCGCCATCGAAGGGGCTTAGGCATCCGGTGACCGCTGCCCTCATCAAGTACGTGGTCACCGCGCTGTTCGCGCTCGGCGCTGCGTACGGTGGAATCAAGCTCGCGGTGAAGAGCAACTCCGACGACATCAAAGCGGTCGATACGAAGTTCGAGGTCCACGCAGATAAGTCTGCGCACCCTGGCGCGGCAACGAGGGTTGAGGTTAAGAAGGTCGAGGACAAGGTGCAGGCGCTTGACAAGAGCGTTGGCGAACTCGGCGTCCAGATTGATCAGCAGGAGTTACGGCAAAAGGAACGCCACGATGACATCAAGGGCGAACTGAAGTATCTTCGTCGACGGCGTAACCGGAGGGAGGACTAAGAGACGATGGCACGATTCGAGAAAGTCGCGTTGGCGAACGGGGCGCCTGGCACTGCGTCAAACGTCGAGAAGCTTCGCGACAAGTTCGTCCAAGCCGAGGGAGGCTTCGGCGGTTCACTTGACGTTCAGGGTTCGGTTGACGGGACGAACTTCCGGGTGGTGCTGGCCGCGGTCGCTGCGGGGAGCATCACCGCGCTACCAGAAACGTTGAAGGAAGTCCGTCTCGACACAACGAACGCGACCGGTGGGCCTGCCGAGGTCGTGCTTGGTGGGTTCAACGAGCGCGTCTCGTAGGCGCCGCAGGAGTGTAACGGATGGCCAAGATCGCAGAGGGTTTGAAAGGCATCAACTTGTGTGGGCCCGGCTGCGTGTGGGCCGGTTCGCGTACTGATACGCAAGCGACCTGGAACGAATGCACGGACGGCAGTTGGCTGCTCGGGCTCTGTTACGCGCTCGCCGTCGATGCCGCGCTCATCGTCTCTGCCGCGCG
>LAZR01002394.1_pt1 | contig 10918 bp, 5 predicted proteins | sample 329461 | NCBI WGS metagenome assembly LAZR01 (sample SAMN03002196, study PRJNA259156) | marine sediment metagenome | biome: sea floor; feature: Hydrothermal impacted sediments; material: marine sediment; isolation source: Loki non-amplified sample from Loki's castle hydrothermal vent sediment ...
GAATTACTCCTATAGTATCAGCTCCGACAAACCCTGCAATAATTGGTGCTGTAAATACATTTCCGTTTTTGGATATATTCAGATTTAATTTACTTGCTTTAACATTTAAGCTTTTCTGGATAACAGGTATAAACGGGCTTAACCCAATATTTATAGGATTTATTCCTAAAAAGATGTGATGCATAACAGTATTACCAACGATAGTAGCTTCGTATATTTGAGCAGGAGATATATTTGCTTGTCTACATGTATCTAATATAATATCGTTTAAATCATTTATAACGATAGCATTGAGTTTATAAAGATTATCGCTCTCCTCCTTAATTGCTGTGATTCTTGTGATAATATCCTCACCAAATGCTGTTTGACTATTTAGCTTAGAATCTACAGCACAAATTTTACCATTATTCAAATTAATTAGATAACCAACTATAGTAGTAGTTCCAATATCAAAAGCTATTCCATAATTCTCTTTAACTGTGTTACCCGGTTCGCATGATATTATTAAGCTTTTCTGCCATAAAGCAACTGTAATCTTGTGATTATTTTCTCTTAAAATATTAGGCAAATCATTTAATATTTCAAAATCGATACTTACCTGGCTCATTTTCGTAAGATGGGTTTCTAATGATATGAGTTTTGAAACAATTCTTTCGTAATCAGGTTGAGGTTCTTCTAAATTTGGCTTATCAACTTCCAGATAATATTTCTTAATTGTAGAAAGTAAGTCAACTCCTTTACTGACCCCTGTAGTGAGAATATTAAAATCTTCGAGCATTAACTCATTTGGTAAAAATATTCGAAATTGATACTCATCCCCTTTATCCATTAAATCGAGCTTTTTCAGATCTAATCTAACTTGACATGCCAATCGCCAAGCTTTATCCAGTTCAATTTGGTCCAAGTGCTCTTTCTCTGTTTTGGTTGGTAGATTAAAAAATTCATTACCTTTTTGAATTAATACTCTACATTTCCCACATGTACCTGATCCATTGCAAATAGACCTGATCCGAATACTCAGATCAGAAAGAAGATCATAAACTGTCTTATCGCTTGTTATAAAGACTCTCCTTGAAATTGGTTCAAAATCAATAATTACTTTTTTACTTTTTAAATCCATAGCTCATATTAATTAATAATATAAATTTTTATGACTAAATGTTAAGTTATTTGTAAAAGTCGCAAAAATAAAAAGTTTATTACTACCTCATATCACGTGAATATATCATCCTAATATTATCTCGATAAAACATCATCTTTTATATGAACTTTAAGACAGTCGTCAAAACCACATATTCCGATATTTCCGTTCATGAGTATCTCGACGGAGCGTGCCCTGAATGATGTTCTAAACTATTAGGAATACGTACTAATTGTAAACGAGTCACAATGTGGATATTGGGACTCCTTGGGAGAAATATTTCGTACGAATTAAAATAAATTATTTGAAGTGTGAAACTTGGGGATGCTCATTCTCGCCTAAACATCCCGATTATATAGGAAACTTATCCTATTTTAAACTTTAGAGAAAGTTTTATAAATACTGTGATTTAAACTTAAAATTACAAGTATTTTTTTCACTAGTTTTAAAAAAATTATAAAGAGTTGAAATTTAAATGTCCGAATTTATAACGGAAATAGTTGAATTAAATGAAGATAAAGTTAAAGAAATGTTAACTAAAAAAATTGAAAACGAAGATCCACTAAAGATAATGGATGAAGTAAAACAAGCGATGAAACAAATCGGTGATAAATATGAGCAAAAAGCCTATTTTCTTCCAGACTTAATATTATCTGGAGAAATATTGAAAGACATATTTGAACAATTAGGCCCTAAATTAAAAGAATCGGGAGAACAAGAACAAAAGATAGGGAAGATTCTTCTAGGTACTGTTGCTGGAGATATTCACGACATAGGAAAAGATGTTGTAAAGTTTATGCTAGACGCAAATGGTTTTGAAGTAATGGATTTAGGAGTAGATGTGCCTACGGAGCATTTTGCTGAAAAAATGAAAGAATTTAAACCTGATGTTTTAGCTCTAAGTGGTTTCTTAACGCTTACTTATGATTCTATGAAAGAAACAATTCAAAAAATTAGAGACGCGGGATTAAGAGATACGGTAAAAATTATGATTGGTGGTGGGACTATTGACGAAAATATTGTTGATTATGTTGGAGCTGATGCATTTGGACTAAGTGCAGTTGATGCTGTTAAATTAGCTAAGAAATGGATGGGGGTGTTAACATCATGAACGAAAAAAATCCAGAAGAATTGTATAAAGAACGTATGGAGCGTGTTATGACCACTATTGGTTTGAAAGAACCAGATAGGGTTCCAATAACGCCTATGTCAATGTTTTACGCACCTACACAAAAGGGATATACAAAAAAAGAAGCGATGTACGAGCCACAAAAATTAGCTCAAGCTTCTTTTGAAGTATTCAGTAAAACTAATTGGGATATGGTTCCACCCTTGTTAGGTGTTTTTCCTGCAGGTGTATTTGATGGTTTAGGTGTACAGTTTTTTAAATGGCCTGGTGCTGCTGATGAAAAACAAAGATTAGGAGACGATGTTCATTTCCAATATGTTGAAGGAGAATACATGAAAGCTGACGAATACGATGAATTTTTTCTTGATCCTACTGGCTTTGTGATCCGAAAGATTATTCCTCGTCATCACAAAAACTTACAAGGATTTTCTATGTTTCCCAATCTAATAAGTTTAGTTAGTGGGTACGGCGTAATCCTTAATATACCTCTTTTTTTTGGTACGCCACCAAATCAAGAAATGATGAAATCAATTGGGCAAGCTGCAGTAAAACTTTTCGAATATGTTGGAGCTAATAATAAATATGTTGAAGATATGAAAAATATAGGCTATCCTGTTGGATTTTCAAATTTCGTTCAGGCACCTTACGATGTGGTTAGTGAATTTTTAAGAGGGATGAAAGGCGGTATGTTGGATATGTATAGAAGACCTGAAAAGTTAAAAAAATTATTAGAAATGCTAGTTCCAAGTTCAATTCAAGCTACCCTTATAGCACAACAAATGGCTCCAGACAACCCTATTGTCTTTATTCCTCTACATAGAGGTGCAGATGGATTTATGAGCAGGGAACAGTTTGAAGAATTTTATTTTCCTTCTCTAGCAGCAATTATGGAAGCATTGATACAAAACAATCTTATACCCTGCCCATTTTGGGAAGGAAGTTATAACGAACGCCTTGATTTTTTAGGAGAATTCGCCCAAAAACATAAAGGTAAAATGATATATTGGTTTGATAGGACCGACATAATTCACGCAAAAGAGGTGTTTGGTGATTACGTTACAATAAGAGGAAATGTACCTGCCTCAATGTTAGCAACTGGTACACCTCAGCAAATTGATGAATATGTGAAAAAGATTATAGAAGGTTGCGCTGAAGGTGGAGGTTTCATAGTAGATGGTGGAGTTTCTGGAATACCAGACGAAGCTAAACCTGAATGTGTGAAAGCAATGACAGAAGCAGTATTTAAATATGGAGAATATCGAAAGTAATATTTCACCCCTAATTTTCATTTTTTTTTTTTTAATCATGAAAAACTTAAAATAAAACCATTCTGGCTAATTTTGCAAATTCTATTCCCGAATGAAAAGTAAGAATTACATAAATGTTAATAAACTTAATATAGTGATTCTCACCCATTTAAATCAGTATTTAATATATATCTCTTTAAAATCTATTTTTAAATAAATAATTTAGACTTGATTATTTTTTTAAAAACGTGAATTCAATTTTATTGAAAATTCAATACCAATTAACGTATTCGGTAATTTACTTAAAACAATACTCTTAATATAAAAAGTTTTTTTAGTTGGCGGGGTTAGATTAAAGTAAGAAAAATAATTGATATTTTTTAATCTAAATCACGATTAAGTGAGTCTGTTAAAATTGGAAAATCAAGAAGATTTAGCAAAGGAAGCTTTAAATTATTTAGAGGCTGCCCAAAAATTGGAAGAAGAAATGGATATGGAGAAATCTATTTCATATTATCAAAAAGCGGCAGATTATCTTAAACGAAGTGGATTTTTAACACATAGATTAAGTGATATATATGAAAGAATTGATGATTTAAATAAATATATAAAACAAGATCAGTTACTCCAACGTGCTCAAGTTCAATCTGAAATTGAAAAACTGCAGGATGAGGCTTTTTCTTTGCTTGAGGGCGCAAAAAAATTAGAATTTGAAGGTTTTTTTGAGGATGCGATTGAACAATACAAATCTTCTATTACATTATTAATCCAATCAGGCTGGACTGAAACCCAGTTAGAGAATTTGCAGACCAAAGTAAAAATACTTAGAGATAAAATTGAAAAACAAAAACTAACAAAAGATGGAATCCAAGTAAAAGAAAACATAAAATTAGAAAAGGATATTCCTCAAATAGTTGGATTTTTTGGAGAGAAATCAAGTGTTGATAAAGTAAAGTCCTTAGAACAATTTAGAGTTATGAAGAACCATGAAGAAGAGATACAAAATCAAGCGTTTGCTCACATTGATAAAGCTAAAATATTTGAAAAAGAAAAAAGATTTGATACCGCTATTATGAACTATGAGCGTGCAATTGAATTATTAAATTCTATCGGTTGGCAAGCCCAAACTAACAATATTCGTAGTATTATTAAAAAACTTGCTCAAGAAAAAGAAGAATTTGAAGCATTTCAGGTCCGTCAATCAGAACTTATAGAGGATAAATCAGATCAAATACAAAGGCAACGAGATATAATGGAATCCGATTCGATAATTAAACAAGAGAAATTAAGAGAGTTTAAAGATAAGAAGAAAATGGAAGAGAAAATACAAAATAGAGCTTTTAAATTAATTGATATTGGGAATAGACTTGGAAGAGAAAAAAATTATGATAAAGCTTTAGATAATTTTAAACAATCAATTGAACTTCTTACATCAATTGAATGGGATTCATATATTCAACCCATTCTTAAATTGATTGAAGATATAAAGGTAAAACAAAAAAGAGAAGAAATAGCAGAACAACTAAAAGAAAAACGACAGAATAATTTAGCAATTCTTCAAGATTCAATATACTTGAAACAAAGAGAAGATATATTTCAATCTGCAAAAGATTTAGAAATTAAAAATGAAAGATATAAAAATAAGAGAAAAGGAGAGAATAGAAAGGAAAGACAGCTATTTTCAATATTAGAAAATGCAGATCGAATATTAAAGGATAAAAATTATGATGGAGCAATAAAAGAGTATAAAGAAAGTTTAAAAATTCTTGAGGAATTAGGCCCAGAATGGGCAACTTATTCTGCAGCTATTAAAAATACAATAATTAATGTAGAAAAAATTAAAGAAGAACAAATTGCAAAACAATATGAAACCCAGACAAAGTTAGAGAAGAGAAAACAGGAGGAAATTGAATTCCAAAAGCAGATTGGCTCATATTTAACTAAGGAGCGTAATAGATTAAAAGAAAAAGAAATTTCCTTAAAAGCACATGAGGAAAAAATTGGTTACTTTGAACAACGGAAAATTGAAGCTTTTAAATTAATAGATTCTGCATCGCATAATTTAAAACAAGGTGATTATGAAGGAGCTATTACAGCCTATCAAAATGCGGGAAATATCTTTGCTGAAATTCAGTGGACAGATGAAATCCCTATTATTGAAAAATCTATTAAGGAAGTTGAGGTTCTTCAAGAAAAACACCACATGTTATTGCAGGAAAAGTTAAAAGAAACTATAGCTAAACAAAGAGAAAAAGATGAGTTCCAAAAGGAAATTACAGACTATTTACAACGAGAGAAAGAGAAATTAAAAAGAAAGAAAATTGTATTAAAAGAACGTGAACAAATATTAAAACATCGAGAAGAAAAGAGGAAAATTGGATTTAAATTATTAGCAGAAGCTCAAGATAATGTAAAAATCAAAGAATTTGATAAAGCTGTTGAAATACTTCAATATGCTATAACTTTTTTCTCTGATATCGAATGGCATGATGAGGTCAATTTAATTCAAGACTCGATAGTAGAAATTGAAAATAAAAAACGTGAAGCTGAATTACAACAACAGATCAAGTTCCAAGCGGAGATAGAGAGGGAAAAACAAGAAAGGGTATTCCAAGAATATATTAAGAATGAAATGATAGCTCAACGTGATGATCTAAAACAAAAGGAACTTATAATCAGAGAAAAAGGACAAGAACTTGCTTTTCGAGAAAAAAGAAAAGAAGAAGCATTCAAATTATTGGATAAAGCTCAAGAATTTATTTCTCAAAACAAATTTGATACTGCTCTTGAATTTTATCATGATGTTTCAACTATTTTTGCTCAGATCCAATGGATAGAAGAAATTTCAGTCATTCATAAGGCTATGAATGAGATTAAGGATAGAAAGAGAGAGCATGAGTTATACAAACAAGAAACTTTGAAGAAAGCTATAAAAAAAGAAGCTAAGGATCGTGCTTTTCTCGAAAGGATAAAATATTATAGGGAAAGAGAAGAAATTGAAATATTAAATGAACAAGGTCGAATTGATTATGGAAGACAAATTTCATCTCAAAATTTAGTAAAAGAGCAAACTGCAATTAAAATGATTGAAAATGGAGATAACCTGATAAAAACTAATAAATTTAATGAAACAATAGAAAATTATCTTAAAGCAATTGAGCTTTTTAAAGAAATTGGTTGGGGAGAGGGGAATCTTTTATTATTACAAGAAACTGTCAATTTTATAAAATTAAAAAAGGAAGAGAAGGAGAAAGAAAAACAATTAGAATATGAAATTGATTTAAGAAAACAAAAAGAAGAAGAGCAGTTTCAACAAAAAATAAAAAAAAATATTGATAGAGAGAAAACAAGGTTAAAAGATAAAGAAATTAAGATAAAAAAAAGGGAAGAATTAACTCTACAAATGGAAAAACAAAGATTAGAAGCTTTTAATTTTTTGGATAAGGGTGAAGCATTATTGAATCAAGGATTATATGACGATTCACTTGAAAATTATCGACTGGCAGAGTTAATCTTAAATGAAATTAATTTCCGTACTGGATTAGTTAGAGATATGATATATAAGATCCAAGAGAAAAAAAGAGAGGAAGATTTAAACAAATTCAAAGAACTAGAATTGCGGTTCAGAAGGGAACAAAATGAAGAATTATTCCAACAGCAAATTACGGAGAAAATCCAATTAGAAGAACAAAAATTGAGAGATAAACAAGTTAAATTAAAACAACTTGAAGAAGTTAAAATACATATAGAAAAGAAAAAGGCTGAAGCATTCAAGATTTTGGAAGAAGCTCAAAACTGTATTGAATCAGAGAAGTATGATGAAGCTATTGAACAATACAGAAAAAGTGCAATTATTTTCAAGGAGATTCAGTGGGACCAAGAAGTCGAATTAATTAAGAGTTCCATTCAAGTCGTTGAAAATAAAAGACGTGATTCCGAGTTAAGAATTCAGATTGATTTAAAAGCAGCTTTGGAAGAAGAAAAACAAGAGAAATTATTCCAAGAAGAAATACTAAAGAATATGAAGATTCAACGTGAAAAATTAGCACAAGAGGAAATTTTGTTAAGAGAACAAGAACAAGAACTTGTTTATCGTGAGAAAGGGAAAGAAAAAGCTTTTACTTTATTAGATAAAGCTCGAGAATTTATTACACAGAATAAGTTTGATGAAGCACTCGAAATTTATCTTAATGTTTCAAATATTTTTGCCCAGATTCAATGGTTAGATGAAATCCCTATACTTCAAAAGGCTATAAAGGAATTAGAAGAGAAGAAGAAAGAAGAGATTTTACTAAAACAAAAATTATTCCAAGATGCAATCCAACTCCAAAAAGAAAATTCTATTTTCTTGGAACAAATTTGGCTTATAAGAGAAAAAGAAAAAGCTAGGGCAATTGAGGAAAGAATTTTATTAGAAAATCAAGAAATTATTAACTCTCAATATATATCTAAAGAAAAAAATGCATTCAAATTTATTGAAGAGGGATACAATTTAATAAATAAAAAAATGTATGACGAAGCATTAGAAAAATATAGAAATGGAACTAAAATTTTGACTGAAATTGGATGGACTTCTGAATATTTAATATTACTTCAAAATACGATTAAGACAATTGAATTCAGAAAGAAAGAAGTTGAGAGCAAAAAGGAACAAGAATATAAAAAGAGAATTCAACAGCGTGAAGAAGAAGAAGAATTTCAAAAGAAAATTTCTGATTATATGATAGGAGAGCAGAATAGATTAAAAACAAAAGAATTTGAAATAACTAAGCTTGAAGAATTAATGGAACTGAAGGAAAAACGTAAAGTACAAGCTTTTGAAATAATGGATGAGGCACAAAAAGTCTTGAATTTAAACCAATTTAATCAAGCTATAGAAAAATATCGCAATGCAGAACTCATACTAAATGAAATAGGATTTCCAACTCAAGCAGTCAGGGAAATAATTTCAAAAATTCAGACTAAGAGCAGAGAAGAGTTAATTGCGAAACAAATTGACTTAGAGAATAAATTACGCAAAGAGCAGGAGAATTTTGAATTCCAGCAACAAATAAAACATAATATAAGAATAGATGAGATGAAATTAAAAGTTAGAAGGATTGAACTTGATAAACAAAGAGAAAATCGTAACTATATGGAAAGAAGAAAAGATGAAGCTTTTAATCTTCTTGAAGAGGCAGAAGTTTTTATGAAACAAGCTCAATATGATAAAACTCTTGATTATTATCATGCTGCAGAATTAATTTTAAATGAAATATTATTCCCTACTGGAGCTATCAGAGAAATGATAATAAAAGTTCAAGATAAAAGAAGAGAATTCTATCTCCAAAAACAAAGGAAATTGGAGAAGAGTTTAGAAAGAGAAAAACTAGAAATAAAAATTCAACAAAAAATTGCTTCCAGTTTAGAAATTGAAAAGAAGAGATTAGCTAAAAAACAATTAAAGACTCAAAAATTAGAAGAATTGATGTTAAAACTAGAAGAAAGAAAAAAACAGGCTTTTACGATTTTAGATGAAGCAGAACACCTTTTAAAGTCATCAGATTATGACAATGCTTTAAATAATTATAGAAAGGCTGAGATAATATTGAATGAGTTGCAATTTCCAACAGATTCTATTAGAAATATGATTAGAAAGATCAAAAATTTAAAAAAACAGAAAGAAAATTCACAACTTCTGGAATACCAAAGAAAATTAGACAAAATGCAGGAAGAAAAAGCATTAAATGCTCTTATAGAGGAGAGAAAAAGGCAAGAAAAAGAAAAGAAGAGAGTCCAGCAATTAGCACTACAAGAAAGAGAAAAAATAATTCAAGAACGGATGAGTGCAAGAGAATCAGCATATTCATTATTAACGGAGGCAGGCAAGTATCTAAAACAACACAATCCGGATTATAATAATGCTATCTCTCTATATCTTCAAGCTCGTAATATTTTAGTAGAAAATATTGGTTGGGAGCCAGAAATAAATAACTTAAGTATATTAATAAAAGATCTACAAGAAGAACAAGTAAATTTTGCTGAAAAGAAAAGACTAGAGGAAATAGCGCGGTTTGAAAGACAAGAAGAATATGAATTGTTTCAAGAGGAAGTAAAGAAAAGAAGACTTGAGCAGGAAAAGATTAAACGAGAACAAGAAAGGCAGTATAGGAAAATAGTCCTTAAAAAACAGCAAATAGAACAGATTAGAGATGAAGGATTAAGATTAATAGGTGAAGGAAAAAGTTTTGCAATATATCATAATTTTCCAAGAGCTTATAAAAATCTAAATAAGGCAATATCAAAGTTTAAAGAAATTGGATGGGATGCCGAAATAAAATATATAGAAATTGAAATAAAAAATGCAAAAAAGTTGGAACAAAGGGTAGAAAAGGAAGCTGAGAGAGCGGAGCAATTTCAAAAACAGTTAGAAGAACAGAGAATTTTAGAAGCGAAGCGGCGAAAAATAGAATTTAATAAATTAAAAGAAACTAAAGAGGAAGTTAGCGATTTAACGGATATTGTAATGACAATGATCATAGAAAAGAAGGAAAAGCAAAAAAAAGCAGAAAAAGAGAAAAAATTATTAATAAAAAAAGAAGCAAAAGAATTTCGTAATGAGATGGGGAAACTACTAAAATTTAAGGAAGAGTTTGGCGATGAATTAGCAAAAAAAGAAAAGGAAAAGAAATTAAAAATAGATAAACTAAAAGAAGCCAAAGAGAGAGAAGAAATAAATGATCTTAAGAAAATGATTAAAGATGCAGCTAAAAATGAGAAGAAATAAATTTAAAAGAACATAAAGTGGTTGATTATAATAAAAACAATTTTGTTATTATCTTAAGAAAAGTTTTAACTAAATAGAATTATCCAAAAGAGTTTAAATTTTGATTTAAAATTATTATATTTAATTAAAAAAAATTTGAGAAATTAAAAATGACGGAAAACACGGATAACATTGTGAAATCACGTATGTATGCCCGCCAGCAATTAATTGATGGATGGGATCAAGATGTGATTAGCAATGGAACGATCATGATTATAGGCGTGGGTGCTTTAGGTTGTGAGATAGCCAAAGATTTTGCTTTAATGGGGATTGGAAAACTAATATTAATTGATCTCGATACAATTGAAACATCAAATTTATCCCGACAAATGCTTTTCAGACCTGGAGATGAGGGGCGTCCTAAAGCAGAGGTTGCTGCTGAAAGATTAAAGGAAATGAATCCATTTCTTAAAATTGATCATTATTTTGAGAAGCTCCAAAAATTATCAATGGCAGTTTACGAAGAAACAGATGTTATAATAGCTGCTCTTGACAATTTTAACGCAAGGCTAGATTTAAATAAAATTTGCCTAAGGATGAAAAAACCTATGGTTGAAGGAGTAATAGATTCACTTCGAATCGTTCTTTAAGCACAA
>LAZR01002395.1_pt1 | contig 10918 bp, 20 predicted proteins | sample 329461 | NCBI WGS metagenome assembly LAZR01 (sample SAMN03002196, study PRJNA259156) | marine sediment metagenome | biome: sea floor; feature: Hydrothermal impacted sediments; material: marine sediment; isolation source: Loki non-amplified sample from Loki's castle hydrothermal vent sediment ...
ACCCTTGACCGGCAGATAGAACAGGCTGAGACACGGCTGAAAGGAAAGGAATCGGAGGTTGCCCGGCTGGAAGTGCTGCAAGCCAAGCGCGATAACCTTGAACACGTCATGGCGACGGGGCGAACCGCGATTCTCGCCGTGGTGCTGTACTCGCGTGTTGTAGTAGCCGAAGAGGCGGGAGAGCTTCTTGCGATCGGTGACGCTTTGTTCGCCGAGGGCGATGTAGTGCTGTTGCCCAAGGGCGTTCCAGACGCACGAGTTCGTAGGCCCTTGGTCCTCGACGAAGTCCATGTGTTGGATGAGGTCGAGGTGTTGCGCCGGCTCGGCGACAGGCTGTACGCGTCCCCAGAGCTGCTGCACCGGTCGGTGTCGCTCGTCCGGAGGCGACTCGATGTATCCAGTCTTGTGCTTCATGGGGCCGGGGCTGCGCAGACACCAGCGGTGCGCTGGGCCGCCGCTACTCGTTGGGCTGCGAGGATCGAGTCGATGAAAGGACGGAGCTGCTCTTCGGTCGCGCAGACGTCCTGGACAGAGACGCCGGTCTGAGCGGCGTACAGCGAGCACGCGTTCCGTGCGATGTCGAGAACGGTTTTTGCCGCTTCTTTTTGAGCAAGCGTGCAGCTTGAAAGAGCGATCAGAGCTACGAGAGTGGCGAGTTTCTTCATGCCGGTACGATACCGCGTTTTACTCTCGGAATCTACGGGCCGTCGCTGGGTTTCGCATTTCGGTGTCGGCATGTTCCCCTAAATGATGCGGCGTACGTTTCAACTTGAGCAACGCATCGATCTCGATCTGCCTGGCGCGCTCTCTAGTCACGTTCAGAACGAACCCTGTAAACTCGCACGTTGAATCTCCGGAATCGGCCACATCGAGCGCACAGGAGAATTCCATTTGGTCGGGCTCGATATCAGGGAAGTTGAGCTTCACGCTGCCCCCGTAGCTCACATCGAGGTAGAGATTGTACTTGCACGCCACGTACGAGCATGGACGCACGATACGCTCGCAATCTCCTCGAGTCGCCGGACGCCACCCCGTCCACTTTGGATGTAGAACCCGTAAGCGAGCGCGCACACGCTTAGTCGTTCGCTTTACGTTGATCGTTTTTGGCGGTGCGCCTTCGTACTGTCGAACGTCGCGTTTAGCGCGATCGCTTTCCATTGACGATATGATACCCTAGATGCCGATGAGCGACGGGATCTGCATCACTGAAAACCAGCGCAAGGCGCACATCGCTACGGAATTGGCTGCGCTCGCCGTCGTCATGCCATTTTCGTTCTGGCTCGCTGGGCGCCGCGAACTCCCCATTGCGGCTCGAGCTCTGAGCGGCGCCATTGGCGTCGTCACGCTGGTGGTCGATGGCATCTTTATCGCGCGCTACGTCCAGTTGTCCAAGAGTGCTTCTGAACCAGATTCCACATCCATATCGCCCCCGCCGTCGCAACCAGGCCCGTCAGGGCAGCTTTCCCACCCTCTGTTCCCTTGAGCGCTCGCGCTGCAACCAAGCCGCCCGCGAAGCTCGCCGCGTCGCCGACGTGGTTCTGCCACCCGTCCGGTCGAGAGTCAGGCCAGATGGACGTCACAGAGCGCTTGAGACTGTTCTCGACCAATTCGAATGCGATGTGCGATCCGATTGCTAGCGCGGGTGGGACCCCAGCCGCTTCGAACATCGCTCCCATTGCGGCATGAGGGATGCTGTAGCGATCAAAAAAGTGACGGTTCGCATCTTCGTCCGGATCTACTCCCAATGCGAAGCCGGCGACGGGTTTACCGTTGAGCTGAATAGTCATGGGACGATTCTCATATCGCGCAGCAATTCGATCGTCTTTCGGGCTTCCACACGATCGCTCTCTTGCTCCTCATTAGTCAATTCGGCATAGGGAGTTCTCGCGCAGGCGCTTCCAGCTCATCTCTTTCTCGGCTGATTGTACGCGCTCGCGATACTGCTCCCAGCCGCTCCAACGTTCGTGCTCCAGCGCGGCCAAGGCTTCGACGAGGTCTTCTTCCCAATAGTATTGATCCATTCAGAGCCGTCGCTTTCGGACTAGGCTGGGGTTCGAAGGCCGCGGTCGAGCCAAAGCCATCGCGACCGCGCCTGTCGCAAGTCCGAGCGAAAGCGATCCAAGAAACCCCGCCCATCCGCAAACACGTCGACACATAGCGCCTCCACTTCGTCGATGAAGAGCAACGCGAGAAGGACGCACGCCTTCCCGAAGAGGCTGCAAAGTCGTGCGAACAGCTTGAACGCCATCAGGGGAGGAACGTGATCTCCTGCGGATCGATCGACACGCCAGCGAGTTCGAGCTGAAGTGTCTGTGTGAATAGGTCGGATAGGAACGTTGGCGTCGGGATCGTCGCGGGGGCGAGCGGCGGATCGAGGGGCGGTGCTGCGGTCTCCGGCTCAACGAATTGTGCGAGCGGTTGCGAAAGCTGATCCTCGGTCGGTTCACTTGCCGGTGTTGGCTCAATCAGGAAAGCGCCTGTCCGTTTTTCGGAGACCGCCGCTCCGATGTTGCCTTTGGTCCCGGCGTCGCTGTTGATGTTGTTGTTGCCAGTGAAGTTTTCATCGATCCCTGTGTACGGCTCCGTGAGCGTGATGCTTCTCTCCGCTCGCTATGCGATGACGTAGAGCACTTCTTCCGCTCCAAACGGAGAGTCGATAGTGAGCTGCGAAGCGAACTGGATGGTATTCCCGGCGGCGAGCGCAGCCGTCTGATCGACTTCTGTCACCACGCGCGTTGAACCGGTAGTGACGAAGAAGTCGCCGTCGAGCTGGGGTGTGCTCGCCTGTTGTTGTGCGAGTGCATGGTATGACGGCGGCAAGTAGACGAGGTGTCGGTCGATGAGAAGCTGTGCTTCATCGGTGAGCCGCCCCCTGAACTCGTCCGGCGTGGTCTCGCGCGGTAGCTCAGGCAAGTCGTCCGAGAGTTCCACGAGCGTGATCTGCCCTATACTGTTTGTGAATGCGCCTGGATTTTCGACCTGCATTTCCGTGATCACAGCGACGTCGATGCTTCCCACTTCGAGAGTACCGGCCGCTGGGCGTCTTCCAGTGAGTTCTATCCCCATATCGAAGGGGCCTGCGCCGGTGGAGTCGAAGTATTCGATCTCGACGTCGTGCCCCCCAACGCCCGCAATAATAGGAGGCACAGTGTCCGCGACGGCGTTCGTATCGAGATCAGAAGTCGAGAAGGCTGCTAGACGTGTCGCTGGCGCGGGGACTCGCTGGAATGCGCCTGTGTTCGTAGTACGCCCCGTGAACACTGCCGTGAGCGTGATCTCCGTCTCCGTGACAGTGAGGATCGTGTACTGGACGCCCTGCTGTGAAAGGAATTCGATGGTGTCGGTGGGACTGAGTGTCTGCGCTTGCGATTGCGTTGTCGGTACGATCGCGATGCCGTTGGTCACGAAGAACGATCCGCCGAGTGGCGACGATCTGGTGAGCGGGTACGGAAGCTGTGGCGGCGTCGATGTGATGGGCTGGCAAGGAAACGGCGGGGGCGCTCCGGGTGCGTTTGCGAGGTTCAGGTTGAGCGTCAGCGTGCGCGTCGCTTCGGTCGCACTCGTTGCCGCAGAGACGTCGCTTGCGACTGTGAGACCGAAGAGTTGACCGAGCACCGGGTCAGTCCTGACGTTGTCGTAGAGCGGCACGGCTCCGAGAGCGACGGCTGCCGCAGCAGGGCCGAGAGGAGTGCCTGAAACGTCGATGATCCATGAAAGCACGATCTGGTCTGCCATCTTCCACCATTCCTTCGTCCCTGAGGGTACCAGGGACGGCGTAGCGGGTCACCCTGTCTTGCGCGCCCCCCGGCCTCGACGCCGTTTCTTGATCGCTTCACCTAGCTCCGGAATCGTCTGCGCCCAGCGGTGTAGCGATCCCTCCGCGACTCCGAGTGCCAGGGCGGTGGCCCGCATGTCGCCGCTGTTGGATTGCAGCGTGTCGACGATCGTGCGAATCGCATCGGGATCGCTGGATTGAAGGCGGAGTCCGAGAATGCGCGATGAGGCGGGGATGGGGCCGTGCGTCATGACGACGCCCGTAGCACGTAGTCGAGCTCTGACTCCCACGCGGTGGGATAGGGCCCGTCGTAGACTCTTTCGCCGTCGATCACGACATGGGCCCATCTATCACCGTTGCAGCGTTCGCGAGTGAGTCGGGCTCGGATCGCTCGAGCTGTAGCGCGACCGGTGTGCGGTTCGATGCGCCCCTCCCCTGCGCCCTCGCCGCTCACGATTTGGACGAGGCAGCTCATGACTGCACCATCGCCGCAGGCAGCCACTTGTCGCTTTTCGGGACGTCTCCATTCTGCGGTGCGAAATCGCCATCATCGCAGTCGTCGTGCGCCATGAATTCGTAAGACGTCGTCGGGCCACTGCGGTTCGCCGTGCGTCGGACGTAGCCTCCCTCGGTCGTGGCGTAGGCGTACTCGATGGTCTGACCCAGGTCGCGCGGGGCGATCTGGAATGTAGAGCAGTCGTCGGTGTGGATCGTGATCATGATGCGAGTTCCAATCCGCACAGATCCAAGTCAACGATCGCGAGACGCAAACGGCGCCGCAGATCGGGATCGTCGTCAAAGTGAAAATCGTGCTCCTCGAGATCCAAAACCCGCATGGTCATTGTCTCGTCACTATCGGCGATCTTGATCTCGACCGTCTCGCCTTCCGTGGAAATGTCCATCCACTCCTCCAAACGCTCCTCCAGGTCACGAAGTAGTTCGGTTAGCTCTTCGCGTTTCTCAGTGGTTCGGCGCGCGATAGCTCGGCGCATTGCCGCGGTGGGTCGTGGTTTCCGGCGAGCCGCGCTCATGACTGCACCACATCGCTCTCGCACAGCTCGGCCCGTGCTTCGGCGTCCTCGATCACTCGGGCGCACTCCGCTCTCGCATCCTCCCGAGTCAGCGCGCACTTTGGAGGGGTCGTAGCTGGTTTCGCGATCGGGTAGTGCTCGTCGTCGCCCTCGTCCGAGCAGTCCTCGCCCAGCGCGACCATGCAGATGGCTACCTGATCCAGGTCGCCAGCGTTGTTGGCCTCGATCTGGAGGTCCCTGATGTCCGTGTCTGTGATGTAGTCTTCGCGTGCCATTTCGAGGTTTCCTCTCGGGTGGTGGGGGCGTCGGCGCTGATCCCGTCGGCGTCCCGTTTTCTTAGTGAATTGAATGTAACTCACGAGAGAGACTCGCGCAAGGGGAAATCGGCATCGGCCGGTCGATTGTTTCTCCGTGGGAGAGACCCCCCGGAACGGCCCCTGCGAGCCCTCAGAGCGGGTCCACGAGGGGCGTGCCGGACACGTCGAGGCCCCGGGGCCCCCAAAACGCCTCCTACACCCCTCACGAAACGCCTCCTACACCCCTCACGAAACGCCTGGGGTGCGCACTTCGACGCTTCCTCGCGCGGGCGTTAGCGAGGCGTTGAGGGGGGTTCTTGACCCCTGAGACCCGTGTCTGATAACCTATTGTTATCGGACACGGGAGCGCCCCTCCGCGCAAAATACAGTCTGACGGTAATGCGCTTATCAAGCCCGATGCCGTGCTCCCCGATGCGCTGGTTAGGCTCGATCAGCGCGCCGAGAGCGCAACCGACAAGGTGGTCCCGGCGAACACCAGGCGCGCCTACGAGCTCGATCTGCACTGCTTCGCCTCGTGGTGCGGGCGTCATGGCGTTCAAGCGATGCCAGTGCCTCCGCGGGCCCTTAGGGCCTATCTCCAAGAACTGGCCGAAAAGGGGCGCGACCCCGCTGATGTGCCAAGTGGGAAGCCGAAGGGCCCGTTGGGGTACAGCGCACTTATCAGAGCGCTTTCAGCCATTTGCCGAAGCCATCGCCGGTCAGGGCACCCAAGTCCTTGGCACGAGCCACTTATCACTGAAGCACGCGACACGCTGGCGCGCCTAAAGGGAACGGCACCGAAGAAGCAGAAGCTGGATTTGGGCGTCACTGGCGCGGGGCTGCTGTTTCAGGTGTGCGACTTGATAAGTGATGATGTTCGAGGGGTTCGAGATCGCGCGATGCTTCTCGTGGGCTGGCAGGGGGGCGGGCGCCGCCGAAGCGAGATCACCGCTGCTCGCGTAGAGCATTTCCAAGACATCGAGGGCGGGATCCGCTGGACGATCCCGCGTAGCAAAGCCGACCAGACGGGTAAGACGCTGAAAGTGGCCCTGACGCCGGCCGAGGATGCGCGGTACTGCCCCGTAGCGGCTCTGAGGCGCTGGCTAGCCGTCTCAGGTATCAAGAGCGGCTTCGTCTTCCGAGGGGTCGACATGGCGACTGGGGCGGTCATGGATGCGCCTCTGGCCCCCGTGGGAGTGGCTCGGCGGATCCAGCGATACGTCAAGCTACTAGGGCTCGACCCGGCCGATTTTGGAGGTCATTCGCTCCGCTCTGGCTTCGTCACGAGCGCCCATAGGAGGGGGCGTTCAATGCCCGATATCATGGCAGCGACTGGCCACCAGACCGCCAAGGAAGTGCTCGGCTACATCCGTCGCGCTGGGCTCGTCGAGGAATCGGCCGGCCGCGGGTTGCTCGATGAGGCGCTCGCCAAACGATCGGAGAAGCCATGACGGACCATTGGCTTGTGCTTCGCAATTGGGTCGAGCGGGAGCGTGAGAAACAGCGACTCTTCGTAGCAGAGCAGCAACGCTTTCTTGAGCGTAAGCAAACAGTCGCACGCGTCCTTGAGCGCACCCGCCAAACTGACGCAGCCGCTTCCGACAAAGGTGGACGTGGGGTTGAAGGGCTAATGCACATGCTTTTCGCTCACGCCCGCATACGAGGCGAATGGTTCCGACCTGTTCCGGAGCTGCTCGCTTACGCAGTGGAGATCGACGAGACTGCTAGTTGCGACAAGCGCGACGAAGAGGCGCTCTTCGAGAAGCGGCGCAACATCAGGATCATCGCATGATGGCGGTTCGAGGTGATTGGGTCGGCGATGATCCAGGACTGGCGAAATATATCTCGTCGGTTAACAAGCTGCCCCGGCTGACGCGCGAAGAAGAGCTAAAGCTCACACGAGCCTGGAAACAGAAGGAAGACCGCCGAGCTGCGGACCAGATCATGCGCGCCCATCTCCGCTACGTGGTCGCCATCGCACTCAAGTACCGTCGCTATAGCGTGTCGCTCTCCGACCTCATCGCGGAGGGGAACGTTGGCCTATTCCGCGCCCTAAAGAAGTTCGAGCCCGAGCGCGGAAACCGGTTCGTCACGTACGCGTCCTATTGGATCCGCGCATACGTGCTCGAGTACGTCATCCGTTCCTGGAGCCTCGTCGGTGCCGGATCCGGCGCGCTTCGCTCGAAGACATTCTTCAAGCTCCGGCGCGAACGGATCCGAGCCCACAACCTCGTCGGTGACGGAGAGGAGGCGAGCGAGCTGCTGGCCAAGCGCATGGATGTATCGGTCGAGACAGTCCGGTCGATGTTGGGGCAACTCGAGGCGCGCGATCTGTCTCTCGAAACCAGGATCTTCGAAGACGTGTCCCTTATGGATACGCTCGTCTCCACGAGCGAAAGTCAGGAAGAGTCGCTGGCCGCGGCCGGGGTGAGCGCCGAACTCAAGTCCGTCGTCCAAGACGCGCTAGGTACCCTCGACAAGCGCGAGCGTTACATCGTCGAGAATCGTCTCATGGCCGACCGCGAGGACGAGCTCACACTCGCCGAACTTGGTCAACGCTTCGGCGTATCCCGCGAGCGCGCTCGTCAGCTAGAAGTCCGTGCGAAGGATAAACTCAAGGTGAGGCTCGGGGCGCTAGGACCGGTATGACTCGACAACGCTACCTAGAGAGATTGGAGCGGGAGAAATCGGCTGTTGCGCGACGCGCTTCGTCAACTGCTCGGTCGAGTCGTGATCTCGCCACAAGACGGAGCCGGTGGGATGCTCGTTTTCACACAGAGACATCTCGATGCGCTTCGGGACATTGTCGACGTCAACTACGTGGCGCGTGCCGTTGAGGGGCTCAGAACGGAGTCCGCCGAATGACTCGACAACGTTACCTAGATGCCGAGCAGTTTCTAAGCATCGCGCTCAAGGAGCCGTGGGCGCAAGATCCTAGCCGTCTAAGTACGCCAGAGGAGCGCGCGATCGTCGACGAACAGCTCGCACACGCCGTACCCATGCTTCGAGATCGCGATGGCGAGATGATCCGTGCGTTTGCCGAGGCGATTATGCACGGAGACGAGGAGCACCGCGTCTGGTTGCGCCGCGCCGCGAGCGCGGTAATTCGCGGCGAGGATATCCCCCAAAGCGTGGAGAGCAGCGACGCTGCGTTCGTAGCCGTTGCCCGCTCGCAGCTTCGCCGAGAGAAGTTCGCTGCGATACAGAAGCTCGCCAGTATCCGAAAGGCGGTGCAAGAATGACGGAACTGCTCGCGGGCTACGTTGTCACTGTGGCGATAGCTTTCGCTCTGGTGATGCGCTGGTTCCTGAGGGCGCTCGTGGAGGGTGTCAAGAACGGACATTTAGAGGGGGTTCCAACGAACGCTCTGGAGAACGCCGCTGAACGGCACGTTCTCTATGCTGCGGCGGCCATCCTTGCGCTGCTCGTCGCGTCCACGTGGCCTCATCTCTTGGCCACTTTCTGTCTGGTGCGCGCCACGTTCTTCGTCCTGCACCGGATCGACCACCACGAGGATCTCCCTCAATGACTTGGTTCGCGCGGAAGGACATCGTCGAGCTGTTCGATGAGGCTTCGTATCGGAGCCGATACACATTCGCGTTCGAGGAGCGCACGCACATTCCTGCACGCTTCCCGTTTCCGAAGTCAGATACGTGCTTACCCAGAATTTGATCGCGTTCGTCACAAGGTAGCGACAAACCAGTGAGAATCGCGCGTCGAGGGTATGACACCCAACGTCACTGGCAGCTCTGCTGTCGGTGCTGCCAGCAGACGGACTTCAGCGCGGCCGCGCGACGTTAAGAACGCGCGCTGCATAGACCGCTACGCGCGCGAGCACGGGACTGCTCGCGTGGAGGTCTTTCGCTATGGCTATAAGCTCTTGCTGGACAACCGAGAGCCGCAGGCGCGCCTCCAGCTCAGACACGACGCACTCTCCACGGTGCCAGAGTTGTCTGCACCACCTCCAGGAGCCGATAGAAAAGGTAGGTCGGAACGGGTCCGAAAGCCTTGGCGTCTCGCGCGAGCGTCTCAGCGAGTCGCCTCTCGGTGTGGACGATGGTTGCGAGGCATCCGTAGGCGAGCATCGCCAAGAGCACGAGCCGGTTGAGCCCGCGCCACGTGAGAGCGCGCAGGTTCTCCAGCCCGAACGCTTGTTTCACGTAGCGGTGCGCCTCTTCGACGCCCCAACGGTCCATGTGCTGTCGACGACGGCCTTTGCCTCCTCCGTCGAAGCAACATCGTCCGTGGTGAGCAAGACGAGAGGCTCCGGGGCGAACGTGTGATGCACGAAAACGATTGAGCACTTGATGTGCCCCGGCCTGTCGTACGCTGTACGACCGCCAGCCGCACGCCCACTGTGCGAGCCCGTGGTCCCTTCCAAGACGACGTTGCGCACCCAAGCAGCTTTCACGTACGGCCTTGTCTTGAAGGCGCGCACGCGGAAAGTGTCCTTCAGCACGCCAGCGAAGCGCTCCAGATCAGCGGCGGCGAAAGGCTTGCCCTGGTACCACAGCGTGCGCTTCACCTTGATGCGAACGGTCCATCGAAGCCGTCGCGCGTCCAGCTCGCGAAGAAACGCACTCGACTGGAACCCGCGATCGAACACCCACATCCTTCGGGAACCGAGGGGAGCGCAGCGTCCACAGCCGACAGGACGACGTCGTTCTCGGAAGTGTATCCGGGCGCCACCCGCGAAAAAAGGCGCCAGCACAGCGGCAACCGACGTCCGCGAACCCCAACGGCTTCGACGGTCGCCACTTGCCACCCGGGCCGGACGCGGTTCTGCGAGCCGTCGTGGACATTCGCCAAGAAGGGCATCTTCCGCGCGCGAGGCTTGCAGATGTCCGTCGTGTCGACCGCGATGACTGGACATGGATAGCGCTTATCTCGCAGCAGCGGAGCTACAAGGTCGCGGTAGCGCTGTTCTACAGCAGCATCATCGAAGCGGTCGCTGCCGAGGTTCCTGCTGAGCCGCTTTCTCGGTCTGTATCAGCGGAACCCTCTCGTTGAGACAGCGGCCCACCTCGGACAGAAGCACCGACCGGCGCATCAGCATGCCGAGCAGCATCTGGCCGAGGAACTTCTGGTTCGGTCGGTAGAGGCATGCGCCGACTGTCGCTATGAACTGATTGAACTGCTTTTGTAACCCGGGCACTGGACCCCCTTGCGTCGCGAAAACGGGAGGTCCAAAATTAGAGTTGAGATGCCGAGCGGACCAACCGCCTGGTGTCGGGGTCGCGTCTGTCGCAAGCAGGCGCGGCCCACTTTGTTTTGTGCCGGCGCGCACCGGAGAGACGGAATACGTCTCCCCGATGCGCTTTTTTTTTGTATCCGCGCTTCCAGCTCAAGCGCTTGAATTATCTATCGACTATCGGCATCACGGTGTTCCTCCGGGCGCACAAATGCGTTTGACCGGACGAGCTGTGCACGGTAGCCTTTCGCTTGCACTTCCAAGTGTACAAGGTTCGGGCTTTCTCGCCGGGCCTTGAGGAGCCGCCTTTCGGCGCTCCTCAGACTCTCGCTCCCGTTGCTCTCCTAGGTGTGCAAACTCAGAAGCTCAACGGAGGGTGAGGTCTATTGTAGGAGACGACGTTACTGCAAAGCAGGCTCGGGATTCCGCTGTCGAGACGAACGCCAAGCGAGGCGTCGAGATCGAGGTACTCGCGTGTGTGTCCAGTGTCCAGTGTCCAGTGTCCAGTGGCCGTGGACGAGCCACCGTCTTTGCGTAGGAGCACAGAATGAATCGTTCAGAGGAACGGCTGAACCCGCACAACTGGCTCTCGCGTCTCGGAAAACCGCCGCTCGATCGGTGGGAG
>LAZR01002396.1_pt1 | contig 10914 bp, 11 predicted proteins | sample 329461 | NCBI WGS metagenome assembly LAZR01 (sample SAMN03002196, study PRJNA259156) | marine sediment metagenome | biome: sea floor; feature: Hydrothermal impacted sediments; material: marine sediment; isolation source: Loki non-amplified sample from Loki's castle hydrothermal vent sediment ...
TACATTCTGATGAACTCAATAAATTGTTTGATATTTGTAACTTGTTTCAGTTTTAGTAGGGTAAAATCATCCATTATCAGCTGCTTGAGAAACACGATTTTTATATATGTAAATGCATAGCTATTGACAGTCACACTCATCGAATTCACCAATAAGAAGGGTTATTATGTAAAATTATTTTAGAAATAATCATCATTCAGATATCTTCATCCTAGAAATATCATTTTGAATAATATAGGATAAAGATTTTTGTCCTTTACTATACGGGTGGTTGCGGTATTTTAGTCCAAAGTAAAATCGCGACTATTAATCCATATACTGCTAATGCCTCACATAATGCAACAACTAAAAAAGCTTTAAAAAAGGCTTCTTCTCGTTCTGAGAGAGAAGCAATTGCAGCAGTACCAACGGTTCTTATAGCCCAAGCACTCCCTAAAACTGCGGAACTTACCGAGATCGCAGTCGCTAGCGCTAATGCTATCGTTGTCGAGGTATCAAAATAAGCTAAGGGATCAGTGGTTTGAGCAGCTACAAATGTAATGATTCCATTTGTTGTAAAAATGACTAAGAAAATTAATACTATTTGGAACGATCCGAGCAGTATATAAAATTTCTGTTTACCATTCATATTTCTTACATCCTTGTTTTAGTTTAATTTAATAATTAAAATTAATTTGAATAATACAATTTCCCGTATAAATTTTTTTATATTAGGAAAAATCGATATTAATCCTTATTTCTATCTATAATTCAATAAAAAAAGTTCTATTGATATAATAAAATTCGTATTAAATCAGCAATATCGTGGATTTTATCGCAGAGTTCCTCAATTAAGACGATGCTATCCCTAATTCTCAGTAGTTTTCTCATATTTAAATCTTCATTGAAATAAAGAGCTTCTAAAAACTGCCGGTAAATAGCATCAACTTCGTTTTCAATCTCATGTATCATCGTTGTGTTTTTCAATACTAATTCAGGCTTATCTCTAAGGCTTTTTATAGTAGATTTTAAAACATCAGCCATATTAATAGTTTTATTAATCAATTTTTCATAATTTTTGAGTATGTCACTGTCTTTTTTTTCTAATTTAATTTTTGGGAGCATATCCACGAATTCGAGAGGATAGTTCATCAAATTATCCATTTTGAGGATTAGAGCGATGTAGTCTCCTAATCCCTGAGGTCCTGCTTCAGCATAGTTCTGTATTAATTCTAATTTAATACTATCTCCATCTTCTTCGCGTAGTTGCATTTTACTCTTTTTCTTTTCTAAACTTGTCTTGTTGGATTCGTAATCTTTAGCCCATGTTGAATAATAAACTGCCATGTCCGAAATAACAGAATAAATGATTCTAGAATGCTCTATCAACATTGATATGATTTCTTCTTTAATTTTGTTCATTCGAATTCTACTCAAATATTTTATTTTCTGATATGATTATAAAAGATTCAATAATTAAAAATTTAGTTTTTCAGTTTTCCATAAAAGTTATAGGTTTTTTGAAGTAAGAATTATTTAATTCTGCTTTTATGCTCTCATGGATGATGGAAATTTAAATTAAAGGCTTTATTATATTGATCAAAATAATGTAATTTAGTTTACAATTGATAAATATGGAATATGAAAATCTAATTGTAGAAAAACGCGAGGACCATATTGCTATAGTTACTCTTAATCGCCCAGATCAGCTAAATACATTAAATTCAACTCTGATGCGTGAAATTGAAAGTCTAACAGAAGAATTCCAAGAAGATACAGAAACGCGTGTAGTGATTTTTACTGGTGCTGGTAAATACTTCTCTGGAGGAGCTGATTTAAAGGAAACACGAAAACCATCAACCTTGCTTGAACAAACAAGAGCAAAACAGATTGGACCGAGAATGATACGTAAAATTTTTATGATGGACCAAATTACAATTGCAGCCATTAATGGTGGAGCTTTCGGAGGTGGATGCTGTATCGTTACCGCTTGCGATTTTCGAATTGGTGCTGAAGGATGTATGGCTGGCTTCCCGGAGTCTAGATTAGGGATGAATTTAAGTTGGACAGCAGTTCCACTAACAGTCCATTTAATAGGACCTACTTTTGCTAAAGAAATGATAATTTTGGGCAAAAATATTGAAGCTCAAAAACTTTTGAAATGGGGTTTTCTTATGGATGTAGTACCACAAGAAAGGCTACTAGAACGGGCAGTTGAAATTGCTAAGAATTATGCAGAAATGCCTCCAATCCCTACCCAAATGATCAAAAAGAGCATTAACTATGTCAGTGCGGCACTAGATCAAGCAATAATGCATATGGATGCAGACCAACATAGTTTAACAATGAAAACTGACGATTTAAAAGAAGGAATAGCTTCCTTTTTTGGGAAACGTAAAGGTAATTACAAAGGAAATTAGGAATAATTCTCTATTTCTCAAGGATTTTCATTTTCCTTTTATTACTTCCATATTATTTTACGTAAATATGAAAATTCAACTCTGGAACTAATCAGTGAGAAGATCTTCTACAAAAAGAATGAAATTTTACTTTTGTAGAACAAAATATAAAAATACAAAAACCATATTACATATTAATTTTTGATAATAATTTAATGTTTTATACCAGAAGTTCATAATACTGAAATTAAATAACAAAATATGGTAAAAAATTGAAGAGCATTAGGGAAACTATTAGAAAGTGGAAGCAATATGGAAAACTTTCAGATTTAGGTGAGATATCTCGACGAAAATTCTTTAACAATTGCTTCGATGGCGCGTTGACAACTGCGGGTTTAGTTTCCGGTATCTTCATGATATTTCTAGCCGCCTCCAGCACAATCCAATTCACACCTCTAAATGTTTTGATGACAGGATTCGCTACCGCTATCGCTATTGGTATCTCGGGGTTATGGGGTGCATTCCTGTCTGAAGAGGCTGAGCGCAAGAAGAAAGTTGATGGGTTAAAAAGAGACATGGCAATTATTGAAGATAGTGATGAAAAAGAAAATAATAATGGGAAGAATAGCAAAAAAACTAAAACAATCCTCGAGAAAGCTGAGAATTTTGCCACTATCGTCGCCTCTCTGGTTGATGGGGGTGCCCCTGCAATTGGAAGTGTACTTCCACTAATTCCATTTTTCTTTGGGGTTACTTTAACGATTATGCATTTTATCTTTTCCTATATTATTCTTGCGGCGTTGCTCGTATATTTAGGAATATTTTTAGGAAACATTTCAGGTGGGGGAAAACTAAGATATGCACTCCACTTAGTTACAGCAGGGATTGTCACATTAGTTGTAACTCTCTTATTATCTCAACTAACTTAAATTATTGAATTTAAGGTTCCTCTTCACTTCAATTTACGCCTCAGAATGTGATTATTACTGGTTTCGCGACTGCAATAGCAATCAGAATCAGTGGACTATGGGGTGCATTTCTTTCTGAAGAAGCAGAAAGAAAAAGGTAGATGATATAAAAAGAGATATGGCAATGATAGATGAAGATGATAAGGATTTAAATCTCTCAAAAAAAAAGAAGAAGACTAAAAAAACTTTGATTGAGAGAGCCGAAAAGTTCGCAACTATAGTCGCATCATTGGTTGATGGGGGGGCACCTGTTCTTGGCTCTACATTACCACTACTCCCTTTTTTTTTTGGCAGTAAGTTATATTTGATGCATTTCATAGTTTCTTATCTCGTCCTAATTGGTTTACTTATATATCTTGGAAATTATTTAGGTAAGATTTCTGGAGGAGGACGCGTTAGATATGCAGTTAATTTAGTTGCAGCGGGAGTCGTTACGCTGATAATTTCCTTGTTACTTGGACAACTAACCTAAGGAGAAGGTAGCATATATATTTAGAATTTTAATTGCATTTTCACTATAATAGTCATGATTTTATTTCTTGGTGATTTTTAATCATATGCAGTCTCAGAAAACAGAAATTTATTTTTATAATGAAAAACTTAAAATTTTTTGAGACCTTTTCCCACCTAAAACAATACATTGAGTAAGAATTTTATTGAAAGCATTCGTAGGGATTGATATTGGGTCGTTAGCTACAAAAATAGCGATTTTTCAGGATGGAAAGCTATTAGATCACCAAACAGAGAGATCTACATATGATTTCAAGCGTATTGGACGTAATTTATTTAATGATTTATTAGAAAAGTATGATTTAAAGAAAGAAGATGTTTTTTGTATGAGCACTGGCTACGGACGAAATTCTGTGGACTTTGCTGACGATCGCATTACCGAAATCACAGCACATGCCCGTGGTGTACAACATTTCTTTCCAGATGCTCACTCTGTAATAGATATTGGAGGGCAAGATAGCAAAGCAATTTTGATTTCAAAAAAAACGGGTAGCGTTATGGATTTTCAAATGAATGATAAATGTGCTGCAGGGACCGGTAGATTCTTAGAAGTCATGGCAAATGCTCTCGAAGTTCCAATCCAAGAGATGGGGGAGTTATCATTAAAATCAACAAATCCTTCATCAATAAGTTCTACATGTACAGTTTTTGCTGAGTCCGAAGTTATTTCACTTTTTGCTAAAGGAACAAAAAAGGAGGATATTGCAGCAGGAATTCATAAATCAATTGCTAGAAGAGTTGCAGGAATGGCTAAGCGTATAGGTGTTGGTCCATTGTTGGTCTATTGCGGTGGCGTTGCAAAGAATGTTGCAGTTAAAAAATATTTGGAAGAAGAATTGGGATATGAAATTGAAACCCCTTCTCACCCTCAACTTACAGGAGCAATCGGTGCTGCCTTAATTGCTCAAAAGGATAATGGTGTTTAGCACCTATTACAAATTTATCGCAAAAAACACAATCTGTTTAAAGGTTGTCATAAATTTTATGAGGAATTTATTCTTTCTGAATAATAATTCACACTAAATTAATGCTAAAAATGACCAATTTAGAACTCTTAGCTGATTACAGCGAATTTCTCAAAGAAAAAAAAGAGGAAGGGAAAAAAGTAATAGCTTTTATATCACATGATAACCTTCCAGAAGAACTAATAGATGCAGCAGGCTTTATTCCTTTACGAATGATTTTTGCGGGAAATGATGAATTAATGGATGCGAGTCATGACTATCTTCCTCCTTCAACATGTGCGTTTGCTCAATCTTGTATTGGAGCTTTTGTTGTAAAACCAAGTTACTTTAAGTTTTTAGATTTAATTGACTATTTTATTGTCTCAAATCATTGTGTAAGCGATATTTGTGCTTCAGAAATTATTTCAAAATATTTCAATATTCCTCGCTTGAATTTCTATCTGGCATATACTAAGAATGAAAGTAGCTTGAAATATTTTAAGCTGGAACTAATGAATTTGAAGGAGAATTTAGAAGGCATAATTGGTAGAAAAATTAGTAATGAAGAATTAAAAAAGAGTATTGAAAAATATAATACTTTTAAGAAAAAACTACAAGAATTTAATGAACTAAATGTACCAGGATCAGTCAAATTAGCAACCCTGCAAAAAGCTATACTTTTCGGACCTTCTTATCTAAAGGAGTTAGAGAGTGAACTTCAAAAATTCAGAAACGAGGTACCTCAAATTCCTAAAGGATCTAAAGATATCTTATTTACTGGTTGTTCCCTCTTTATTAACGATTTTTTAATTGAGGTGATTGAAGAAGGAGGAGGAAATGTTGTAATGTTTGATACCTGGATTGGATCTAATTACTACTCACAAACGTTAGACAAGGATTTACTGGAATCGAATACCGATCCTATAGATCTTTTAGTTCGTCGATTTAAAGAAAATATTTATGGAGATCATTCAATTCCAAATTTTCTGGAAAATAGAGTATCTCATATTGAAAAGATTTATAAAAATCACCGAAGTAAGTTTAAAAAGTCGATCGGGGTAATTAATCATATTATAAAATTCTGTGATCACCTATCAATAATGGCTGCTGCGTTTAAAAATCAATTACAAGAAAAAAATATTCCTGTATTAAATCTTGAGAGAGATTATAGCAGATCTGCTCGAGCAGCTTTAGAAACAAGAGTTCACGCCTTTTTAGAAATGCTTACAAATTAATTATGTGCTTCGAAAGGAGAAGAAATTATTAATAATTTCATCTCACTTTGTTTATGATGAATTTATTATGAAATTAACATTAAACTTTGTAATAAATAAAAAATACATTAAAATTTCAAGGAGATGCTATTATAATTGAGTTTAGTTGCTGATGATTTAATTAGGTTTAGTTCAGTTCTTAAAATCACTTATAATCTTCTAAAAGGAAGGGATTATTTAAAACGGAAAAAATTCCGAGAGAAAAAAAAATTAATAGCAGTTGGATTGCCTTTTTCGGATTTAGTTTATGGCTTCCCTGACCTCGTCCCAATATTGCCTATAAGGATGCAGAAATTTAGGATTCATAAATATTTCACATATTTAGGTTCAGCCTCTACTGTATTCGGGTGGAAGAATGTGACTAAATTTTTAGGATATGTCAAAAATATGGGTATAGGGGACACAAGCCATATGCTTGATGACATTATTGATGACGTGATCGAGAAGATTAGTCAGAAATATAATGAAATGTATGATATTGGTGTAGAAAGTGGTATTCCAACTGATTTTTGTTTTGGTTTAAAAACGCTCTATGGGATGAATACATCAAAATTAAAGAATTGTGATGGAAGTTTAAATTTCACAATACGGTGCAGTGCTTGGAATAAATATTTGGAATCTTTAAAAACAATAAGCAATCATACAAAACAAATTTGGGTTGATATGCCTCCTCGAGATATTGGAAATTCAACAGAACTGTTAGTTAATAACCTTTATGATGCTATTAGGGATTTAGAAAAGATAAGTGGGCAAAAATATGATGTAAAATTGATGGCTAACCATTTTCGTACAGCAAATCAAATAAAAAGTTATTATAAATCTATTGTTAATGAAATTGGAGGTTCTGATTTTTATCCCTGTAATCCTGCAACTTATAGTGAGATTTTGGCATTGTTAAATATTACTTTTCAAGATTATAACTCTAATGCAATACGTTACCGAGACAATTTGGGAACATTATTATCTGAAATGAGAGAGAGAATAAAAAAAAAGATTGGGATGGATGTAAGTGATAGACCTCGGATTGTGGTCACACCCATGTTTGGGGGTTGGGAACCTACCATGCATAATTTTATATTTGATTTTGGAGGAAGAGTTTTATACAATGATTGGGAAATGCTAAGGTTTTTAGATGAGATACCACTCTCAAAAAAATCGGATCCGATAGAAGCCTACGCTGATTTCTTAGTAAATATCACAAATGTAGGTATTGGATGTGATAATGAAACACTCACCGATTCTTATGTAGAAATGGCTAAACAATTAAAGGCGGATGGATTAGTTTTCGTTCAAGTTTTTGGGTGCCATTCCATATCCAATTGTTTTACCATGCTTAAAGAAAAGCTACGTCATGAACTTGAAATTCCTAGTATTGCTGTGAATTTTAACAAAATTGGTGAGAATGTAGAACAATTGCGGACACGGCTCGGAGCCTTCATGGAAATGTTCAGATAGAGCACTCTTGTTAATTTTTTTGGAAAAAAAATATTCAATTTAATAAATATCTTAATTCAAATTTAAGTTACCCTGATTGAGAAAAACAAAACCTAAAAGAAAGAAAGAGAAAAAAAATTTATTTGTGTACCAAGAGTAAGAAAAATAATGAGTGTATATGCCGATGATGTCGTAAGTTTTACATCAGTTTTGAAAATTGCCTACAACTTTTTAACTGGGAGAGATTATTTAATTAAGAAAAAATCTAAAGAGAAAAAGAAAATTGTTTCAGTAGCTTTGGGTTTTCCAGATTTGGTGTATGCTTCAGACTCAATTCCTGTTTTTCCTATTCGAATGGAGAAATTTAAAGTCAACCTTTATTTATTAGCTCTCACAACAGCAAAGAATTTATTTGGGTGGGATTTTACATCCAATCTCCTAGGAATTGCTCGTCAGTTAGATTTTTTAAAAATAGTTGATACAATCATTAGTGATGTAATAAGTACAATAAATGGAAAATACAATATTATGTATAATTTGGGGATAGAAGATGGAAAGTCCCCGGAATTATGCTATGGTGTGAATGCCATTTATGGTATGCATAAATCTCAGTACAATAATATTGATGCAAATTTAAAATTCTCACTTAGATGCCAAGAATCGAATGTTTACTCCGAATCAATTAAGGAAATGATCCCAAATCAAATAAAAATAGACATTCCTTTACTCAATGTGAAAGAAAAAGCTTTAGAGTTAATGGTTGAAAATGTTAAAAGCGGTATAACAGAATTAGAGGATCTTACTGGCAATATTGTGTCTGATAATAGTTTAAAAAAACAATTTCGTATTGGTAATCAAGTAAAAAGGTATTACAAAACAATTTTACATGAAATTAGTGACTCCGATTTTTATCCTTGTAACCCCGCCACTTTTGCTGAAATTTTAGGATTACTTACAATAACATTCCAGGACTACAATTCAAACGCACAAAGATATTTAGAAAACATGAGTCAGTTAGTAAATGAAATGAGAGGACGAATTAAAAAAGGTATAGGAATGGACGTTTCAGGCAAGCCTCGATTGCTGATCTCTCCCATCTTTAATGGTTGGGAACCAAAACTGCATGAAGTCATATACAAAAAATATGGTGGAAGGGTTACGTATGCGGATTGGGACATATTAGGTTTGCTCGAAGAGATAAATGTATCAAAAAATTCGGATCCAATTGAAAATTATTCATGTTTTCTTTTGAATGCTTCTAAAAAAGGTATTTTTTGCTTGAAGGACTGTAATGCATTATTTAATTCATACATAGATTTTACAAAGAAAAGAGGTCTTGATGGTATCATTTTTAATCAAATGACTGAATGTCACCTTAATAATTCAAACTGCTATGAATTACTCAAAAATAAAATTCAAAATGAACTTCGAAAACCTGCAGTTATAGTTAAGTTTAAGAAAATTGGGGAAGGTATTGAAGAAACTGGTAAAACTTTAGCTTCTTTTATGGATTTGCTTACATCCCAAAGAAATCTGAAGGTTTGAGTAAGTGTTGATCTTCATTTTTCTCTTTTGCTGCCTTTTCGTTAGGGTCAACCCATTCAGAACTTTCACTTGCTTTAGCACCTCCTGGAGCTTTCAAACCGGGGGGACTTAAGTTAGCACCTGCAGAAATTTGTTCAGGTTGTTGTCCTACAGCGGTACCTCCAACAGGAACATAAGTTACTCCACCGGATTTTAGAAATTTCAATTCACTCATGACTTTTTCTAAACTCATTGCTTGGACGCTTTTATTCATCGTATCCATGATTTCTTTTAATGATTTTGATGTCTCGCGAAGACCTCGTGGATTGATTCCCGTCAATAACGAATCTAGGTTGGCACTAATGTCCTCATTCAAATCTTTTAATGAATCTAAAACAGTACTCCAATGTTTATTCATCTGAGATTCAATTGCACTTATCATCTTGATGGTTTCGTTCATGAAATTTACATGAGACGCATACCGTTCCTCATCCTTTGCACGCAAGTCAGAAATTAACATTATCAGTTTCCGTAGCGCATCTTTCTCTTCACTCATTTATATGACGTGTCCTTTTTATTTTTCTTTAATATACATATGACGATAAAATATTTTAAATCTATTTATTTCAAAATAAACCTAAATTTATTTTTTTATCATAACTTTTTCCTCAAGAGAATCCAGTAATATTAAGTAGGTTTACTTTCAAGAGGAAGACTTAGAACTTCTATTGTCCTCTTTTAATTAAACAGAAACTGTAGAAATAATACGAAAGAGATTAGTTGAACATAATATTAAAATTATATTGGATTATGTCCCTAATCAATTTTTTAATTAATATCAATTAATTATAGACAATGACACTCCTTAGTCATAATTCAATGAAGAAACTAAAATCTCAAGTCTGACAAAAGTTAAATAAACCTTTTATCTTATTAAATTACAGAAGTAATAAAAACTAAAAAATCTTGTACAGTAGAACATGTACATTATGATAAAGAAGGGAATGCTAGATTTTCTGAAATTCAAGGTTATCCCCTTTTGGATGAAGATGGGAATGTCGTTCAGTTGATCGAATATACAATAGACATCACCGAGTGCAAGAATGCGGAACAAATTTCAAAGGATACAGAAAAAAATATAAATTATTATTTGAACAAACCGCTGATGCAATTGTACTCATTGATACAGAAACAGGAGATTTTGTTGATTTTAATGATCAAATGAATGAAATCCTCGGTTATACACGTGAGGAATTTGAAAATACCAGATTTTAATCTAAGGGAAAATTCTAAAGAATACAATACCCACATCGATAAAATTATTAGAAACGGTTCAGACATTTTTGAAACACAATATATAAAAAAAAATGGTGAAATTAGAGATATATTAGGAAATGGCAAATCAATAAAAATTAGCGGTAAATATTATCTTCAATCGATTTCACGTGATATAACTGATATAAAGGAAGCAGAAAGACCATTAAAAGAATCAAAGAAAAAACTTAGGTATGTAAATAATATATCTATAATTTTAGGTTTGGTTTTATCAGCTTTTTATTTACTTATAGATGGATTACTTGACACCTATATTTTCCATAATACTGAGTTTATCTTTCAAGATCTACTTATAATTGGGCCTCACGAGATTCTTATGCATCTAACCCCAATCAGTTTAATTTTGTTTACTGGGATATTCAGCCAATATTTGCTCAACGCACAAAGAAAGGCTGAAGATAAATTAAAAGAGGTTAAACATGATCTTATGGAGAGAGTTAAGGAACTCACATGTTTATATGGAATTTCTGATTTTGCTGAAAATCCAGACATTTCGACTAGCGAATTACTTCAAGGTGTTCTTGCATTAATTCCTCCTGCTTGGCAA
>LAZR01002397.1_pt1 | contig 10914 bp, 9 predicted proteins | sample 329461 | NCBI WGS metagenome assembly LAZR01 (sample SAMN03002196, study PRJNA259156) | marine sediment metagenome | biome: sea floor; feature: Hydrothermal impacted sediments; material: marine sediment; isolation source: Loki non-amplified sample from Loki's castle hydrothermal vent sediment ...
TCGAAAATAAGATTGTGGCTTAATATAATGCCATCATTACTAACTTTTACAAACCCAATATCTAAATCATTAAGTGTGTCTAGTAAATAATCTTCGGGATTATAATTTTCTTCACTTATAGATGCCAAAATTTATCATACTCCTCTGGTTTTTGAAAATTTCACTCTGGTTGATTTACTACATAGAATTTAATAAATAATAATATAAAAATGATCTACAGTTTTATTAACTTTTGTCAAAGTTGATGTGTTAGTTTCTTCGTTTAAATATGATTAAGAAAGTGTATTGTCTGAAATTAATAGATATTATACTTTTGTCAGATTATGTTTAATGATTTTAGTTAATCATGACAGTACAAACTAAAAGGTCATTTACACGTGAACAAAAAATAAAAAAGAGTAATAAAAAAACTTTTTATAGTTTTTTAAAGATTTACTTAAGCGTAGGTAGAAAAATCTACACAATTCATTATTACTTAAGTCTTATAGAGATAGAAATATTAAACTTTTAAAAAAAATATTAAAATAGGAAATATAAATATCACTTTTAATAAAATTTTTAATCTTTTTTAATAATATTGATAATACTGTAGATATTATTATAAGATTTAAATGATTTAATAGGTTATTTATTTAAACAATTAATATTTTAATCAAAGTATTAACTATGTATTGATTCTTATGACTGAAGGAATTACTCACAATGCTCAAAAGGATGTAGAGCTTATCCGGACAACCACCAGCATCTGTCCAGAATGTGTAAAACATATCATGGCTGAAATTTATGTCGATCCTGAAACAAATTGGGTTATGATGCGAAAAACTTGTGAAGATCATGGAGAATTCAAAGATAAACTATCTAGCAATGCAGAAGATTATAAATGGCAACAAAAGTTTACAACAGAAATCGGTTCTACTGTAAATATTTCTACTAAACCAGAATATACAGTTTCTGGAATAAAAAAATCAAACAAAGGATGCCCCTATGATTGTGGATTATGTACTAACCATAAAAGTGCCCCTAATATCTGCTTAATTGATGTGACTAATAGATGTAATCTCACGTGCCCTATTTGTTTTGCCAATGCAAGCGCAAAAGGATACGTCGTAGAACCCACATTCGAAGAATTAGTTCAAATCATGAAGCATTTCAGATCAATGAAGCCTATTCCTGCAGTTTTACTTCAACTATCTGGTGGTGAGCCTACTATGAGAGGTGATCTTCCTGAAATCATCAGAAAAGGGAAAGAATTAGGTTTTACTGAAATAATGGTGACCACTAATGGTGTCAGATTTGGAAAATCTCCAGAACTTATAAAAAAATGCATGGATGCTGGAATGAATGCAATATATCTACAATTCGATGCTACGGACGCCCCTGAAGTATGGAAAAAAATGAGAGGCGTTAATTTATGGCCACTGAAAAAGAAAGTTATTGAAAACTGCCGTAAAATTGGATTTCATGGCATTGTGTTAGTTCCAGTAATTGCTAAGGGTGTAAATGACCACCAAATAGGTCCCATTCTGGATTATGCTAAAGAGAATTGTGATATTGTTTCTGGTATTATTTTCCAACCAGTTTCTTTAACTGGGCGAATCAGCTTTGAAGAACTAATGGATATAAGATATACGACATCTGACTTAAAAGAGGCTATTAATTCTCATACCAATCATGCAATTACACAATTTTATCCTATTGCAATGTCGGCGAAAATGACGAAATTACTAGCTTGGTTCGATGATATGCCCGCTTTTAGTATGACGAGCCATCAGGATTGCGGCTTCTGTACAATAATGATTGTGAATAACAATAATGAGTGGGAGAGCATTGAAAAATATTTTGACGTTGTAGGCATAATGCGATGGTCTAATAAAGTCTGGGATATGATTCAAGATAAAAAAATTCCGAAACCTACAGAGTTATTAAAGGGTTTTGACTTAGGAAATATAGCTTCTAAAATTGGAAAGTTTGTCGACGATATAACTAAGATTGGTTATCGAAATCTTATAAAAGCTTATTATTTTGCTGGCGCGGCGAAGTTCATAAAAAGTCCAACAAAAATCCTCACCAGCAAAATTTATCAATCGTTTGCTCGATTAATAATGGCTCCAAACTTTAATACTGCAGCAAATTTCCTTCACACCCGCAATCTGTTAATTTCCTCTATGCATTTCCAGGATGCGTACAATTTTGACCTCGATAGAGTATGTCGCTGCCTTGTCCATTACGGTGTTATTGACCCGGATGACTCAAGTAAAGTTCGCGAAGTACCCTTTTGCGCAATGAACACACTTCACAGACCTATTATAGAGAGGCAACTTGCTATAGCGGGAAGAACCGCAAAAAAGCCTGAAGTTATTCAAGCGGAAATCGATGAACTGCTCAAAACAATTGAAGGATAAACTTAAAATTTTGTTTTTCTAACTTATTTTTTTATTAGAATAAAGTAGATTTAAGATTATATTACGTTTCCAGTTAAATTTGCTCTTCTGCAATATTTTTTTTTAATATTTTATATCTCTTTAAATTGAGTGTATTTTATAATTTAAATAATGAATATAAAATTAAAAATCTTTAAGATATCAACGACAAAATTCTCATCTATATCACCTTAAAATTTGTCGGATTAATCATACCAGATTTTTAAAGATTAAAAACCCCGACTTTTCGGCGAGAAGGGGCTTAGCAAATTGAGCTCCGAAATATTTTGAGGCTTCGAAAGCAGTGGGCATCATCATTAAATCGGGACAACCGATTTTATAAGCCGTTAAAGCTTTCAATAGCTCTAAAATGTAAATTGTTACTCTTTGTTTAATTGCAGCCTCGATTCCGCGGGTATTCATTCGAGAAGCATTATAATAGGTATTATTGGCGGAATTCCCTTGTTCGATCATCGGACGGAAACTGTAAATCTTTAAGAAAAGTTCAATCGACCAATCTTTTGGAATAAAAGCAGTATTAAAGTAAAAACCCTTTTTTAATTCTTTAACGGGTTGATTTTTTATGTTTTTCCTTGCTCGAATAACGGGAACCTGCCCTTTGAAGCGAATAAATTCCATATTTTTAAGACAATAGCCTCCTGAGTCGGATATTGAGATCATCCAATTTTCTTCTGATACATCTAAAAATTCACGAAGAGTTTCTCTAAAAGCACGAGTATCGTTTCTATTTCCCGGGAACATCTTAAAATATATAGGAAACCACCTATCGAAGCAATAGGCGTATAAAATACCCGGGTCATATCCTACACCCTTTTTGGTTCCATTGTGCCGACAATAACCCGCATCAAGATCGTTATACGCATCTTTATCTTTGTTTTTATTATTATTACAATTAGAACGGATAAATTGACCGTCCCAAATAAGGATTCTCGGGATAATAATGCCCAAATTAATACATTCTTTGACTAATATTTGAAAGAATTCAAATAACTCCTCGGCAGGAATTCTTTTCATCATATAACTTACATCTGCTGAGGTTGGGAAGAAAGTAGGGTCGCTAGTGACATCAAAAAGTGGAGATGCTGATAAAAATCGACCCATTCTCTCTAAACCTGTGAAACCCTTAAGCCCTTGGTTAACTCGAAACAGTTCGTAAACGAATATATCTCTAATAAACATTTTCTTAAAAGAGACGCCATCTGCTTCGAGTCTTTCCTGTAAATCGTCAAAAAAGCTGAAATCGTTGAAATAAAACAAGAATTCAAAATATCCCTTAAAGCCCTGAAGGTAACGAAACATGTCCCATTCTTTTTTCGAGATTATTCCTTCGGCATGATCTTCAAATCTCAGAATCTTAACTCGCGGAAATCTGTAAAGATATTTACCTTTAAGTTTCGGGACCCATTTATTAAATCTTGTTAGCTTTAATTGAATAAGAACGGGCTTAACTAATTCATTTGACTCGGCTCGTTTATTATAATGGCGTATGGATACCCACTTGAAGTTCTTTCTGACGAAGTTTTTATCTTTTGACACCCACATCTCGTATGTTTCAACTGTTATGCCATAAATAAAGTCTGTTAATTGAGTTTGATAAATATTGGCCTTTCTTTTATATAGAATCCTTATCATGATGCGTCATTTTATATTTTGTATAATTAAATATTGGTAGAACTCTTATTTATGATTTTTGGTTAGAATCTAAAATTATTAAATACAAAAAACAATTTGAATAATATGAATTTTAAATAATAATGATTAATATTGATGATCCTTACTTGTATGGCGTTAAAATGGAATATTGACAATACTTCATTACATTCAATATAAATCTCGACATAAATTAAAATTGCATAGAAACAATATAAAAAAGTTATTTAATACAAGAAACTTAAAAAGGAATAGATAATTGGAAACTTAAAATTTACTCAATTCTAAGTTATAATATATTTGGGCTGTTTTCTCCTTTAATTGATTCTGATAGTACACCCATTATCCATATCCCAATTTTGTCATTATTGGCGGTGTTTCCCGTAATATCGTTACTAAAGCTTCAATATTGTATCAGTATCCCAACATTACTGATACTTACTTTATTTTTAATCAAAATATTAAAACAGATCAATGTTATATATATCATCTGATCTATCTAATACTAAATATTTAAAATAAAAAAAATATGTAAAAGTGAAATTTAATGGGAGCTGGAAAAGTTTTAATTCTGATAGGAGCTCTTTTAACTCTTGTTTCAACCTTTTTCTTTGCCTTTTTCGAGACTGCTTCTCCCGACGTATATGCATATGGATTAGGATTTGTACTTAATCTTCCTGATCTCTTCTCTGATGCAGACCCGTTTGCCGTCATTATGGGGGTTGAAGTAATGGTTGTGTATATTCTTGCTATTGTCTACATTGTTTTTTTAATTTCTGGAATTCTACAATTAGTGGGTTTAGCAAGCCGAGTTGTTGCTATTATAGGCTCAATTTTACCAATACTTGGGGGTGTACTGATTTTATTAATTAATCTAGAAATAGTGGACATGTTAAGCGATACCGCCTTATTCTGGCGAGAGCCTATAGTGGATGGGGTATTACCATTTAACTTAGCTATAGGACCTACTTCATTGGGTACAATTACATTGTTAGCTGGTGGAGTTTTGGGTTTGGCAGGAGGGATAATGGGTACCTCTGACTAGTAAATTAAAATTTTTTTTTTTTCTTTTTATTTATTCCAAGATTAATCCTAGAGCTATAATCTCTCTAATTTCTCAATATCGGCAGATGTATTAATATTGATAAAAAATACAAATTTATTATCATGAGGTTGAATAGATTTCTCTATTGATATAAATGTAGGTATTCCTAGAATTTTTTTAAATAAGTTGATATAAAGATTATTAGCATTCAAATATAAATAAGTGATTTTTAGATTTTCAATAAAAATTTTTTCTTGGTGTCAAAAATTTTCTTTAAATAGATATAATCTAAAAAAGTTTAAAGCAAATTTTTCCCTGTGTTAACTAAACTAACATATTGAATATCGTCAATGAAAAGTCAAAACGTTCTTCCATTCCAACCCCACATTGATCCGCCTACATTGATAAACTCGATGTAGATTCTTTCTTTCTTGACTCCGAATTCTTCTTCTGCAAAACCACATAATGATTTAGAAAGATCAGCTGTTTTTGATTCTGGAAGTCCAATACTCTTAAGTTCCATGAATATCGTCGGTTCACCGACTCCTGCAAAAACCATCTTTGTTGATGGCTCAAGTGCAACCATCACATAACTTTCAGGTTTACCTAATCCCGTTGCAACAAGTTTCGAAGCTTTTTCTACTATTTTTAGTTTCTTTCCATCTTCTACATCTTGATTTGTTTGTATTTTTAGATATGGCATATATAACTCATTTATATCATAATATATTATTTATAGCAAATTAAGATATGAATCTTAATAAACTTACTCACATAGCAATCCTCATCTTGTTTATATCTTATCATCATCATTTCTTGATGACCAAGAATATGATCTAAAAATTTTTCATAATCATATAGAGGATTTAAAAAGAGTTATCTAGTGTTAAATATTGAGAGTTTCAAAAATAAAGAAGGAGTTTAGATGACCCAACATATATAAATACGCTAATAATTAAAAATAAAAAGGTCAAATTGGGAGTTCACACAAAAATATAAATAATAGAATATCATAAAATTATTTGAAGTTACAAATATGGTGATTTTTTGCAGAGATATGAAAAGAAAATAAAAATTGAATCCTCTCCCGAAAAAATTTATAATATTGTATTAGATGATTTCAATACACCAAAATGGAATCCCACTGTAAGTGCTGTTATAGAGACTGAAAATAACAAAATCCAATTGGACACTGATCTTGGGGGTTTTACAATTACTAATACTGAAACTGACGAAAATAAAAGTGTTATATGGCGTATGGAGGAAAGTGATTTAGAATCAATTGAATATATTTTAACTCCTAAAACGAAAGCAACAGAAGTTACTATTTGTATCGAATTTGACAATAAAAAACTCTTAAAATTATTAAAAAAAACAGCAAATCTATGTTTAACGGGACTAAAAAATTATATTGAGTTTATCGAGAAAGGAGGAGATCCAGAATTATATAATAAATGGGATCTTTTAGTTACTCCATAATTCTCCCTATTTTTTTTTATTTTCAGATGACTATGTTTAAGAAATTTCTTGAAAATGAATCTGTGTAGAGCCTTTTAACAAATGTGATTTTTAAGTAGTTATCTTCCATCGTGTTACTTCTGTTCCATCTTCAATTTGAAGTCCAATTTTTCTCAATTTTTCTCTAATTTCATCGCTTAGCTCAAAATTTTTTTCTTTTCTAGCTTTATCACGTATATCAATCATTATTTTCAGTAGTTCATCTACTTTTTTATCATCAAATCCTTTAATTTTTGTAAAATCAAGCCCTAGAACACCAAGTAATTCTATAAGAGTATCTCTTGCTTTATTGAGTATTTCTTTTTTATTATCCAGTGAAGAGTTTATTTGTTTTATAAATTCATGAATTGCTGCAAATGCTTTTGGAGTATTAAAATCATCATCCATGGCTTCTTCAAAGTTTTTCTTGACTTCTTCTATAGATTGATTTATGGTTGTTTTGGGTCCTCCAGATGACTCCTTTAGCAAGCTTAGGGAGGTTCTAATTCTTTCAACATTCTTTTTTGCATTTTCAATTACATCTTGATTCCAATCCACTGCGGACCGATAGTGTCCAGATATCAAACCCATACGGACAACAATCCCTGTATAGTCATCTATTAATTCACGAGCAGTCACATAATTTCCAAGGCTTTTACTCATTTTTTTTCTATTTATTGTGATAAATTCAGCATGCATCCAGTATCTAACAAATTTTTTCCCTGTAACTGGTTCAGCTTGAGCAATTTCATTTGGGTGATGCGTAGGGATATGGTCAATTCCGCCACAATGAATATCTAAGGTATCTCCTAAATATTTCATACTCATTACCGAACATTCAAGATGCCAACCTGGATATCCTTCACCCCAAGGAGAGTTCCATCGCATAATATGGATATGATCCCCTTTTCTTGCATTTAACCACAGTGCGAAATCAAAATAATTCCTTTTTAAGGGATCTTGAGCTACACGTGCTCTTGCTTGTACCTCGTCAAGTTTCAATTTTGCTAGTTTTCCATAGTCCTTAAATTTTGAAGTATTATAATAGACGTTACCTTGTATTTCATATGCATAACCTTTTTCTAATAACTTTTTAATGTGTTCAACCATTTCAGGAATAAGAGCGGTTGCTCTAGGAGTAATATTTGGTCTGTTAATGTTCAAATCGTCAATATCAAGCCAATATTTCTGTATTTGTTTATCAACTAACTCCCAAGGATTGATTTTCTGCTCTCTTGCTCGCTTTTCAATTTTATCTTCACCTTGATCGGCATCATCGGTTAAGTGTCCTACATCTGTGAAATTCTGCACATGGAATACTTCATAACCCTTATATCGTAGATAACGAATAACAACATCCCAGAAACTGTAGGTCCTTGCATTTCCAATGTGCACATCATCATATACTGTTTGTCCACAGGTATATATTCTTACACGACCTTCTTCTAATGGTTTGAATACTTCCTTTTGGCGTGACATAGTGTTAAAGATTTTTAGCATAAATTAAAAAAGAATAAGTAAAAATATTAATTTTTCGGAAGTTATTAAATACTAATCTTGATTCTTTTAACAGTTTAATATTAATTATTTATTTAGAAAAATATAATTATGAGCGATTTTTCTTTTATCCCTTCCTGCAAGGATATGAATATGCTTGATAGTTTTAAGAGATTCATTACTAAAGTTGTCCAAGGGGATGTATAGCAATTCTCGATTTTTAATCCCTGCCAGAGAATAAAAGTACTTTCTTGGTGGGATTTCTGCTATATAAGCTATATATCGTTCTTTTGAATAAAGAATAGCAGCTTTGAGAAGTCTTTCTGCTTTATTTTTAGTATCTTTATACTCATAATTCATATATGGATCAAAAATCGACCGTAAAAATATTGCTGGAAAGATAGATAATAAACCACCTACTTCAACGTGTGAAATACCTGGACCTACCAAAAAAGCTCCAGGGAAAGTACTATAAAAAGCCATGTCGCTTTCTCTATCATGTTCTGCCCACCAAGTTAATTTATATGGATATTTCTCTTTTTCTTCATCATCCTTATCAAATATTACAACAATAGTATCAATTTTTCCATGAATTTGTTGAATATGTCTTACAAATATTTTTTTTTTAAATGCCCAGTTTCTTATTGTCTCTTTTATTGCAATTCCATCGAGAAGGCTAGATTTAAATTCCTCAATCCTAACTCGCTGGTTTTTAAGATTTTTGATTGATTTCTTTCTAATATAGGCAAAATAATCCTCTTCTATAATATCTTCCGGAGGAAAAGAAACTGTAAAATCTTTCTGTTCCTCCCACTCATTTCTCCATTCTCCAGGATATTTCTCCTCAGGTCTTTTTTTTAGAGGAACCTCTTTTTCTTTTCCGTAAGTGTAAGGATGATGTCTTCGTAATTTTATATATCGACCATTAGGATCATATCCACCCTCAATACCCATTTTTAGGGTTTCATATTTATTACTATCATCGCTATAAGGGTATTTAGTTGCATTATCCATAACTTTCCAAGCATAATCATCGTCAACGACATTTTTTGAAGCAATTAAAAATTGGTACAAATTTGGCAACAATCTTTGTTCCATCAATGAGAGGTTTCTTAAATATTGAAATAAATCTTTTAACTTATGTAGATCAACGAATTCCTTAAATTCCTCTTCATATTCATATTTTGATTTTAAAAGAATTTTTGAAATATGTTCTATTTTTTTATAAGAATTTAAAATATTGTAGAGATCTTCTGGTTTTTCAAGTTTTTCTAAACTCTCTTTAGAGTATCTTTTCCGAAATTTTAACCATTTATAAGTATGATAAGGTAATTCTCTTAAAAGAAACCTTGCATCTGAACCTTTTACATTATAAATCTTTACATATTGATGTGGGATGAGATCTAATTCAACATCTCGTATTTCTTTTGGATTCTCAAGATAATATTTAATATTGTCCCAATGAGCCATTCCAACTACGAATAAAACTCTATGGTATAATGTCATTAACTTTAAAAGATGTGCAGCCATGAATTTTTCTCTTAAGACATCCTTTTCGATAACGTCATATTCTTTCTTATGATTCTCTTGATTTTTAAGAAAATCTTCTAGGTTTACTTTGCCCCTAATACCCTTTTTCTTTTTACTATAATTTTTATCAAAGAATTCCGATATTTTTTGATGAAATTCAGATAATCCTATTTGATTTATTGCATAATCATCGGGAAGTTTAACAGTTGGCGGTAAATATTCTGTAACTGAAAGATCGATGAATTCAATTGGAGTATTATACTCAAGACCTATTCTTATACTTTCAATTATAGAATCTCCTGGGTCTATTGGGATAAAGTTTAGCTTATCTGGATTTAAGGTATCGGCATAACCAATTAAGGATAAAAAGGGTAATCGCTCGATCGCTTCTAAAATTTCTTCTTTAACATTGCTGGGCAACTCAACAGCGATTACATCTGGAAAGACCTTAAAAAAAGCTGTACGGACTAATTTAGTAAATTCTATTCGTGAATGAAAAGTGGGTATAATATATACATTCTTGAACTTAATATAAGGGTTGTTATCCATTAGAATCGATTAATTTTTTATTATTTATTAATTAAAAGAAATTCGATATTCAGGTTCAACTACATTGTCATCAGAGAACTTTTTTAACATTTTGAAAGTAACAAATTCCTCTTGTTCCTTTAAAAACACATCACACTTTCCAGTGAAGGATTTGAGAACCGCCTTCTCTAAAATCTGAAATATAACCTTTTCGAATTCTCTATTTTCAATTTTTCCTTCATTTTCTTCTTTCATTGACCTTGTCTTAATATAATATCTTTGAATTACTATATAGTATATAATTCATTTAAAATCATTTTAAAAAACTAAAATTTTAAACAAGCTAATACGAATAATAAAAGAATTTTAATATTTAAGATAATACTAAACAAAATCTATTTGTAAGTGGAGCTACAAATTAAAAAAAAACATGTTTTTTCATCCTAATTTTTATCTTGAGATTAAGAGCATAGAAATCTACTATAATAAGTTAGAATTTTAAATTATTCTAGAACGAAAGAAAAAGCGCTTCATAATTATGTAATTAATCTAGAATCTTGTCTAAGATTAACTCAGAATGATTGGAATAATTACAATGTCTTAATCTACCGGTATTTAATGTGATTGTTATCATATCAGATTTGTATTCTAAATCTATTTACAAGAGATTTCTTTACTAATTTTATCATCCATTGTAGTCAACTGTATAACTGGAATTTGAATAGA
>LAZR01002398.1_pt1 | contig 10913 bp, 17 predicted proteins | sample 329461 | NCBI WGS metagenome assembly LAZR01 (sample SAMN03002196, study PRJNA259156) | marine sediment metagenome | biome: sea floor; feature: Hydrothermal impacted sediments; material: marine sediment; isolation source: Loki non-amplified sample from Loki's castle hydrothermal vent sediment ...
CGATTATCTTGTATTGGCAGATATAGCTCTTCTATTATTTCATAATGACGATGCTGAAATGTGTGAAATATTAGTTCAAAGGTCAAAGATCTTAAAGGAAAGCAGGATTCTCCCAAGAAATCTAAGTGGTCTTTCTAAAGAATCAAAGAAATATTTGAAATATTCTGCTTTAGGTAAGCCTTGATATATTAATTATATTATTATTCTGAGTATTAGATTATGTTGTCGTTCACTGCTTGAAATCATGGAAAAAATCTACATTTAAATCACATATAAAGAAATTAAAAAAAAATGTTAAATGAAGAAGAATTCTCCTTTTTCTAATTTTAGTAAATATTCTTATATAAAGGGGTTTTATAAGTCTTTATTCATATCCAATTTAGCACCAAATTTTAAACAAAACATACGGAGGTATTATGTCAATGGGTTATGAAAACGCAAGATTAGTGGACTTGTATAGAAAGGAAGTGGATCATACCTATAATGTAAGGGCATCGTTAGAATCTAAAGCCACAACACATATGCAAATAATTGGAATAATCATGGGTTTATACGGAACTATTTTTACTGTTTTCTTTATCTCGAGAGAAACCTTAGATTTAAGCAAAATCTCAATTTTTTTTATAGTGTATATTATTAACTCAGCAATTACAGCCTTTTTTATGGTTGGGTCTCTAATAGTGTCGATTTTTGTTATCAAAGTTCAAGCGTGGAATCGTCCTAATTATAATGATTTGGTTATGGGAATGGATGTACAAATTAATCAAAACCAAGTTTCTGAATTATTAAAAAATGGGGATGCAAATCTAATTGATTCTAGGATAATTACAACCCTATCAACAGTGCTTTTAATGAATAGAAACAACAATGTAAAAATTGCAGCACTCATTAACAAATCACATAAAATAATAATCTCTGGATTGTTTAGCTTCTTGACATCCTTAGTGTTTTTGATTATTATAGGAATTCAAATAAATGTTTAAAGAGAGGAAGATAAAAAATGTCTTGTTTTGGAAGTTATCACGTTAGGGAAGAAGATGGAGAATGTGTTTTAAGGGATGGTACCATTTGTGAAAAATGTGGGTATTTAGAATATAATATTCACAAATCTCATGTTAATAATGAAACATTAAATCAATTGATTAATGGCGAAATAACGTACGAAGAATTCATAATCATCACCAAAAGCCAACAATATGCCGAATAAGAACTATAATATCAAAAACAATATCAAAGATATTAAGAACTTAAAGTTTTACATCTTTTTTTTTAAAATTTATTATAACATTTTTGAAGTACTACACAATAATGTTAAGAATAATTTTTTATAATAAACCTTTATGATAAATAATATATTTTTATATGAGTTCTCAACAAAAGCAACGAGATATTTATATTTTAATTAAAAAAAACTTGTTTTTATATTATTTTCATCAATTCTTATTATTAAGAGAAATATTATATTAGAGGTGAGTTAATTGGATAACCAAAGGCGATTAAGAATAAAAAGGGAAAAGAAGAGAAAAAAACAGGGATATTTTTGCCTTTTAAACTATTCTATAATAAGTTTAATTGTAATAATATATTTAGGATGGAATCTACATCTTTTTCTCAAAATTTTGGTTTCAATTTTATCAATTATTTTATGGATTATTATCTATTGTTTAATTAAAAAAATTTTTATTAAGAAAAAAAGTAGAACCTCTTTTGATAGAAGATGAAGATGTGGGAAAAGTCATTTGAAGCATGGGAAGAATTTTCTCCTTTTTTTAGAAGAAAATTAATGACCAAGAAAGCAGTTGTATCTTCTTTCATTGATTTAGGAAAAAGTTAATTTTTTCATCAGTATCTAATATGATAAATGAGAATGTGTTAATAGCATGGATTAAGATCGAATTATTACTTTTTTCCAGAAACTCAGATCTCTATGGGAGATCATATTAGTTCTCGAAAGTTTCATTATCCGGAGTTATTTTTGCTTATCTATCTGTTGCTCTTTTTTACTTTAATTGAATCTTAAAGTGGGACACTTATTGCATAATCAGCTAAGATATCATCTGTCTCATCATCTGGTAATACAACATCTATTTGATTAACGTCTTTTAACTTAAAAGTCCTCGAATGACTTAACATTGATACGGTATTAAAAATTTTACCCTCCTGTATAGAATGCCCATTGACAAGGATTATTACTTCTCCAACTAGCCTACCTGGATTTGAAGGTGATTTTTCATTACTCATATTTATAATTTTAATTTTCTTGTCTTTATATTTTTCTGTCTAATTTTGGAAATTTGAAATTTTTTTTTTAATTAAAATATGAATATAAGTTTATTAATAGAAACCTTATTAATCAATTCTTAAAATCTAGTATGTCAGATTAACTTGACTGATTTTGTGGTTGTTTGGGAAGATGATAAAGATGAGAATGTTTTTTATCAAATCCGAGCACGTGGATATAATATTTAAATATAGATTCTATTATAACAATAGAAATTATAAATCTGAGTTAAATTATATTAAAATTATGATTGGTAATCTAAAAAAATTAGAAAAAGAGTTATCTCAATATAATATAGTTAGAGTAAAAGTAGAAAAAATTAGCCCGAATTCCCTTGAATATAGCTATCCGACTATTTTTAAAGCTCATTCAGTTGCGTTTAGTGAATTTATTGTTCATTTTAATCGAGTTATATTGATATATTCTGGTATTCTAGATTCAAAGAAAAATAATCAGAAATTTAAATATTATTCATTCACTCAAATATCTATAATTTTGATTATTACTTCATTAGAAATCTATTTTACAAAGCTCTATCGACATCTATCTAAGCTAACTTCGATTGAAAATATTACATATGATAATTTCCGGAATTTCTTACAAAAGTTTAATATTAGGATTAATAAAGCTGAAGAAAATTATAAAGCCTTGGGTAAAATAAAACTTTTTTATCTCTTACCTGAAAAACTAAGATTTCAAGAGAAAAATTATTTAAAAGCAGCTTTTAAAACGTTTGATATAGATTTATATAAGATAGCTCGAAACCTCTGGGAAAAAATTTTTTCACAGGATATAAAAAGTTATATGAAAATAAGGCATCGTGCGGTACATGGAGTAACAGATGAGATTTTTTTAAATTATGACTTAATTAATATTGAAACAGTTGAAAATTGCATGTTAGATATAGCCAAATTCATATATTTGATTGATGAACATATTGTGAGAAAATTCCCGGAAGTACAGCATATTCATACATTCTTTCAAAAACCAGATTAAATATTTAAAAGATTTTTTTGAAAGATTATCCATTCCTTCTGGAGTAGTTTCATCTACTTTTTTTAATTAAATTCTTTCAAATCATAAATAAAATTTTAAATTTCTTTTTTGGTTGAATTTAGAAAGAATTTCTTTGTTCAATCGGCTAATTCTTTCATCGTTGGGATGATCCTATTTTTATCTTTTACTTCTTCCACAATTTTTCTCTCGAAATCACCTTGTACTTAATAGGAATATCAATACTTTAAGAAAAAGTCTTTTTTAATTATTCATTTTCCGAAACCTTTTTAGAATCTGTTAGAGATGTTGATGTATATAATACCTATTTCTTCAAGATGTCTCTTATTTGAAGAAAACCTTTATCTATTAGCAAATTGGCTACATTGTTAATATTATTCTTAAGGGATTCCGTAATAAATTGCTTTTGTATTATTTCAACGATTTCAATTATTATTTTTTCCGTATTAAATAACCATGAACTATCATCCCCAACCAACATCTTTTCGATTACCGTAAGCACCGACTGTGGATTTATTTTTAGTATTTATGCTCTTGATATGTTTCTTTTTACTATGTTAATTGCTTTTTCGATTCTATTAAAAAGCTTCATGTTCTTAATTTCAAATTTCAACATTATATTTTTTGCCTTTAACAAATCATTTAAAGCTTGAGCAAAATCCCCTTTTTTACTCTTAATATCTCCAATATTAAAAAGAATACTCACCATTCCGTAATCAACATTCAGTATTTCAGTTATAGAAAAAGAAACTATTAAGCAAAGATCGTCTTTTAGGATCAGTGAAATTAACCAAGAAGCTTTATTATTTTGCTATGAAGCACAGCAGAAGACGATTGAACTTATTACAGGTTTTTTCCAGCTTTTTCAAGAAAAATCTATGATCTGATTGTATTAAAAATCTTGAAGTATAATAAATAAATAGAGAATAAATTTAAAAACAACTTTTCAAGAAAATGCAATCAATTAAAATTAATAAACTTAAAGATTTGCTAATAAAATGGACCAAAATTACTATAAGAACCATACAAAATAAAAATACTTTCTCCAACTTACCTCAATTTCAGAGTCTATCAGAAAAATGCATTAAAGTTACAAGTTTATCAAACAATTCAATTTATATTCATTATTGTGGTGTTCCAAGGAGTTTAGAATATCAGGTTGCTAAATGATATTGACCAAAAATGTCAAAATTTATAAATAATAAATCTGACCTTATCTTACTTCAATGAAAATTGAGGGTGAAAAACATGGGAGTAATTATCGTAGATGGTAAAGAGTTACCAAAAGTACGTAAATTTATGGAAGTAGACGTACAGCTGATTAAAGATATTACGAAAGTATTCAAGGATTATGGCTTAGCGGGTTCTGTCAAAAGGGTTGAATTTGACTGTGGAACACCTGTGAAACCACCAAAAATTCCAAAATGTTATCGCGTCTGCTTTTTTGGACCAGATGATCGACCAATTTGCCATTGGGTATGTCTTTAAAACAGATAATTAATTTTTTAAATCTTTTTTTTTTTACAATTTTCACAGATTTGTTGAAATCATGTAATTTGGATGAGAGATTTCATTATATATAGTACCACTACTGCAAAAACCATAAAGATAACGATTATAAATAAATATATGAGATTTATTTGCCCATTTCTTATTATAGTTGCGATGAGATACGCTGCAAATCCGAGTGCTAAAGCTGCAAGACCAAAAATTGCATTAATAGGTGTTAAATCCTCTAAAGTTATGAAATATAAGAATATTACACCAATAATAGGACCTAAAATCTCTACGATTTGCAAAACAACATCAGCCCAGGGTGGTTTCTCATCTTCTTCAAAAATAATAATTTTCCAATTTTCTTTTCTCATTTCATTTTATCTTCTATTGTTTTTTCAAAATTATCTTGTATCAGAATTCGATTAACTTATTTTGAAATAAGTTAAGACTGATATTATACTGCATTGTATAAAAATTCAATGGATCCAAAATTTGAAAATACTAATCTATAACTATTTTAAAGGTAGGGATTCTTCCTTTTATCATAAGATAATATCTAAAGTTAGTCATGTGAACTACTATAAATAAAGATTAATTTTTCAAACAATGCCTTTTAAAAAGGTATTTTCAATCATGATGGACATTTCTCAGAAGTAATGAAAATTACTTCTCTCTTTCTTCAACTCCTAATTTGTAATTTTCCACAACATTTTTTATATTTGATTCCGCTCCCACACGGACAAGATTATAATCTTTGACCATTGGATTGATATCTCTCATAGGCACAAAATTATAATCGAAAAGTTGATATTATCGCAAGATTTAACCAATAAAGAGAATACTCTTGAGTTTATTGAATCAATACTCGTAGATTTCTTAAGATATTTCGGTTTTAGTAAAAGATATAGTCGTTAAGTTAGAGAAACAATTGAAATACGGTTCTATATATTGGAATCCTCATTTCACAGATCCTTCATATGGGGAGTGGGCAAATAAGATAGTTGTAAAAGAATTGGGGACAAGGGTGATATTCACTGTTAAGCAAAAAAATTAGAATTTTTTATTTCTTCTTCAAAAATTTTATAAAATCATGTATAACCTGATCTTTACTAATCTCTTTAGATTCTTCGGAGAACTCCTCAGAATAGAATATAATATTTGGTTTATATGGTCTTCCATTATCTAATTTATGTATATAGAATCGTTTAATATATTTACTTTGCTTAATTTCTGTTGTATCAGACATTCTCAATAGATATATTGCAAATTTATTATTTTTTATCATATTACCCTGATTTGTTATACTAAAACCCATTTTTTGTAATTTATTATGAGCTACGTCTATTAATTCTCCAAACTTAATTCTAATTTTTCTTTCCTTGCTTCTATTATTCCTGATTTCCAAATATTTTTTTAGAACTCTCTTAATTCTTCTCTTATAAAAAATTAGGTCCCATTTAATTTTATTAAGCAATAAGAGAAAAATTCCAACAATTATACCACTTATAATTCCTCCAATTATTGCAATAATTAATTGTTCCATCCAGTTATTTCCTCACATATAGTAGATCTTTCACTAAAATTAATAATCATAAATTTAATAACTTAATTTCTAATTTTTTTTTTTATATTGTTCCTGAAGAATTTTGGCCATAAATTGATTTTCTACTTCCCACATCTTTAAATTTTTCAATTTAGGAAATTATGTTATTTATACACATAATAGTAAAAATATATTCATCCCTTAATAAAAATAAATTAAATAAATTCTACCTATTATAATATTAGTCAAAATTCACAGGAGATTACTTTTAAAATAATTTGTCGGTCTCTTACAATTTATATAAACTTTATAGATTTGGATAATAATAAACAAATTGAGATTAACATGAAAATAAAAATAGAAAAGATTAAACTCCCTTGGTACGCCCCTCGGGAAGAATATGATGAAGAGTATATAAAGGATTTATCAGAAAGCTTGAAAACTTTAGGTTTATTGGATGATATAATTGTCAGACGTAATATCAATGGAGATTATGAGCTGATTGCAGGAAGTCAAAGAGTACGAGCTGCAAAAAAACTCAGATGGGAAGAAATTGACGCTAAAGTCCTAGATGTAACAGAAGAAGATGCAGCAGTTTTAGCTTTGGAATCTAATATTGTCAGAAGAAATTTAAAACAAATAGAAGAAGGAAAAGCGATTAAAAAAATGATGAGTAAATTTAATTTGACGCAAAAACAAGTTGCTGAAAGATTGAGAAAAAGTCAAACATGGGTTAGCCAAAGATTATCATTAGCATTAGATATTACTGAGGATGTGAAAAGAGCTTTAACAAATGGAAAAATTTCTGTTGCGCAAGCCGTAATCATTAGTCAAATAGATCTAAAAAAAAAACCTGATAAACAAAAAGAATTTTTAACATTACTTTTAAGAAAAGAAAAGGAAATTGAGAGAAAGCTAACTTCAGACGAAACTCGATTAGAATTAAAAAGATTTAGAAACGATAAACTCTATACAGTCGGATTCTCTGGTTGGGATATTGAAGATTTTATAAAAAACCTAAAAGATAATAAAATCAAAGTTCTAGTAGATATCCGTGAAAGTGGAAAAAGCATCCATAAACCAGAATTTTCTCGACGTGTACTAAAAGAAAAGATTCAAAATGCGGGTTTAAAATTTTTAGAAAGGTCTGAATTTGGCGTCCCTTTTGTCTTGAGAGAGGCAGGTCCAGAAGGATTTCCTTGGGAATGTTTGGAAAAATGGTATACTTGGCGTGTTACTAAGAAGGATAATGAAAATATCATGATGAAATTAACTAAAGAAATAAAAGATCTTGGAGAATCCGTCCTTATGTGTAGTGAAAGGTATCCTGTCCCTAAGGGTACTCAAAAACATGGTTGTCATAGGGATATTCTGGCTAAATTAATGTTATCAACTAAATTATTTACAAAAAGAGAAGATTTTTGAGGAGGTAATAAGTTTGTATTTTTTAACAGTTTGGTTAAAAGAAAAGGACTCTGATGAGCTTAAAGAAAACATTATGTCTCTAATTGAAAAGTATGTTAAAGAATACTGCAACTCAGAAATACTTGATAAGAAACTTCCTCCTTCTGGAAGAAGGATCACTGTCTCTTTACCGTGTGATGGACCTGATTACAATTGCACTCAACAAAATGTTAATATCAATGATTTAATAAATAAATTAGAGAGCAAAACAAATAGAGTAGCTAGAGCTAAAGCTCGATGTATAGAAGATTAAATTTTGAATATTTAATTTATAATTTAAATGAAGGAATATCGTTTCAGAAATTCACTGAAAATTGTGGGAGGGCATCCCTTTGAAGGAGAGAATTACCATTTTAGGCAAAGCTACACCCATCTTTGATGAATATTTAAAAGAAGGGTTAATTTGTACAACGGGTATAACTGAAACTGGAGAATTTAGAAGATTATATCCTGTTCCTATTAAGAATTATGAACAATTTAGAAATTGGAATATTGTTGATATTGAATTATTAGAACAGGGGGCAAAATGTCCATTTTCGGAACATCGCGATTATAGACCTGAAAGCCGAATTTTAAATTTAAGCATCGAAGAACCCTTTAAAGTCGTTGATCAGTTAAAAACTATAAAAAAACGTTTTACATTGATAAAAAGCCTTCTAAACCCTTCTGAAGAATGGATAAAAGCTCAAAGAAATCCAAGAAAAACTATTGGAATAGTCAGACCAAAAGATTTAAAAGTTACAATTGAAGTATCAAAACAAGAACCGAAAGAATCTAAAGAACCCAATTTTGCTTCTTTACTTGAATATACTGATCCAGAATTAAAAAGAAACGCCACTAAAAAAAGATATATAGAAAAAAAATTAAGACAATACTTAACGCGCATTCTTGATATTAGATTTAATTTCAAATGCCATTACAATCCTGAATGTAAAGGACATAAAAAACTAATATTAGATGATGGATTACACCAAAATGTACGTAAACTAAGTAGAGATTTTCCCATTAATGAAGTCATCGCAAAAACGCGTGAAAATATTGAACTAAGGCATTCCCGTTCCTGGTTATTCTTAGGTTTAGGGACCGTTACACCCTATCCATATAGAAGTTATACCATTGGATCAGTATTCACATTTCCAAAATCTAAGGTTTCTGAACAGGAAATGTCTGAACTCTTTTCTAAAAGACAATTAAAAATTACTGATATTTTAAATAGATTTGTAACATAAGTAACATAAGTAAAAATCAGCTTATTTGAAACTTTTTGAAATTGTCAAGGTATTTTTAAGCTCCTTTTCTTAGTCTATTTAATGAGCTACAGAATTATTTTTACAAGGAATTATTCAGCTAATCTTAGATTTTTTGTTTCGGGTCCATCGGCACCTGTGTGAAGAGAAATATCATCAATACCTGCTCTATCGACTTTTAAATTACCATTATCCCCTTTTTCTAAAAATATATTCACTGTCTTACTAGTTGCACTTATTTGAAAAGTTAGTTTAGATGGAGTTGTATGGAATTGCTCTTGATGAAAATCAATTCTTTTTTTTGAAATACTTAAAGAACATTTCTCCCCAGGAACAAAACCAAAATTTTCATCTAACGAAAAGGTCCAAATAACACCATCATCTTTAATTTCTACATGCCAATGATCCGCATTGGATGTTATATCAACTGTATAACTCGACTTCTGTAGTGGATTAACTATTTCTGATTCTGACATTTTAAAATTTCATTTTGGTATATTGAGAGTTGTGACATCTTTGTAATTTTATAAATATTTCATTTATATTTTATTTATGATAGTAAACAGTCTAAATTTCACCCTACCAATAATAGTAATCTAAGGCAATATATTTTCTTTCTTAATTCTTTTATTTTTCTGAATCAGATGGCAATCGATGAGGCCATGTTTTACAAACGGGCAGGAGGCGGTACGATAGTCGAAGTGACAAATATCGGCATGTCCCGCGACCCTATTGGGCTGGCCAACATTGCGAGAGCAACCGGTCTTAACATAATCATGGGGTCAGGATATTATGTGGCGCCATCTCACCCTGACGAGCTGTCCGGCATGACAGACGAAGAAGTTGCCCGCGGGATCATCAGAGACATAAAAGAAGGTGTCGGGGATACAGGGATACGGGCAGGTCTTATCGGCGAAATAGGATGCTCAAAGCCTCTGGAAGAAAATGAAAAAAAAACTAAATTTATATCATATTCTTTAGTATAATAAAAAGATATTTTCTAATCATGAAAGAGGGTCAATCTCTAGAAAAAGAAGTTGATGGTATGGAATAAAACATATGAAAGGCTCATCTACGACATCTTCAATAAATAATCCGTTAGACGTAAATTTATACTTCGGATAAGTATTTTCATTAATAACACTTTTTTTATGTTCATTAAATCTATCGTCACTATAACCTTTGCATTCCTCTTTTACCCATACTCTAATACTTTCACATTTTTCCCAGACCAAATCAATCACATCCAATATGTTATTCTACTTATTTATTATTTTTTTTTATTAAACTACAAGTGTTTTTATTTAAAGAAAAAAGCAAAAAAGATATTTTATTAGTAAAAATACAAAATTTACAAGATAAATATCCAATCATAGATTTTCAAAAAGATAAGAAACTTAATATTCATAATCGATTATATTTTCGATTAATTTTTGAGATCTTTTTATGTACATCCTCAGATGTCTATAAATCTTTTTCTGGAGTCAAAGGTAAAATTGAATGTTTTGAGAAGAAAGATGGTTCTTATGTATGCAGGTCACGAAAAACTAAAGATCCAAAAATACGAATTCTTTCTAACATTTTTGCTGATTACTTTTGTGGAGATAAAATATAGAGTTTTACTTCATATTTTAAGGGATATTAATTGATACGATAAAATTATGTCTTGAAACATAAATAGATTATTCCCTTTAAGAACTCTAATTTGTTACATAAGTAAAAATCAGCTTTTTAGTGTTCTCCTCCTTCTTCAAAAATGTAAAAAATAAAAAGAAACCTGGGAATATAAAAGATTTAATCTTTGGGTTTTTATTAGGAGCTTCTATCCTGGGATTATTTATTAATTTTAATTTTGATAATTTATAAT
>LAZR01002399.1_pt1 | contig 10913 bp, 18 predicted proteins | sample 329461 | NCBI WGS metagenome assembly LAZR01 (sample SAMN03002196, study PRJNA259156) | marine sediment metagenome | biome: sea floor; feature: Hydrothermal impacted sediments; material: marine sediment; isolation source: Loki non-amplified sample from Loki's castle hydrothermal vent sediment ...
GGTAGACCGTTGACGAAGGGCGACGCGCTGAGACGGCCCAGGCGCGATGTTGGGGGTATCAGCCCACCAGAGAACCGGCTAAGGGGCCTAGATTTGGCTCTCAGAGCGCCGGTCTTGGGCAACTCGGGCGATTAGAGGCCATTCAGGCCAATTTAGTCCATTTCGGGCCATTTGGCTCCCGGGTCACTCACCGGTCGCCAGATTCTCCCGGAAGACACGGATGGCAGCTCGCAGCGCGGCCTCTGCCCGGGTCCTCTGCGCCGGCTCGGCGGCCGCCAGTACCCTCTCCACGGAGGACCTGAGCAGGCCCATCTCCTCGAGGGCGCTCCGGAGCCGGGAGTTGATGTTGCCGAGGAGGGTTCGCTCGGTACCCCTGGCCTTTGCCATTGCCCCTACAACGTCTTCTCCCAGGTCCAGCAGCCGGTTCTCGATATCCTCGACCGCCTCCAGACTGGGACTTGTCTCCAGCTCTTCCAGGGTAGCGATGATCACCCCCACCCTCTCTTCGTAGGGAGCCACCCGCTCCGCCGGGGTCGGCCGCGGGGGCTTGGCCGGGGGTTTCTTAGGCACCTTGGGGGGCTTCTCCACCTTGGGACGCTTTACCTTCGGTGGGGGCTTCGCCGGCGGCGGCGCCGGCGGCCGGACCGGCGGCCTCGGCGCCATCGGTCGCACCTCGAGGCCGATCGACTCCCGGTAGCTCGCCTCCAGCCTTATCCAGCGGGGATCTCCTGGGTCAAGGATACGGTAGTAGTGCCTTGGGGACGGCGCGTGGGGACGCGACTCCCTGACGTACTCGGGCGGTACCTCGACCCCGTCCTCCACGGCGTTCCAATACTCCGAGGGCTCCGCATGGTCGAAGGCGACCAGCCCGAGCTGGTTGGCCAGCCAGATGTACTTCGACATCGAGGCCCGGCTGGCGCCGTCCAACCCCCGGTCCCTCAGGTACGCCTTGTAGGCCCTGTGAATTGACTGGGGATAATCCATACCCCCAGCGGCTACCAGGTGGTCCCGGATGAACTCTCCGGGTGGATTGGCTCTGACTCTAACCGGCATCCGTCATAACCTCTACTGCTCAAAATATACCCTTCTATCTGTAACCTGGACTATACGAACCCGAGCTTTCATTAGTGCGTTCCTAAATTCCTTCATCCGCCCCGGTGGATATTCAACATAAGATAGCTCCCAATCTGGGAGCTGGGGGCCCTTAGTATTTATACCTCCAACCGCTACTACCATGCCATAATGTCTCTCAACCTCAAGTTCATTCCCAGGATTGCCACTCACGGCACGACTAATCCTCTCTGCATCACGGCGTAGGGGATCAAGTGGGTCTATCATTACCTCCCTCTAACCTCCTGATACCCTGATAGCCTCGGCCTGGCTCCGGATCATGCCGGCAAGGGTCGAAATACCCTGGGAGAATCCCGGCTCCAGGAAGATAGGCTCGACCATCCCGAGCAGGTCCCCGGTCAGGAGGTACCATCGGTAGTCGGCTAAGAGGCACCTTGCTCATGACCCGGGCGCCCTGGGAAGCAGGTACCCCGAGGAACCTCTCCCGGGCCCACTCCGCGTAGAGCCCAAAGATGCCCTCGAGGTCCTGCACGGTCAGGGGAATGGTGACCACCGTCTCCGGCATGTAGCGTGTGAGGAGATTCAGCAGGATCTCCATGGAGTCGACGTCGCCGCGGTAGATCGAGTAGAGTACCAGGTCAGGCCCCAGGGTGGTCCTGTCCACCTCGACCTTAGGGAGGGTGTAGGTCAGTCCCGGGAACCGGAGCGGCTCGCCGACGGCCTGCGCATCCTCCTGCAGGAGCTGTGTGAACCTTCTCCATCCCGGCCAGAAAGCGGCCAGCTCCGGGATACCGGCCAGGTCGCGCTCCACCATGTCGTTGTAGATGGCCGAGTAGACGTCCCCGACGTAGTGAAAGCGGCCGAAGGGGCCAAATGCTCCCAAGAAGGTGACGACGTCCTGCTGGAGGGTCAGGCCGAGGCCGCCGGCAATGATCGACGGATAGGTCGCGTACCGGCCGGAGATAGCCCGGTACAGGGTGAACATGTCCATCGAGTAGAGCCGGCCGGTGAAGGCCGTCTGGATGGCAGTCAGGTTGGGCTTGACGAACTCAAGAGGCATCTAGCCCACAGCTCGGGCGATCCAGGAGAATGGGGAGTCTTCGGGACGGCTCACCCACAGGGGACACCAGGCGTAGGCCTGGACCGACCCCTCAACGACCTCACAACTCTCGGCTGCCGCCTGGAAGAAGGGGCATGTGGAGCACTCGTAGAACCAAGCCCCGGGAGGCATGAGCGATATGGGCATGTACATAGCCATGAGCTTGGTGAATTTCCCGTCCCTGACCACTCTAGCCCTGATCAGGCTAGCCAGCTCCGTTCTCAGCTCGGGATTGAAAAGGCTGGCCCCCATCCACAGGGGCGTGGTCGCAAGCACCAGATCCGGAAGGAGCGCACGCATTGTCATCTTCTTATCTTCCAGAAAGAAAGGCGGCCGTACCCCTCCAGGCACAGCCGCCTCCTTATCCAGCCAGCGACTTCCCTACAAGTAGTCATCGGTAGCGGGCGCCGCGCGCCGCTACGTGAGTCTATACGCTCCTCCCCTTCCGGGTGACATGGGCTCTTCGCTCATTGCCAGTCCAGCCTCCCCTGCCTGGTGGACGGGAAGCGTTTGGGAAGGCGGCGCCGGAGCTCGTCGCTGAGTATGTGGTCGTATACCCTGGTGGTCTGGATGTTCTCATGGCCCAGGAAGTCCTGAACGTCCTCTATCGGAGCCCCACCTTTCCTGAGCTGGTAGCCGGCGGTGTGGCGCAGGCTGTGAACATGGGCGTCAGGAAGGCCAGCCAGCCGGCAGAGGTTCTTGATGATCGTCTGGGCGGTGCGCGGCGCCATAGGGGAGTCTTCGCTCTTACCAGGGAAGACAAACCGACCGTTGGGAGATTTGGCGCTGACCCAGTCCTTGATGACCCTCAGGACCTCGTCCTCTATGGGCACATAGCCCTCTTTGGCTCCCTTCCGGGTCACCCGAAGAAAGCCCTCGTCGAAGACATCATCCAGCTCGAGGTTGACCGCCTCATTGCAGCGCAGGCCGCCCCCACAGTAGGCCATGAGCAACGCCAGCTCCATCTTGGCCCGCAGACGGCCGTAGGAGGATAGCTCAGGGTCGTAGACCGGCTGCGTAGCTGTATCCAGCAGCTTGGCCCACTCCTTATCATTGAGAAACCTGGGCTGGTGCTTCTTGGTGGTTAGCCCCCGGATCCGGAACTCCTTGGACCGTTGTTCTTCAACGGTTAGACCCTTGCCCTCTATGCGGAACCGGAAGTAGCTCTTCAGGGCCCAGATGTGCCGGTTGATGCTGGTAGGGCTATTTCCCTGCTCTTCAAGGTGTTTCATGAACAACTTGCCCAGCTCGGGGGCAGGTTCTCGTCCATCCAGAAAGCGCAGGAACCGCTCCAGCGTCCAGCAATAGGCACGCCGGGACGACGCCCCCTTGGGGCGCTCCTCATCGGTGCCGTATCTCAGATAGTCGTCAAACGCGGCTATCTCGGTTGTGGGTTTCACCGTCTCGGTGCTCACAATCCCCACGCCTTTCTGATCTTCCTCACGTCGGAGTCCAGGGCCTGAAAGGGCTTCTCCAGAGCCTGGCGGCCGGCCCCTGCGAGCCGCCCCATATCCTGCCGCAACCTGGTCTGAGTCTCCACGAGCTCCGCCGCGGCCCGAGCCACGATCGGCCGGGGGATCTCCTCCCTGGGAAGCGGCAATATCAGGACGGACCTCATCTGGTTGTAGTCCTTGGCCTTGATAAGCCCGGCGGCGAGGGACTTGTCCAGGTACTCGAGTGCCTTCTCTGAGCCCAGTTCCTCTGTCAGCACGTCGGCGACCCGCTTCGGGGCGTCCCGCTCACCGCGCGACATCCGCTGCAGCGCCCGGACGATCCGGTTCATCTGCTCGTAGGAGATATCGTTGATGCTCCTGGTGATCAACCCCTTGAGGATCTGGGTGCCAAGGGTCTGCTCGGCCGGCCGCTCCTCCTCTTCGGGATAGGGCACACCCGGGAAACGCTCAGCCCAATCGAGCGTAAAGGGCTCCGGGCTCATCCCGCCTACCTCCGGTCAGTTGAGGTACGGTCCGTGCGGTCCATACCTGGGCGCTCGGTTCCCGGATTGTTCCGGGTGAAAAGGCCGAGCGGGTCAAGCACCTTGGCAATCGTCGTCGGCCGGAGCGCCTGAGGCACCTTTGCCTGGGCCGCCATCTGGTCGACCTGATTCTGCACGCCACCAATGATTCCCAGGGGGTCGAGTACAGCTTGCTTCGCCATGTCCTCCTCCTTCCTACTAGGCTACCTCGAGGATCTGCTCGATTACCTTCTGGCAGGTATCAAACGAGGGGTACGGGGGTCACGGCCCGGCGCGGCCAACCTGGGAGGGCAGGCCCGGCTAACCCGCCCCCTCGCTGCGTATAATGTTAGTTACACGCCACCGGGAAGTCAAGGCCTCTAGGCGTCGGGAATTATACGCGGCCCCTTCCGTCATCGCCCCGGCGGCCGCAACTTGAGGCCGGCGGCGCCGGGGAAGTCGTATCGCGATAATCCACGTCCCCACCAGGTCGAGAATCTCGATGTCACGTCTCGGATATCCACGGGTGGGGGGACCGCCGCCTTGACAAGCCGGATATCCACCTCCACCTGGCTCAGAAGCCGGTCGATGTTCAGCAGAGCGTCCTTGAGGGGATGGGGCGCCGGTAGCCCGAGGAGTTCGTTACGGGCCGCGCCCCTCATCTTCTCGAGGTCCTGCAGCACTGTCTCAATCGGATCGCTTACCATGTTCTCAACCTCAGGAGGATCTCGCCAATCTCTGCAGGTCAGCTTCAACCCTACCGACAATCATGCGGGCCGCTGTGGCGCCTATCATAGCCTCGGTAAGGTCTCCGGCTCTCCCCTGCCAGCCAGGCACTGCTGCCACCTCTCCTCTGATCTCTCTGAGGAGCCGGTCTATGCGTTCGAGGTCAGTCCGAAGACCGGTCAACTTCGGACCGACACTGAGGATGGTGGTGGTCACGACGATAGGGGCTTTCTCCTCCCAATCGAACAGACCCAGCGGGTCCAGGGGATTGAATCGTCTCTCAGCCATGGCTTACCTCCCCTGCCGACTCGTATTCTGCCATTTCCCTCACCCCCGACTCAGGGAAGCGGGATACCAGCGTTTTCGGCTATCCGCTGTAACGCTTTCTTGGCTCTTCTCGCATCCTCAATCGGCATGCTAGCAGCATCCTGGGCCAGCTTGGTAGCCCGAGCAATTACACTCGGAGAAAAGTAAGGCCCGAGGCCGGCAGGAGCGACCGCGCCGGTGATAGCACCCACTAGACGCTCGATGTCCCTTTGGAGAAAGCCAATACTTTGTGGCATGACTGAACCTCCTTATGGGCACCGGGGGCCGGCAAGTCGCGCGTGTAGCCGCACATCAAGCAGTGTTCGTACCAACAACCGTCGATGTCGCTTTCGACGAAGGTGTCGCCGCCGCATCGAGAACAATGTTTGAGTCTCCAGGTCATCGTCTTCCCTCATTCTTGGGCGGGAGAGGCCAGGCCAGATTCTGAAAGGGGGACAACCCGAACATCGTCACACCTGACCTCTCCCATCGGCAGCAGTGTAAACCCTCAGGCACGTTGTGTCAAGCGTATAATACTAATTACACGCCGGGTGAAAGTCAATCGGGTTTGTTGCCATAATTCACCTCCGGTCGCCACCCAGGTGGTCGACATCTAGTGTGAGCTGCCTCAATGAGTTCTTCAACCTTTGCTGCGCTTGCTCCTCCGAATCCCATATCAGCCTCCTAATGCAAATCCCACTCACTCCACATGGCTTTGGTAGGCCAAACACCGTCCCCGGCTTTCGATATACTGATCAGGTAATACCAGTCGGGAGGCACTAAAAAGGCCATAGAAAAATTCCCAACGAGCCGATTAATAACGACATTTAGTCCTGTAAGTTTCTCTCCACTGTAAAGCCCTACTTGGTCGACAGAGTTACTGGGTGGAGAGGTCGATCCGATCTTAGCCCTGACATAAGCTGAACCGTCTAGCGTACCGTCACTGGACTCTACTTTGCAGTAGGCGGATACTATAACGAACCTGATTTTACCCGAAGTATTCTGATATGTGATGGCTAAATCTCTGGTTGGGGTAAGGTCATAGCTTATGTCTTTTAATAGAGAATCGATATAGGACTTGGTGGCAGCATCCTGGGCTCCCACCGGATCCCCCAGATTATTGATCAAGTGAGCCAGCCAGCCCTTATCAGCGTCTATTTCAAGCTCGGATAATTTAGAGATACCCGCCTTAGCTCCGAATCCCATGGCTATCCTCCAACCCGAGCGGCGAACCAGTGTCGTTCAGTCTCCTCACACTACTCCTCTTGCCGTCATCTTAGCTGCCATGTTGGCTGACTTGGCACCTAACAATGGAGATTCCCAGAACGTCGTATCGTACCCGACGCCGGTGGGCGTGACACCGGGATTGGTATACTTGGCGCCGAAACCTGCCCCCGGAGTCCAAGGGTAAGCCGTCACAAAGGGGGTGGTGTAATGGGTGATGGCCATGTCGGTATCTCTTACGAAATCCACACCCCTGCCCCAACCAGCGGGCTTGACACCGGGGTCGCTATACTTAGCTCCAAAACCGACTCCCGGAGTCCAAGGGTAAGCCGTCACGAAGGGGTCGGGGTCGTGGCCGACGGCAATGTCGGTGCTTCCGCAGAACGACACACCATACCCGACGCCGGTGGGCTTGGTGCCGGGGTCACTATACTTGGCCCCGAAGCCAACTCCCGGAGTCCAAGGCCAAGCCGTTATGAAGGGGTCGGTGAGGCTACCGACGGCCATGTCGGTGCCTCCGCAGAACGCCATGTCGAGGCTAGCACTGGTAGGCTTGACACCGGGATCACTATACTTGACCCCAAAGCCTGCTCCCGGAGTCCAAGGCCAAGCCATCACGAAGGGGTCGTTGGCGCAGCCGACGGCAATGTCAACGGCAACGTCGGTACTTCCGCAGAACGCCACACCCCTGCCGAAGCCAGCGGGCTTGACACCGGGGTCACTATACTTGGCACCGAAGCCAACTCCCGGAGTCCAAGGCCAAGCCGTTATGAAGGGGTCAAGGTCATGGGCAACGGCAATGTCGGTATTTCCGCGAAACGCCACATCGTAGGCGAAGCCAGCGGGCTTGACACCGGGGTCACTATGTTTGGCGCCGAAGCCTGCCCCCGGAGTCCAAGGCCAAGCTATCACGAAGGGGTCAAAGCGAAGGGCTACGGCAATGTCGGTGTTTTTGTGGAACGCCACACCCTGCCCGGCAGTGCTGGCGGGCCTGCTAGGAGGGTCGGCATACTTGACGCCGAAACCTGCTCCTGGAGTCCAAGGCCAGGCCGTCACGAGGGGATCGGCGAAATGGGCAACGGCGACGTCGTAAGGCATCTAACTGGTTCGTCCAGCCGCAGCGGCTGTCTCCAGCCGCAGTTTTGCCGCTTGTATTCGTTGAGAGGATGGCATCTGTGGAAGCGTGGCCTCAATAGTGCTAGTCACTTCCCCCAGCCGCTCAACAGTCTCATCGCGCAGCTTCGCTACTCTCGTTTTCCACTTGCCATCCTCCAGGCTCCCTAGCATAGCGTCGTACCGCTCCAGGTTCAGCCCATGGCAATAGGCATCCCGCTCCTGCGATAACAGGAAAGAGACTTTGATGTCATCCTGTTCATCCACGGTCAATATTTGATAATCCATGCTACACCGCCTTTACACCGAGTACCAGATTTTCAGTCCCACCTGGATGTCGTTGAAATTGATGCTGATTTGATCAACATCGGCATTTGTCCACTGGAAGTTGTAGTCGTCGTTACCGTCTACCTCGACAACGATATCGTGATCGCCAATAAAAATGTCGCCACCTTCCCGAGCAGCCTCGCTGAAGTTGAAGAGGTTATCGGCAATGCTGATGGCATCCCGCCAGGTTCCGGGGGTGTCGTCCCTGACCTGGATATGCTGGGCGACATTGATGGCGTTGGCACCGGCATAAAGGTTCTCCACCATCCGGAACTTGAACATGGCGATCGCCCTGACGATGGTGGCGCCGGCAGGCAGCTCGGCCACGGTCACGGTCGGAAGGCTCTTATCCCCGGCTGTAGCGTTTATCAGGAGCTCCTCTTGAGTGTCACTCCAGAAGTCCATGGTGGGGAGCTCGCGGCCCTGGCTCGTTATCACCGCAGCAACCTCGGCATCGATGTAGCCGGCGATCGTGCTCAGTGTGCCCTGAAGGTCAAAGTCCAACTCATCCAGGTTGCCTGCTCTGGCAGCCGTGTAGTTCCCCAGGGCTGTTGCTAAGGCTGCTGTCCATGATGCTGCTAGAGCCGCATTATTCGTACCTACCATTGTTGTAGGGATAGCGGCTACCTCGGTGTCGATGTAGGCTGCTATCGTCGCAAGGGTCGCGGGCAGCGTGGTACCGGTGTCAGTCAGAATAGCGGCAAGGTCATTCAGCGCCCCGCTGTCCGGCAGGGTATCGGTGATAGCCTTGATTGCATCGATCAGCAGGTCGAGCCGGCCACCATCGACAAGGTCCGTCTGTAGCTCACCGGTGTCGGCAAGAATCTGAGCGATCTCCGGGCTAGCAGCCGCGAGAAGGGTAGCCAGGTCGGTCAGCGCCCCGGCATCCGGGAGGTTGTCAGTAACAACCTTGATGGCGGCTACGTCCGCCTGTTTGACTCCAAAGCCCATGCTACCCTGTCCCTGCGTATAATGGTGCTTATACGCCATCCCTGACACAGAAAGAAAGGCGGCCGTACCCTCCAGGCACAGCCGCCTCCTTATCCAGCCAGCGACTTTCCCTACACTGCGGGACTAAATATAGCTGTGGGGATAGCGAATGTCAAGGTCTAGCGGGACACCGAGGTGACCTTTCCGCGTGGGAAGCGCCAGCCCAGCCAGCCGAAAGCTCGGACACCCCAGTATTCCATACGAGCGATTGCGCGGCCAGACTTGTGATGCCGCCAAGCAATGTGCATCGCGTGCAGGAAGATGTCATCGGCGCGCTTGCGAGTGACCGGCTCTTCGACCGGACCTGAGACGTCGTCGACCTCGACATAGTGAGTCTGGTAAAGCTGGTCGTGGATCGGAGACGGCTTGGAAAACTTCGCCCATCCCGGCAGCCACCACATGAGACCTCGCCAGATGATCTTCGGGAAGCTGGCGAAGTCGGTGATGAATCCTGCCTTGATGCGGACGAAGATGCCGCTGCCGACGTGATCACACTCGAATCCGAATGACCGCAGAACACGCCAGTGCTCGCCGTCGTCCAGAGGCGATACCGCGAGAAGAGCCGTGAATCCGCTCATGTTGGCCTCCTTTCCTCAGCCTGGCGGCAGGTGCAGGCCACGGGTGGGCGGCGGCGGCTTACCTTTGATCTTGTCCATGGCAATGATGCGAGGGATGCCACACTTCACACAGACATCACCGATGCAGATGAGCTTGACCGGATAGAGCGGGGTGTCATAGTAATACTCGAAGGAAAAGAGGGCCGGCTCCTTGCCGAGGATATCCTGAAGCTGGAGGTCGCCCTTCATGGCCTCTACTGTAAAGCGCCGGGTCTCGCCGCAGTCAGGGATAGGGCACTTCTCGAAGGTCTTAGGCAAGACCAGCGTGGACGCCTCGGCACGGTCGGGGTCTCTCTTTTCTCTTCTCCTCGCTGCTCGATTTGGCTGGTCCTCATTCATCAGGACACCTCCTCATCCGTCTATCCATTTATCCGTTTACCCGGCTATCCACCTAACCACCTAGTCGTCGGGACGGTCCTGCCCGTCCCCGGCGGGAGTACTCCGGTTGCGAATGGCCATGTGCCAGCTCGGCAGGGTGAGCGTCGGGTGGTCCGGTGCCTTGACCTCGCCCTTAACGAAGGGAACCTGGTAGTTCACGCCGGCCACACTCTGGTAGACCACCATCCCGCCGGTGTGGCGGGTCTGACGATTCCAGCACAGGGCAGCTCCTCGGTAGAGCTTACCCGCCGAGAGAGCCGGGCTGGAGGTGTAAACAGTCCTGCCGTCAGATCTCCTTCGCGGCTCTTTATTGGTCGGGATGAACCACCAGTCGCCCTGGCGCTTGACGTCCAGCCCAAGGATCAGGGCCTCCTGAACCTTCTTGGGGACGAGCCAGTCGAAGGCGTCCTGCAGAGTGGTCACCCGCCCGGAAACCATGCGAGCAAAGGGGCGGCCGTCGTCCAAGCCTACAATGAAGAGGCTGGTGTTCTTGACTACCGTTGCCCTGAGGAGGAAGGCTGTCTCACCGACGTCGACCACCTCCAGGTCCTGCCGGTGCTCGTGATGGCGACCGTTCCGGCTCTTCCCGCAGGGGCCTTCCCAGACCACTACCGAGCCGTTCTCGAGGACCTCGGGCCACCTTATCCGATTTGCCGGGCAGAGCCACTCTCTCCGGAAGAGCCAGCGGAGCAAAATGTCCCGCGGGCGCAGCGACTTCTCACATGCGTGGCAGTAAGTCCCCCAGAGCCACCCGCCGCATTTCCGGCAATAGGCGACCTTCGTTGATCGGCGTGAGCCCCACCAGGGGCGGACAACGAGCGGGATACCGAGCTGCTGGGCCACCTCCGGCAGGGTCCGGGGCCGAGGCAGGGTCAGGGGCTGAGTCTGAGTCCTCACATCTGTCGTCATCACCATGGTACTTTCCCTCCTAAGTCATTTCCCTACTAAATCATATACCGCTAGTATACACTTCCAGGTCGTGGAGCCACTGGCTGAGCCGGCCCGCCGTCTTCTCGCTAAAGGGGAAGTTCTTGAAGAGCTGCTGGAAGAAGGCCAGGTCCGACTCCAGGTAGGCCTTCCGGACCGGGCTGCCTTCCCGGGCAAGCTC
>LAZR01002400.1_pt1 | contig 10913 bp, 22 predicted proteins | sample 329461 | NCBI WGS metagenome assembly LAZR01 (sample SAMN03002196, study PRJNA259156) | marine sediment metagenome | biome: sea floor; feature: Hydrothermal impacted sediments; material: marine sediment; isolation source: Loki non-amplified sample from Loki's castle hydrothermal vent sediment ...
GAGCGTTTGGGCGACCGCGATGTCAATGGTGTGGTTGCACGCTTCACAGTGGCTACCACGAGAACGGGTGTCCGGTTCGTGCATTAACGGCTGAATAGATTGCATGAACTACGAACGAGATTGGAACAACCGGTGCAATGCGGTTGGGTTCGCCGCCGCGTGTGCGCGTCTAGCGCTGCCGTTTTACGACGGCGATCAACGATCTAATCTCGTAGCTGCGATCGAGATTGCAGAATGTTATGCGAACGGTGAGCAAATAGATGATACCGATGCTCATCGTGTAGCTGGAGCCGCTGTTTCTGCTGCCCCTGCCGGCCCCTACCCGACCCCTCATTCCGCCTGGGCCACTATCGCCGCTGCCGCCGTTGCTTCCGTCGCCGCCTACGCTGCTTACGGTGCCGCCAACGTCGTCAACTACGATTCTGATGCTGCCGCTGATGCTTCTGCCGACGCCGCCGATGCCGCCCGCGGCGCCGATGACGCCGGTGTCGATTCCAGCGAGATTCAGATCGCTTTTGCTCGCTGGGTAGTTCGAGATCTCAGTTGTGGCCGAGATCTAGACGAAGAGCTGCGCCAGGCCGCAGGCGCGGCAATCGTGGCCGGCGATGAAGATCTGGCTCGCCAGCTCATCGAAGTCGTTTGCACTCGGTAGATCGAAGTACAACATCTGCGTGTCCCATTGTTTCTAGTCCAGCAAATTTCAACTCAAATTTTCCACCGCGCGCCGCCGCTTTTTTGAATAGCAACGCCCATTTACCCTGAGTAGGTTTGACAGGGTTTACTGTGCAGGTGTCCTTGTTGAACCATAGCCGCATACCATCTACTACAATTTTCTTCTGCGCCATGCTTCAGGTTAACACGATGAATAGATCGCAGCCTCGATCAGTCTCAAGGGCATGACCATGAGCAAAATCGTCGAAAAAGCCAAGCGCCTATCGATCGCCCTGGGTTGGTACTCCCCGTTTTTCGCGATTCCCGCAGCTAAGGTCCGATTTCGTGAGGACGCGGTGGGTTTCAAGGTCAATACCATGGGCGTCACCGCCGACGGGATCATCTATTTGCACACGCCATTTTGCAAAAAACTCAGCGATGCCCAGTTCAAGTGGGTGATTGCGCACGAGCTGATGCATCTTTTAATGCGCCACGCGGCGCGGCAAGGCAATCGGACCGTGATGGTTATCCCCGTCGGTCCCGATGGGAAACCGTATCCTCCTACTCTTCCAGATGGAAAACCAAATCCTGACGCAAAGCCGATCTCGGTCTGGAACATCGCCGGGGACATGGCGATCAACCACGCACTGGTGACCTCGGGGCTCAAGAGTTATTCCAAAGGCGCAATTTTTCCTGAGTCCGGGTGGGAAACTTGGCACGCTGAGCGGATATACGATCAGATCGTTCAGAATTTACAGGACAAGCCTTCGGTATCCATGAGCGGCGACGGCCTTACCCCCGGCGCCGGCTGTGGTGTCATGCCCCCCGAGGGTTCTGAGGACGGCGAAGAGCCCAAAAGCGAAACGCAACTCGATCAAGAGTGGTCCAAGATCGCGGCGCAGGCCCAGGCCATGGCGCGCAAAGCCGGCGACGCCGCGGGTGCGGCGCTGGCGACCATATGCGACATTCCGCCAGCTCGCGTCAACTGGGCCGCTGTGGTGCGTCGTGGGATGGCTTCTGCGCTCGCGGTCCACGGTCGGGACTCGCAGACCTGGACGCGCCGCGGGCGTCGCTCACGAGCACGCGGGGCGCAGTTTCCGGGCTGGCACGCGACAGCGGCGCGCGCCGCAGTCGTGATCGACACTTCGGGCTCGGTTTCGGATGAAGAGTTGTCCCAGTTCGTCGCTGAGACGATGAAGATCTCGCAGGCTTCGGGGGTCTCGGTCTACCTCGTGACCCACGATCATGGCGTTCAGTGGGAGGGCTGGCTTTCACCGAAGTGCCATCCCGCTGAGATCAAAAAGACGCTCAGAGGGCGCGGCGGCACGTGCGCCGAAGACGCTTACCGGAAGGTCGCCGCCGCGGGTCGCTTCGACGTGATGATTCACCTCACCGACGGCGGCTTGGTGTGGCCTCCGTGGCCATCGAGTGCTCGTCAAAAAGTCGTGGCGCTCGTGGGCTATGACGGGGCTAGCGTGCCGGAGGGCGCCCGGGTCATCGAGATTGGGAGCTGTTGATGGCTCGAAAGCGATTCAAACTGTACGGACGCGGCGTTGGCGGCATTTTCGGCACAGGGAACTACTTTATAGCCGCGTACGGGACGCAGGAAGCCGCCGAGAAAGCGGTCCCCGGATGGTTCGAGAAGATCGAGTTACCCATGTTGTGGGAGGTACGACTAGGCATGACAGGCAGTGGTCCAATTAAGACGTGGAAGCGATGATCGATTATCCACCTAACCCTCGCGCAGAAATCTGCGCTAAGTGCGGCAACTGGATTCGCGTACTTGGTGGTAAATGCGAATGGGACGGCGGAACATGCCACCCAAAGAAGGGATCACGACGTGGGCACGGTCGAATCCGATGAATAGATCAGGACTGGGATCGTCTACCCAGCATGACCAACAAGTTTTCAACTTGCACGTACGGTCCGACCCGGAGCACCCTGCGTATGGCGCTAGGAGTCAACGCGCGACAGTGGGAGACGCTTGCTCGCGACGCTCGTACCCGGGGACTTTACGACGTCGCACAAGCAGCGACCGACAGAGCGGCTCAGTACTGGGCCCGCTCAATTGCAGCGGACGGGTGAGTCATGGCTCGCGCCGGCGTAGATTTCAGCGAGATTCAGATCGCCTTTGCACGCTTGGTAGTTCAAGACAAAACGTATGGAGCTAAAAAATGTCAACGAAGATGAGCGCTGTTGAAGCCGAGAAGGCTCACACCAAATTGGCAGGAATGGCGATTAGTATTTTAGGTGGGATTACGTGGTCTGAAATAAGGCCGGCTGATCTAGCAGCATATCATCAAGACATTACAGAAATATTCATGGAGATCAACGAGGCTATCAGAGACTTGTGTTCAAGAATTCGTCTTCCACCGGTTGAATAGATTGCAGCCCTGATCAGTCTCAAGAACATGACCAACCAAACCACCGAGACCGAGACCTTCAAAGTGCAGCCGAGCTACGTGATCATGGACATCAGCGCCGCCAGCGGCGGGGTGACCTACACCCGCGAGACACTATCCGAGCACGAGATCAACGACGGCGACGGCGAAGAGCGCGAGTGGAAGACCAACAAGCGCACCGATCACAAGGAATTGTGCCAGAAAGCCGACGCGCTCAGGAGCAAGGCCGCGGGCATCTTGCGCAGACGCTGCGCCTACACCGCGATCGGCTGGATTTGCGAGGAAAATCAGCTGATTCATCTGCGGGAAGACTTCCGCGAGCTTCAAGCTGTCGCGGATCTATTCAACCAGCGCGCGGCACAGAGCTGGTGCGCGCGACGCGTTCGAATCGGCTTCGTGCCGGTCAAATTGGAAATCGACAACGAAGCCGCCGCGCAGGAAATCGCGCGCACGATCCGCGAGACGCTGAGCGACATGAAAACCAGGCTTGAAGAAGGCTGCACTTCGGCGCAGTGGGGTAGCTTCTATCAGAGCAAGGTCAAAAACCTGGGCAAACTCGCCGCGGGCATGCAGAAGTTTTCGATCACAACCGCGATCGACTGCGCCAAAGCCGCGCGAGCCGAGTTGAAAGCGGCCAAGAAAGCCGAGCGCGAGCCCGATCTTGACCTCGAAGCCATCGACGCGGCGATCGGCATGTTTAGCGGCCTGGAGCTGATGGCCGACACGCTCGATTGCATCGCCGCCTAAGGGATGATGAGCGGTACACTCACAGCGACAGGGGGAAGGTCCAACTGAGCAGGAGTTTTGCGACGCCTGTGAATACGACAACCTCGCCGCGCGTCATGAACACCATGCGCAGGTGGCCAGACAGCGGGCTCATGAAGAGCGAACCGCGCAGGCTTTTCACCACAATCACGCGGCTGCGGCTTTCTGAGCATGTTGCAGAACTGCGGTGCGATACATGCCGCATCTCTGGCGTCTACAAGACCGTGAGCGTCGCGTTTGCCGCTGGCTGGCGTCTCACCGAGAGCGAGTTGTTTTGCTCGCGTGAGTGCCTCATCACAGGAGCGGGAAATGTATGAAATAGAACATCTGCGGCAGATTCAGCAGTTCATACCCGGAGACGTACCGACCCGAGAAGCGATGATTGCTGATTTGTTCTTGAAGCACTGGAATCCTAATAGTGCTTTTCAGACCTATATAAATGCGAATGGTAAGCAAGATCTGCGGGGTCTTCTCGATTTTATCAAGTTTATTATGAGAGGAGTGGATGAGCTTCGCTACCAATTGGTGAAGGATGAACTACTGAGCTTTTATGCTCAGAGGAACGAGTAAATGGACCCACGATTGATGGTAGAGATCGCCGAAAAGAAACTTCGCCTGTCGATGTACTACAACCGAGAGCAAGATCTTTGGTGGGCGACCGTGTACTCCCAGGAGTACGACAGCGTGAGCGCCGCGCGCAACGCCGGACGAATCGTCGGCAATGCCTGCGATACCAAATACCGCGATGCGGTCTGGCGGGCGTTTCAGCGCTACACCGATTACCTGGATCGCGCTCGTGGATAGTTGGCTAGCACAAGTGCTCACCCGACGCCCACGCCTCGGGGACAAGTACCGGTCTGAGCATCACGGCGACTGGATCGTGTACCGGATCGACAGCGACGGAGAGATCGTCTTGCACAACCCCGGCCACGGATTCATCACCAAGTCGGGCGCCGGCTTGCTCAAGCTGAGGCGATTGTGAGCCAGGTCAAATGGAAAATGATGGTGTACGGGTGGGGGATCAACTTTGCCCTGAAGAAGAAGATGACTATTAACTACGACTGGAAGTGTCCGCGGTCGATGGCGGGCTGCGCGGCGGCGCTCGTTCGCGCAGCATTGCCGCAGTATCGAGGAAAGCACAAGAGCAAGATCGTGAGCGTGATCCGATTCGTAGAGTTGTGGGAGTCCAAGCAGTGGATCGATCCGCTGGAAATGAGCCTAGCGATCAATAATTTAGATGACATTGAACATGTTCATCCGCGTATGCGCCACGCATTTCGTTCCGCTGCGAATGTTGTTCCTACGATGGCGGTGCATTCAGCACGCATTGTGATTCCCTATAACCTCCAGCGCTATGTGAATTTCGACAAGGTACACGCGTATTGGGAGAACATTGGTCTCGACAACTCCGAGCGCGACGTCATCGTCGGCCGCTGGGTGGTCAAGGACATGGAGCGCACCCTGGACCGGCGCCTCGGGAACATGGTGCGCAAGGCGGCGCTCGCCGCCGCGGCCGTGGGGGATTACAAGATGGCCGCTTACCTGGTAGAAAACGCAGCTTAGGAGCTAGAAAATGAGCATTACGATGCCTGATGGTCGAAAAATTACTGTTCGAGAGTGGCTATTCATCACGCCCGCGATGCTCGCCGACGAAAGCAAGGGCTGGAACCGCATCATCGATTCCAAAATCGTGCGCAAGCTGCGCAAGCGCTTGAAAAAAGTCGAGAATCAAATTCGTAGCGCTCAATGCCGGGGAATCGTCGTTCATTGTCGGCACCGATTTACTCCACACGGCAAACACCGCATTTTGGCGTGGAGGGAAGTGACGTGACCCGATATGCCATCAACTCGGGCTCGATGCCCAAATTACTAGGGAGCTGATCATGGGAATGAAAGCACGGCCGCCGCGCACCGCGCGGAAAATCGCACAGGACGTCATCAACGATCTACCCGTCAAATGGACCGCAGAAGAGATCGAGAACGGCGTCGAGGCCATCTTGCCACGCATGCGCCGCATCCTGAAGGAGACGAGCCGTGGGCGGAAAAGCCAAACCAACGAAGAAGAAACGCCTCTATGCCAAGCCGGTGTTCCCGAAGAGCTGGCCGCGCGACGCCAACGGCGAACTGATGTTCGCGGCGCTGTGGCCCAAGGACGAAAACGGCGAGTTTCGAACGGTCGCCGTGACCGACACGGGCTGGAGCGCCGAAGGCGAGGGCGCCAGCCTCGGGCCACGACAGATCCAGAAAGCGAAAGAGGACTTCACTGAGGACTTCGGGTCCATCGTGTTTGAGTTAGATTTCGAGTTCACGGAGGTAGACGAGTGAGCAACAAGAAAATCGTGTTTAGGCGCGTATTCGCAACCAAGATCGGACAGCAACTCGACGTCGGGTTAGTTGGTGGACCCGTCATTACAGGAGAAGTAATCGAGGTGTATCCCGACATGGTGACCATTAAAGTCGTGTTCACGACTTCGCCCGTGCAGTTCTTATACACGATCGCTTTCGATGCGGTTGCGTATATTCGTCACAGAGTCGAAAGGTGATCGATCACGAGCTTGAAAAGGCTGTCGGCGTCGCGCTCGCGGTCGTGCTGCGACAAGGACCTGAGAACCAGATCAAGCACGTGTCACAGCGCTGTGGAAGCCTCGGGGTCGAGCCGGTGACCATGCTCGAAGAGTGCGTGTTGCTCGATGTCTTGATCGCGATCGCATCGACGAAACCCGACGGCAAAGACATCCGCGGGCCATCACAAGAATGCTGGGAGCGCATCGGCAATCACGCCACGCGCTACTGGAGGAGACAACGAAAATGAAAACCATTTTCCGCTGGGGACGTACGAAATGATGATCGTGTCCACCTACTCACCCGCCGACGGCCAAACGGCGCTAGTGGTCAAAGAAGAGCCCACGAATGTGCGAGGGCTGCTTTTTTCCGGCGAACGCTACTACCGCACCGAGGTTATCGAGGTGCGGCCCGAGCCTACATACGGCTGGGAAATCATCGTTGGCGATGGGTGCCCGGCGCGAGCAGGATGGTTGATCGAGTAAGCCCATGGAAAAAACAAAGACAACAGAATCAACGTACACGGTTCGAATCGGCCGCGCCGACCTGATCAAATTCATCAAGGACCACTACGCTACCGATCTACCGGCTAGCGTGGAGATCTTTGTGCGTGTACCCGGAGGCGGGGATTGGTCGGGTATGGACCTGGAAATTGACGGCGACGAGGAAGTCGTTGTTCGATGGAAGGAGATCAGTTCAGATGAATAATTCGACGGCCTAGACGTCTTAGAAACCATGACCAAAGTCTACAAGTACGGAGCACTCCCCGGTGGGGACACCTTGTGTGCCCAAATGAACCTGGGCCGTGTCTACTACAACAGTCTCGTCGAAGCGGAGAACGAGAGGCGCACGACTATGTGGGGCGGGGATCGTCCCCCTTCACCGGCAACACACGTGTGCAAAAAATCTTGTTCGACCTGTGATAAAGCGGAAAGCAAGAAACGCAAACCACGAAAGCACGAGTGCAAGAAATTCTGTCCGGTTTGCCGCGCTCATTACAAGGCACTGCGCAAGCAGTACCGTTCTGAGCCTCCTCTTGACGTGAAGCCGTTCCGCAAGAAAGCGGCCGAAGGTGGCCTATACTGGGGCACCTATCTTGTGATCGAACAAGACTTTTCGGCGGCTTGGAAAGAGACTGAATCTTTCTCGCTGGTGAAATTCCGCAGCTGGCGCCAGGGTGATATGTGTGCGGTCCAAATCCAGCGCGACAAGGATCCAGACCGGATGTTCTTGATCAAGTCGGCGCCGGATCCTCGTAAGAAAAAGCAACAGCGCTACACGCTCCGTCTTCGTGTGGGATCCAAAGGCCAAGCGCCTGTGTGGGCCGAGCCACTACCTTTCGAGATGCATCGTCCCCTTCAAGGTACGGCCACGTGGGTCAAGATCGCCCGCAAGTACGTCGCAGATCGTGTCATCTGGTCTGTGCAGTTCACGCGCCGCGATATCCCCGAGCGCAAAGACAACGCCGAGCGAGGCGCTGTCGCTATCGATGTCGGTTGGCGTAAGACCGACGACGGCATGCGCATCGCTTACGCGCGTGGTGACGACGGTGCCGAGTACGAGTTGGTGCTCCCTCCTAAATGGATGAAGCATGCTGATCAAGCTGATCGGATACGATCAGCGCGTGATCAGAACCTTGTGGAGTTACAAAAACAAGAGCGTTTTTGGAGCGTCATTTTGGCCGTTTGCGGATTCTCGAACAAAAAACTTTTCGCACGACTGAAATCGACACTGAGCGTTCGACGTGTCGCAAAACCAGGAGAGCACACCAAGTGGATCAAGAAGGAGCGGCACTTGTGGCAGTACGAAGCAGGGTGTCGTAACCGGTCGGTCACCCGGCGGCGCAACGACGTGCGCGTCTGGCTGCGTGATCTACGCCGACGCTACGCGCATGCGGTCATCAAGGATTCCTGCCACAAGAAGATGAAGGAAAACAAAACGAGCCTTCCGAAGCCGGCTCGACGCCAGGGTCATCATGCCGCGCCCGGCGAGGTGATTGAAGAGATCACGCGCGTGTTTGGCCGCATCACGGGTGTTTCCGTCGTCTGTGCGGTCGATACGACCAACCATTGCCCGGCTTGCAGCTTCGTCAACAGCTACGGGCCCGAGCGCGTGGTGACGTGTGGGGGCTGTGGTGTCGTAGAAGATCGTGACCGCGTAAGCACGCAAAACATGATGAATATGTATGCGATCGGAAACGTCCGTAACCCAACCACTCGAAAAAGCACGCCTAGGTTTGCGAAAAAACACAAAGATCCAGAGGCGCCGTAGCAATGGCAGCGCATCGCCTTTCAAGATGCGACGCGAGATCAACGCAGATCGACACGTTTACGTAGGGCTGTAGCAATGGCAGCGCATCGCCTTTTAAGATGCGACACGGTGCCCGGATAGCTCTGTCGCCAGTAGGCTTCACGGTAGCAATGGCAGCGCATCGCCTTTTAAGATGCGACGCGAAAGAGCGTGGGCTGATTGCTAGAGCACCGATCCGTAGCAATGGCAGCGCATCGCCTTTTAAGATGCGACGTCGCACCAGATGAATGGGCACGCAAAAATGTCATCGTGTAGCAATGGCAGCGCATCGCCTTTTAAGATGCGACCAGTCGAATTGTCCACTCCACTAGGGGCCAGGTTGCCTGTAGCAATGGCAGCGCATCGCCTTTTAAGATGCGACGTCGCGGAAGCATTGTTCTCACCGGCGTGCGCCGCATGTAGCAATGGCAGCGCATCGCCTTTTAAGATGCGACGACCAGAATTGTTTTCTGTTCGCCGTCGCCCAGCTCGGTAGCAATGGCAGCGCATCGCCTTTTAAGATGCGACTCACTTTGTCTCACGCAATCGCCGTACGCACCGCATCCGTAGCAATGGCAGCGCATCGCCTTTTAAGATGCGACCTTGGCTGATAGCTCGGGGTGCTCCTCCATGGATATGCTGTAGCAATGGCAGCGCATCGCCTTACAAGATGCGACTCCCAGTCATTCTGCGCAGTCGTCGCGCTGTTGGTGCGTAGCAATGGCAGCGCATCGCCTTACAAGATGCGACTGGGGGAGGGAGCGAACGCGAACGCCGCCGCTGGTTTGTAGCAATGGCAGCGCATCGCCTTTCAAGATGCGACGTCGAGTCTGATCTCCTCACGGAATTGATCCCAGCGCGGGTAGCAATGGCAGCGCATCGCCTTTCAAGGTGCGACGGACTGGATCACGGGTACTCGAAGACGGTCCGTCTAGTAGCAATGGCAGCGCATCGCCTTTCAAGATGCGACCTTTCGTGCTCGGTCGTCGAATGCGACTACATCGAGGAGGTAGCAATGGCAGCGCATCGCCTTTCAAGATGCGACGTGGATACGCCCAGGATCTTCGCCGCGTCGGCCACGTAGCAATGGCAGCGCATCGCCTTTCAAGATGCGACGGAGTGAGCCGAGCGACTGTTTACCGATGGCTCGCGGTAGCAATGGCAGTGCATCGCCTTTCAAGATGCGACACGTCGGTGCCGTAACCAACGACGTTGGTCGTGCTGTAGCAATGGCAGCGCATCGCCTTTCAAGATGCGACCCCGCGGCCGAGAGGAAGGTAGCAATGGCAGCGCATCGCCTTTCAAGATGCGACGGCACACCAACTCGTCTCCTGGCGCGTGGCACGCGACGTAGCAATGGCAGCGCATCGCCTTTCAAGATGCGACGGGCTCGTCGCAGTTCTCGACGAACTAGCAATGGCAGCGCATCGCCTTTCAAGATGCGACCGCGAGTGGCACAGTTGAATTTCTAGCCTTTTTGTGGTAAGTCTCAAAAAATGACACCAGAAAAACAGCTCAAAACCCAAGTGGACACGCTGATCAATACCCTGATCTCGATAAAGCGACCGTGGCATCTGCGTCGAGCCCGCCATGCGTTCGAGAAATTCTACACCAACTTTGTGCTCGCCAAGAGCGACGGAAACCGCGACCGCGCAGCCAAGAAGCTCGGGATTGGGTTCTCGACGCTGAAACAGAAAATCGTGAATACGGGGTGAAATGGAAGAAGACCTGTTCGATCTTGAAAATGATCTAGAAGGAGCGATGCGATTGCTCGCCAACGTTTCTGAGAGCGCCGATATCACGGCAGAAAAACTCATGAAGAGCGGGCACGTGCTGAGCGAGGTTTTCTTGTCGCTCTGTTGCACAGCTCATACAGCGTGGGTGCTCTTGAATAAAGAGATCCAGGATGGCTTCGAGTGGGGGAAAGAAGCCACGGCCGACTCAGAAAAGCAGCCCCCTCCGTGGGTGGACGCCATTCTCAAGGATAGCGAATCATGAAAAAAGCCACCCTACCCGGATGCGACGGCAGGGCGGCCAAAATCAGATCTTGTACCGCATCGTGGCCCCTCCACGCTTGGTGTTCTACTTGATCATAGGTGTAGTAAGCCACCCGGGAACTATCTAAAAAACACAGCCGGGGGTCTGTGGCATCCACAAGGAGTGTAACACGATGGAAGACCTGTTCAGAATGAAACTGGGGCTCATTGCTGAGCTGGTACGCGACGACGCACACGTTGATCTCGT
>LAZR01002402.1_pt1 | contig 10912 bp, 13 predicted proteins | sample 329461 | NCBI WGS metagenome assembly LAZR01 (sample SAMN03002196, study PRJNA259156) | marine sediment metagenome | biome: sea floor; feature: Hydrothermal impacted sediments; material: marine sediment; isolation source: Loki non-amplified sample from Loki's castle hydrothermal vent sediment ...
TGGGGTGGAATATATGTCACGAAAACTTGGAGTTGCAGGCTTACAACTAAAGAAAGACCCAGACAATCCTTCAGCCATTTTTGAGAGTTTTGAGAGAACAGTTAGAAACACTAAGGCATTATTCGCTTGGGTTGATTTGGTGTTCACGGGAGAGTTGTTCCTTCAACCTTTTGGTAAGAAGGACTGGAAAGATTTGGCAATCAATATTCCCGGTGAACTAACAGATAAACTCTCTAATCTTGCTAAAGAAGTTGAGTGTTGGCTAGTACCAGGGACTTTTCTTGAAATAGATGGACCTGACATCTATAATACCGCTATTGCTTTCAATCCGAAAGGAGAGATTGTTGCAAAGTACAGGAAGATGTACCCATGGATGCCATTCGAAGATACTACCTCTGGTACTGATTTTGTCATTTTTGAAATTCCAGGAATTACCAAGGTGGGTCTTGTTATTTGCTATGATCTATGGTTCCCAGAACTATTTCGGACACTTACGTGGATGGGAGCAGAAGTAATTTTACTACCCTCAGCAACCTATACACCAGATCGTGATGCAGAGATAATATTGACTCAGGCCCAAGCTATTATACATCAGTGTTATGTATTGAACACCAATGTTATCAGCAGAATCGGCGGAGGTAGGTCTCTTTTTACTGATCCCGAAGGAAGAGTGCTCCAAGCTGTGGGTACTCATGAGGAAGTAATGACAGAGATCATAGATTTGGATAGAGTTGCTTGGATTCGTCAAAATGGATCATACGGTATCTCACAAGTTTGGAAAAGTTTCAGAGACAGCCCCTTAGGCGGACGTTTCCCCCAGTACGAGAAGCTTCATGAGGGAGAGATCTTCAAAGACCTAGGGGAGCTTAAATTTAAGAAAAGCATCAGAGAATGGATCTAGAATTTGAAAAGCGTGCAACTGAAGGATGTTGTGTGAACCTGAATTAGAGAGAATGATGAATAAGAATTTCAATTTAAAGAAAAAGGATGTAACTAGTTTATTATTCTTTGTGAGCTTTAAGTTTTACAGTAAGGTCTCTCGCCCGTTTAGAATACCAAATTAATAACTCTCCTGCATCTTTTGGTTCAAAATACTCACCACCACATAAAGTTGCTGCACGCGTCATTAATTCTCGATCTGGGTTACCTAGCCCAATAATATAGGTAACAACATTGGGATTATCCGCAAGCTTTCTAATCTCACTTAGAAAGAGTTCTTCGTCAGTAGGCATGCCGTCCGTCAATAAAATTACCATGTTTGGCTGATTTGGGCTCATTTTCTGGAACTCTTGTAAAATTTGGTTGGCTTGTACCATCGCAGCACCCATGTTTGTCGCCTGCCCGTATGCATTTCCTATTCGATCCACAATCAAACGAGCAGCTTCTTCAAGTATACCCTTCTTACCACTTGCAGAATCCATGTAAAAACTGTCACCGAAAGGTAAAATTCATGTTGATTTTATTAAAGCGGTGATAGGATATACGACTGATGACATATCACCTATTATGGAAAAGATAACTGATTCTACTGCGACCTCACTAACATGTGCAGATGTATCTGCGTGGGACGAAACGGGTGTTGTTGAGAATGATGGTTTTAAGATTGGGGAAAATACACATACCGTTATTATGGATGTTTCAAGTCAAGCAGGGATAGATATTAAGGTCTATGGGCAAACCGTAGAGTCACCCACTACAGTAACAATACGACCAAACTTAGACACTGGTACAGTAGAGTGGGATAATTCAGGAGGGGGAACCCATACCCAAGATCTTGATGAGGTTACTACTGAACCAACCGCAGGAGATGGTAATTATATCACTTCTGGTACTGATCAAGAAGATGATATATTTGATACGGAAACCGTTGCTATGGGTGGTGGTGGTAAGGTTGTTGCATCAATTACTTTATGGTGTTATGGAAAGAGGTCGGGATTGCTCATTAATGCTTTGTGTGATATAAAGGTGGGAAGTGCATGGTTGGGTGTTAAATATCCCATCTCTGAGTTTGATAATGCCTATCATTGGAGAAGTGTTACATGGGATACTCTATCAATTAGTCAAACCGATTTAGATGATCTACAAGTTAAGTTTACTGCTTTAAGAGTATTTGGAACGGAAGATGTATATGTAGATTTATTTTATCTTAATATTACTTATGGGGTATACGCCCCTTTAAATAAATATATGGCACGAGAATTCAAGGGAGCGTATTGTATGGAGCCTTTAAAGGCAGTATGTAAATTGGAGGGATATCATTGGTACGAAGATTATATTAATAACCGAATAGTGATGATTAAACCTGCCAACTTCCCAGACTCTGGTATTACTCTAACCGAAGCTGATTATGGTCATGATTGGGTATATGAGGATGAGTGTAATCAAGTAAAGAGCTTCTTTGTATTCGGTAAGTCAGAGGATGCAATATTTGCTAAAGCTGTGGATAATACTGTAGAGGGCTATATATCAAAACAGTTGATTGATGAGTCTATAACGAATGTTGCTGATGCCCAAGATATAGCAGATACCCAATTAGCATTATTAAATAGTAAGAGACCCTCAATTAAATTACCCCTTAAGGGTGTATATGCCGATCTACAAGTAGGGGTACTGGTTTCCCTTACCCTTGCAAGACCTACAGTAGCTGAAGCATTATACCCTATTAGGAAGATTGAGCGTTCTAAGTTTGGAGGGGAGATAAAAACGATTATATATTGCGGATTAGGAGAATCAACAATAGGGGAAAAAATAGCTAAACATATTAGAGATAATGCTTTTAGGTCTCATAAGTCATTAACAGATAGACTTATATCACCATAATAAAAGAGGAAAAATGAACTTTATACAATGGAGAAGTAAATTAGGCTTGGAAGAAGAAGGATTTATACTTGTTAAAGAGAAAGATTTTCCTGGAGTATGTCTAAATTATGATAAAGAAAAGGAATTATGGCGAATTAGATATGATGGGGAAAGATGGGGAGGTTTTCATTTAATCCATAAATTAGGGTTTATCTGGTTGTGGAAAAAATGGGGTGTTTTAGACTCTATCAAAACAAATTATTTCTCTAATCATTTAAAGCCAGAGTTAAGGACGTATGTAGATACTATTATGGATGCAATCGCTTATTTCGCTTTAGCAGAAATGGATAGGGATTTTAGGACCAAACTAGTAGATTATGAATTAAATAATCTTCTCCGTGTATGGAAGGGAAGTATAAGATTTCCCCCAAATACAAGTTTCATAGACAAAATAGGGCTTTATACGTACACATATCTAAAATATTCCTATTTCTTTCCTAAAGCCATTGGTAATATATATCTCGATAAAATGACTTCTGTATTGGATAACATCAAAAAACTAATTATTAAATCAACACCGTCAATGGAAAAAATGTTTATAGATCTTCATACTCATTTAGGGAAATTTGATACCATAAAAGAGAGTGAGTCTTATGAGGATATATTGGATTATTCAAATCATTTATTTGAAATTGTAAATTAAAAGGGAGATCCCAAAAATAGTTATTCATAAAACTAATACGTGAAATAGGTCTTTAAGGGCCTAGAAGAGATAAAGATTAGATACTATTTTTAATCCAAATAATTTTTTTCAAGCTCGAACTGACCTCGATAGAGAAAGCTCATACTATTATCCTATAATGAGGAAAAAGCGCATTCCTATTATATTGGGAGTACAAGCTATTTTAAGATGTGTGTAATTTGATCATAGTAATAGATTTTAAATTTTGAATCCATATAATATATAGGTATGAAATCTTGAGAAAGAAAATAATATTTAGTACTATAATTGGAATTATCATTATTAGTGGTTTTTCAATCGGTATAACCTCTATTTTAATTAATGATGGTAATCCTAGTGGTAATCCTAATGATGAGTTATATCAGAAATCAAAAGAGGGGATATATGTAGAAAATCAATTTCTTAATGCTACTATTAAAATATATGCTGAGGATACAGATTGGATTCATTATCATTTTACGACCTGGTCAGACTCTATGTATTTTACCATAAGTACTCTGAACTGGTCTAATGGTTGGGTAACTAATACTAAACATATTAAATCTGGTAATATTCAATCTGAAGAGAGTTCTATATATGTATTAACAATTGCATACCGAAACCAAGATGAAGGCTCTATAACTTTCTTCGTAGTAGTTTATAGTAATGGCTCATATAGACCATATTGTCCATTAGAATAAATAAAACAAAAAAGATTACTGAATAATAGGGGAATATTATTCAAAAGCTTCCTCAAATTCTATGTACCGTAAAAAACTCATCAGGGGATCCTAATCATTTATCGATTTTATTAATAAACACTATCTATTTTTTCGATAAGTAATAATTACCAGGAGAAATTTTATCCTGATTTGGAGATCATCATAAATATATTTAGACGCTTATTCTATTGACTTTTAAAATAAAAGCTGTTCTGTTAATAGTACAAGCACTCTAAACTTATATATATTACAAAAAATATGTGTGGTAGAGGAGGATTATCTACTAAAATAGAATTAATATCTAATCATTATATTTTTCCGAATCTGAAATGCCTATTCAGAATAAGAGTGAAATAATATGCCAAAATTTAAAGGAATGATATATCTCCTCTAAGATATAAAATTATGACAATCAAACTTATAACTATTATCAATAAAATACAATATAATTTCTTATCGATTTTTTTCATTTTTAAAATACCTTGTATATCTTAAGTATTTATTTTATTGTAAAATAAAAAATAAATTCTAAAAATTATCCTCCTAAAAAACTAGGTATGGATAATAATACTATCATAGCTACAATCATTACAACCCAAAAAATAATAAAAATTGTACAGATTTTTTTATAACTCCTTCTTTGGATTTTTAAAGGTTTAATTTGACTTCCATAATTAAGACAAATTACTTGATCTTCTCTAATTGGATTATTGCAATTTGGACAATTTGACATTAATTTCTATTAAATTCTTTTTAATAAAAGATTTTAGAATTATAATCTTGGTGGAATATTATCAAGATCTAAAGCTTATATCTTTTTTAATTTAAAATTTACTTTTCAAGAAATCTATAAATTCCCCGAAATCGATATTGTTCAATTTTGCTTGATAGATGGCACACATTAATATAACCCGATAATCATGGTGAGCATAACCCAAAACCATATTACAGCTGTGGCATAATAGATCATATATTTGTCCAGTTTCCTTATTATGGTGCATTTTCCTAGTTTTCATATTTATGGGAGTTCCATCACTCGCACACTCACGGGTTTGATCGATTAATATCTGTTCAGTTTCCTCAAGGGTTCTATTATATTTCTTTTTTACGTAGTGCTGTTTAAAATACTCACTCTTACACGTATTACACCAAGTATTTAAACGATCTCGTTTACTGTTATTTTTTCCAAATTCGGAAACATGTTTTTCCCATCTGCATTTGGAACATACTTTTCTATCACCCACCCTTACAGGGGGTTTGGGTTTGGAAATGCATGAAACACTTCACGGACCCCTTCCTGATTACCTACGAGAAGCAGTATTGAGGGAAAGACTAGAAAAAAGAGGTGTAGGTGGTGCGTTTGCGGGTGAGCCTACAGGTAGAATCTCAGACAAAAGAAGAAGACTGTTCATGGACCAAGGTGAGGATTTATAGTAGGATTAAGTGCGGGAAAAGCATATCTCTTTGAATCAGAAGTATTATTTATAATCTTAGTATAGTAGTATCAAATTTTGATGTGTTTAAAATTTCCATTTAGTTTTAGATCGTTTTTTCTTTCTTTCCAGGATTTCTTCTTTAGGTATTAATTTGAACTTTTTCTTATAATCCTCAAAGATTACTCGATATTCTTCAAAAATGGGAGTTCTACCTATTAATATGATTGTATTTCTTTCAATTTCGGGAAAACAGGCTTTTACATAACCATAATCCATTTCTCTGTTTCCGCCGCCTCTTCCTAATATCAAACCAACTTTAGTTTCAATACCATTACATGAACCACAAACTCCATTAATTTTTTCTTTTTTCCCTATAGGTAAATTAAGAAATTCAGCTATACCTTTAGGGATAAATAAATAATCGGATCCAGAATCTATTAATCCTTCTATAAGTAATGTTTTTTTTTGTTCATGATATAAATGAATTGGCATAAAAGGATATCTTTTTTGAGGGTCGTCTTCTGGTATATTTCTCCCTCTTAATTCTGGTGGAAGTCTATACCTAAATGTAAAGCCTAATTTTTTCATAAAAGAAGAATATATATTTTAATAAAAACAAGAATCGCCAGATGGAATTTTAGAGATAACTACTTCCTTATCTTTATATTTTTTCTCTCCTATCTCAAGAATAACATTTATATCTTTATTTTGCTCAACAATTTTATCTTTTTTTAATATTACCCAATCTCCACTCATTTTTTATCACTCCTTTTTATTCCTTACTCTAAATATATAAAGGAAATCTTACTATAAAACTTTTTGCTGTTTTTATATTATATTTATACTATTTTTATTTATTTTTATTAATTAATAATAGTATTATTTTATATATTTGTTTGTATAAAAAAGCCTTCATAATGATCTAAAACTGTCAAAATAATTCTATTATTTCTTATCTTTTTCTATTTCCACTTGTGTAATAGAAAAGTATTATTTATAATCTTAGTGGAATAGTATTATAAATCTACTCTCTTATAGGTCTTAACGTTAAACCTCTCGATTAAGCTTTCTTTCATTAGTTCGGAAATAAGCCTTCCAAGTTTCCGGTTAAGAATATGGATTAAATTAAGTCTTTCATGGCGTAGAATAGGAAAACTATAATAGGTATCGATAAAGGAATAGCTAATATCCTTAAGTGTTAAGAATTTATGATCCTCTATATATTTCCTGGTAAACCGTTTTAACTCACTTGGTAAAACTCCCTTAATAAGCTCTACTAAACTAATTTGATTTTCAATATCTACTATTGTCATGATATAATACAACCCTATTATCTGATTTTAGTTTCACGATCCCTTAAGTCTATTAAGTTCACTCTCTAACGTTGTAATACGGATTCATAAAGTGTAATCTCTTCGGGATCTGTTTTTTTAGTGGGATCTTCTGTATATTGTAAGAATCTTTCTGGTTCATTCATCCCAAACCACCTAACATCATATTGTCTATTAATATCATAAAGATTATCAATACTCTCTTGATAATCAATACAACATGGGATATAACCAAGTGGGATATTGTTTCTCTTCATTTCAATATACAGTTTTAAAATATCTTCTTTTATATACGCATTTGGTCTTTCATCAAAGATATTATAATGATCATGATCAAACATGAGATAAATTAAAGGAATAACTCTTAGTGCATCATTAGTTAAGGGTTCATAGAATTCTAACATTTTAGGGATTGAATCAAGAGTTTTGGATATTATATCAGAAAGACTCCCAATAACATCGGAGTAATCTACGTCATAGGTTCCTTCTTTTACCATATCTTTAGCCCAATCTTTATCATATTCATTTTGTTTCTCTAAATCTAAGTTATATTTTCTGCATGTTTTAGGATTCTCAAGTAATCGTTTTTCCAACCATTCTTTAGCGTATTCTTCAGTCCAATAGCGAACCACTTCTAATTTCTCTCTCTCAAATGGTAAACTAAACCTTTCTAAACAATATGTTTTACCAAACGATTTAAGTACATCCTTCATATATTCCTTTATTTCCTGGTCTAACTTACCCTCATTAATACTGTCAAATAACTCGTTAAACATATCATAAAAAGAGTAAGTAAGTTTTTTAAAAGCCATATCATGATCTATTCCTAAGGCTTTCATATCATCATAAGACTTATTGCCTGTTGTGATATAATCTTTATCTACTCTCTCATATAACTTAGAATACATGAATAAAGGCAATTCAGAATATTTCTTGAGGAGGGATAGAATGTGATATTCCGAAACTCCTTGAATTTGGTGTGCAGAACGCTTGTAAGCCTTATTAGGTAATACGATACTATTATTTGAATTTTCTTTAGTTTCATTTTTCCCAAAAAGAGTTTCACTTAGGATTTCATTATCAAATTCCTTAATAAACTTGCTCTTTAAGGCTCTAACACTGCCTTTTTGATCATCATTTTCACATCCACATAACGAATATAATTCTTTATTCTTAACTTCTATTTTATTGTCATATTTAGCCCTGAGATACGATTTTAGTAAAAAAGGAGCATAAGTCATTTTGGTATCATCTCACTTAATATTTTGAAACCGAAACTTTTCATATTATAATAGAAAATAGTGTGAACTTATTTTTAAGTATAGTTGTAGAAATGTTGATTACAATTTTATCCCAACTACTTCACATGACTCGTATTTTGCAAAGGAATTCCGAAAAAGTAGTAATCTGAAAGATTTCAAGCAGATATCGATGTTCACTTTACAAGAAAGAGCAATAATAGAAATAGAAAGACTTGGATTCACTCAAGATGTTTTATTCAATCTCTTCTTTGATCTTCTCGAATCTAGCATGGGTGATAAATTCCAGCACAATAATTTATACATATCAAAGTGGTTAGGCGTATTGAATGGACGCTTGATAGGACAAAGCCTTTTCAAAGAGGGAAAGCAAGATATTAAGATGATAAATAATATATTGTCTGATACAGACTTATTCTCTAATCCAGGCGAATTACGGGACTTTATGTTTAAGAAAAGCGATGGCTCATTTAATTTCGATCAAGAACAAAAAGAATGGTTGGACCTATACTTAACAAAAATATTGACTTATGTTGGTTCAAATCAAGACATTATTGATGCGAGAGATAAATTGGCTAGTATTATTGGTGGTCTCACTGATCCTTTAGGTGTTTCACGGGATAATGAATATTTTATAGACACTGAGATTACGTTTGCCAAGCGGGTATTGGAGTCTGCCGAACACTTAATGGGTCACGGTACAATCCGTTTAATTTTGTTAGGGATGGCTAATGTAGATAACGCTAAGAACTTTAGAGTTCTATCTAGATTTGATAGCAAAATTATGTTTAAAATTATGAGACATACTGGCTTTACTTCACCCAGACTGACAAGAAATGTCCCACAATTTGGAGATAGTCCGCTCTCTGCCCCAACAACAGATCCCCATAGACGTGACCAAATTTATTTTGGAGCTCTTTTATTAGACAGCCATATAAGTTTTAGACTTGATCCTACCACCTGGTCGGAGAGAAAGGATTCTCATATCTTTCCATTCGGACCAATTCCTTTATCTGGAATTACTCTTGAAGCATCATCAAATCGGGACCTTTCATTCGAGATTGCTTCATATCTAGCCACAATATTTTCGAACAATTACGGAAAAAGACTTCAAGTAATTGATGGAGTAAACATGAAAATAGACAATACCAATTTATTTTTAGAGAAACAGAATAATTTAATTAATAAATTCTTGGTATTAATAGAAAATGATGTCATGAGCAAGAGGATAACAGAAGCCAAAAAACTCCTTATGATTACTCAATTGTCAAATTATGTTCGAAGTGCTTTGTCAATTTTTTTAGACAGGTCCTCGTCTTTTAGAGGTGTTTTCGAAGCCTTTATAGATTCGGGAGATACTTTCACCGAAATTGAGTTTCCATTCCTAGATCTATCTAACGGAAAATATAATTATAAGCTTCCCATTTACTATAAAGACTTTGCAGGGGTGGATATCGCCCTGTGGGCCTACTCTGGGGGATATACTGGTATACCAGGAGGTTTATCACAAGCCAAATTTAATAAAATTAAGAACGAAAACATAGGGAATGTTGTCGAACAATTAAAGAAAGAAATATTACTCGTTGGAGGACATGTAAAAATATATCCTCTTTACGCTACCAATACCGGTTTTAAAGCGAACGCCAACGCTAATGGGTTTCCTGTACATAGTCCGCGGGCTACTCCTCCGACTCCTTTTATGATTGACTTGCGTAATCCTTCCTCTCCTGATTATCAGAATTCAGAATACATTCTTAGACACATCGTCTTTTTACTAAGTGGGAGTCCAGTTGGTTTCGCGGTTAAGGATATCAACAGTGAATTCGGTGATAATCATGCCTATTTCGTATTTACTCGTGACGGATACCTTAAATCTAACCAAATTCTAACCTCAGCGGGTAACGGACGACCATATTACTTAGAATTTTATGACGAGTTCAATGATCCTGACAACCCTGGCAACCTGATATCTTTTTACGCTAATCTCGATGTACATAATCAAGATTGGAAAGATGCTTGGAAATTTTCGGCTGGCATGACTCATGGTTCACATTCAGAGTTTACGACTTATTATCTGTATTGGCTAAGGGATAGCATGGATGATATGGCAGTTTATCTCAGGGGAGTTGTTAGGCATCCAACTAATTAATTTTTTCTTTTATTTTTTTTATTTTTATAAAATAGTTTGAAAAATCTCTTAACTCTATGAAGTCTTATTTAAATTTGTAAATTTATTATACTATCCATAGAGAAAAAGTTAGTATCTAAATATGCTAGAGTTCAAAGTCAATAAATTCATCACATTGAAGCTTGAGAATGAAGAAACGGACATATATGTAAATGGCGTACTGTTTAAACAGTGCAAATATGTTTTACTTAGAAAAAAAATTGATGAACTTGAAAGCTTGAATGAGATCGGTTCTGTTGATGAGCTAGCAGAGACTTCTGTTGATGACACTGCTAAAAATCTGGATCATCTGGATCATTCATTAAAGAATTTATTTGAGAAAGAAAAGTTAGAAGGTTTTGAAATCCCCCCTCATGTGAGGTTTTGGGTTCATTGTTCAGTGCGACATGAAGCTGTATGGTTGAATGCGGAAACTTAAGTATTACCAAGAAGGTATGTTTATGATAAATAAACTCT